>Ga0315315_10000800_pt1 | contig 27831 bp, 25 predicted proteins | sample M140m3416metaG_FD_203699 | JGI IMG/M metagenome (GOLD analysis project Ga0315315, IMG submission 203699) | Ammonia-oxidizing marine archaeal communities from Monterey Bay, California, United States - M1 40m 3416 | ecosystem: Environmental > Aquatic > Marine > Intertidal zone | place: USA... | reverse complement strand
GAACTAGCTATTTTCATAATTTTAAAAGCCTGGCAACGTCCTACTCTTCCATATCTTAAGACAAAGTACCATCGGCGCTGAAGGACTTAACTTCCGAGTTCGGAATGGGATCGGGTGTGGCCCCTTCGCAATAATTACCAGGCAACGTCTTATAATATCTAACACCTTTAAAGTAAAGGTTAGATAATTGGCTTAAAATAACATCTTTAATAGAAATCTTATTATTTAATTAGTAAAGAGTTGATTAAACTTTTAATCTCCAATCATTGCAGAAACAAACTCTGTATATTTTAAATCTTTAAATTTTTTTAAATAATCTTTGTTTTCATCATAATTCAAGTAATAATATAAAAATTTATAATTTTCGATAAAAATTATTTTTTCATCTATAATATTGTCATGAGCATTTTCATAATGGATTTGGCTTACATTTTTTATAAATGATCTGGTTCCTGAGTATTTTACATGTTCGAAACCTGTAGAAGAATATAATATTGTTGAGCCTAAAAAGAAAAATAAAACTAGCGTTGGTATTAAAAAAAATTTATTTCTATAAAACTCAATTACAAAAATTGAGATTAAAATCGATGAAGAAAAGGCTAAAGCAGAATTTAAATCCTGCCTAAAAAAAATAAAGGTATAAATTAAAAAAGTTGCTAAATATATCAGTAAAAATTTTGCGACAGGAAAACTAATTCTTATTTTATTAAGATTTTTAAAAAAAATTACTATTAATATAAAAAATACGATAAACAAAATGATTGCCAATTTTTGGTAGTTGCTTAAAACATAATTTTTAAACTTTTCAGGGTTAATATAGTATTTTAAACTATTTTCTAATGAATAGAGATTAACGGATGATATTATATTATCGAAAATTCTAAAACTATAACCAGTAAGATCCCTATAAGCATATTGAGATCTATAAAAATATGCATACGTATTTTTATTCAAATCAATATTTTTTGCAAATCTCTCATTGTAACTTTCATTTAGTCTCTCTTTAGCCAAATATGATAGATTATTACCATTTGAAATTAATAAAATAAAAAAAACTAACAGTGGAACTAAACCTAAAAAGCTTTTTAAAGAATATTGTTTTTTTAAAAATAAGAACGCAATAAGAGTTGTGAGAATTGGATAAATAAGCCCGTTTTCAAAATTTAAACATGATATAATTGAAAATATTAGATAGGCTATTAACCATAAATATTTTTTTGAACTGTGGGTTTGAAAGAATAATATAAAGAAAAATATTGATAAAAACCCAGTAAAAGAATTCACAATGCTAAAGTCAAAAATATTGTAAACATAAGGCTTAATATGAATACTCATATTTGTTGAGTAAAGCAAAGTAGACAAAAAAGAAATCTTATTACAACTGGTCAATTTTAACACAATTTGAAAAACAACTAGTGAGCTTAAAAAAAATATTATTGCAATTATACCATGATAATAAATAAAATTATCAGGCATGAATTGATGATAGAACAGATAAAATGGTGCAAAATGATTTGTATAAAGATTAAGTAAATTGTCTAAAGATAAAATTTTTCCTTGAATAAGATTATACAATTTTAAACCGATTAGATGCTGATAGTCATCAGAAAAAAAGTGGTTATCGTACGTTAATAAATAAAAAATTATATTTATTACTCCAACAATAATTGATGTTTTTAAGAAAACATCTTTCATGAAAAATTTCTCGAAAAAATTACTCATTTTAAATAAATTTAATAATTAATTGAAATTAATAATATAAGTTTCCATGGTGGGCATGATAAGAATTGAACTTATGACCTCTACGATGTCAACGTAGCGTTCTACCACTGAACTACATGCCCGATAAAGTGAAATCATAATAGCTTATACTTTTTTAAAAAATTAAAAGAAATAAAAAAAATTGACTTAAGGTTATTAAGAAAATTTAATCTAAGAAATCTTCTATTTACTTTGAAAAGGTTAATTAAATTGTAAATTTTATTTTTAGATCTTGAGTTAATTGATTTTACGTAATGTGCAGATATATATTTATCTTTATAAGCAATATGGCCTTTTTTTAACACTTCACATTTAAAAATGTAATCTTCAAATTGTGTGTCTCTAAACCTTATGTTTTTTATAATTTTTCTTCTTATCATCATGGTCGAGGTATTAATTGCTGAATTTAGTAAAAATTTTTTATAATTAAAATAATTAGTAATTTCAGTTTTTTTCTGAAAGTTATTATTATTAAAATAATAATCTGAAAAAACAAAATCATAATTATATTTTTTTATAAATCGTAGTTGTTTTTCGATTTTTTTAGGATACCAATAATCATCGGAGTCTAAAAATGAAATGAAAGGAGATTTAGAAAGTGAAATACCCATATTTCTACAATATGAAGGGCCTTTATTTTTTTTTAATAAGGTAATGTTTATTCTTTTATCTTTTTTAAAATTATTTAAAATTGAAATTGAGTCATCAGTCGAATTATCATCGATTAAATAAAGTCTCCAGAATTTATAGGTCTGATTAACTACAGAATTTATACTTTTTTCTAAATATTCGCCTTTATTATAATTAGGCATAATAATATCAATAAAAATTTTTTTTTTTTTCATTTATGTTTCTCCTATAAACCTTCTTGATATAAATTCAGGTAAGAAAAATAAAATAAATAATTTTAATTTATTAAAATTATTAGGGTATTCCAAAATTTTTTTAAAAGCCTTCAAATTTTTTTTTTCTTTAACCATAGTAAGACTCGAATGAAATCTTTCCCATTCAGTTAATAGTTTATAATTTTCTATTGAGCCAAAAATTTTTTTCGATGAAATTTCTTTGTACCATTTGCTGAATTGAACAGATTTTGTTTTATAATTTTTTATTTGCATTTGATTATCGTGTTGTCTATAGATCCCAACACATTCCTGCACGGCAGCAAATTTATGCTTCAACGAGAATCTCAAGACAAAATCTAAATCTCCTAGATAATTATATTTTACTTTAAATATATCGTGTTTATTATTAATAAATTTTTTTCTTATCATAATTGTCAGAAGCCCAACTGGATAATTTTTAAGTAATTCTTTCGTAATATATCCCTCTGGCAAATCTTTTTTTGTGATAAATTGTTTCTTACGTAAAAGACTGTTCTTATTGTATTTTATAAATTTTCCATAAACCAATCCAACTTTAGTATCCTTAAATTTTTTTAATTGTAATTTTAGTTTATTTGGAAGCCAAATATCATCTACATCTAAAAAAGCGATAAAATTTCCTCGTGCTTTTTTTACAGCAGCATTTCTTGAGACATATAGACTTACTTTTTTTGGTGTATAGAAATATCTTAATCGTTTATCTTTAAAAGATTTAAATATTTTTTCACTATTATCTTTAGAACTATTGTTCCAAAAAATTAACTCCCATTTTTTGTAGGTTTGGTTCAAGACACTTTTAATAGCCTCTACTAAAAACCTTTCTCCATTATGACAATTCATAACGATAGATATTTCTGGCCTTTTAACCATTATATATACTTTTAATTTGGAGGGTATACGCTTTTACCTATTATAAGATCTACTAGTGATAATAATAGAGCTTGGTGGGCATTTTCAATTAAATTATATGCCTTACTATCTATCCAAAAATTAATATCTCCTAATTTTGAAAGTTTGTTGTTTTTTTCATTTCCAGTGAAAGTGATAATTTTACTAAATTTTTTTTCTTTTGCTTTTTTAGCTCCATTTAGCATGTTTTGAGAATTTCCACCTGCTGAAATAAATATAGCAACATCTTTCTCGTCTCCATAAAATTCAATACATTTTTCAACCCATTTTTCATATCCAAAATCATTTGAAAAACATGTTAGAAGATCTGACTCATTATAATTTACGCATCTCACTCCAGCATTTTTCGTTATATCTACACTAAAATGACTTGCTATTGCAGCGCTTCCTCCATTGCCAAAAATTAACGTTTTTTTTCCATTATTATGCGTGTTTAAAAGAATCTCACTAACACTAATAAGGTTTTGGATTTTTTCATTATCAAAATCAATTATATTTCTTAAATCATTAAAGTACTCTTTAAGATATTTTTGTTTATCCATGGTTTTATAAATGATTATTTAAATTACCTTGCCAACTTAAATTGATAACTTTTATAAAGAATTTCAATTAACAATGAAAAAATTAAGGTTGATAATACACTGTAAGCAAAAAACGGTATTGCTAAAGTATAACAAGTTATAAACCCTTCCCACGTAAATCCATACATACCAGAAATCCATACTCCAAAATTTGTAACTAAGAAGAAAATTAAAGCTCCAAGTAAAGCTCCAGAAATTCTGCTAATTAAAGTTTTAGAAAAAGAGCTTGCTATTAACCCTATTAAAAAAACACTTCCCCAAGTAAAGAATGTGCCTGAGTGATAACCAATTACAATGTCTGTTAATGCAAAACTTATCAATAGTGCTGGTAGGTATCTTAATCCTAATATAGCAGGCACATAAAAACTTAAGGCTAAAAGACTTGTAAAATTTGGAGGGTGAGGAATAAATCTACTTAAAGCTAAACTCAAGAAGATTCCTAAACAAATTATTAATTTTTTCATTATTTGATTATTAATATTTAGACCTAAAAGACAAGCCTATTTTTCTTCCTTCTTGATTATAAGTATCTGGTCGCTCATAAATTTCATTGGTTAAATTCATTACATTTAGAGACCAATCGATTTTATTTATCTCTTTAGTAAGTGATAGGTTCATAATATCTGTACTGTCAACTTTAGCTCTTTTTGATCCGTTTTTCCAATCTTCTGTTTTACCAGTATGTCTATAATCATAATTAAAATTAAACGGTCCGAAAATTTCAGATTTTACCTTTTGAGAAAATTTAATTCCAAACTGTTGTTCGGGTCTTCTTAATTGTGGCCTTCCATTACCCTCTCTGCTTTTAGAAAATACACTAGTTAAACTTAATTTTTGAAATTCATTTTTAAAATTTAAACTATTTTCAATACCCCTCTGTTTAATGTCTATAATTTCGTTATACCCTCCAGTTGAGGTGCTTCTGTTAAGAACATCTGAAACTGAACTGTCATAAAAAGTTGAAATAAAAGAAGCATTATTAAAAAAATCATATTTTATAGATAGTTCTCTTGTTAAGCTCGTCTCCGGTTTAGTTGTCTTCATTGATTTAAAACTTCCACTTGGATTACTGCCATGCAATACGAACAAATCTGGATGTCTTAAACCTGTAGACTCAGACAAACTAAAAGTAAAATCAGATATTAATTTACTTAAATTTAACCTGTAGGTTAAATTTTCTTCACTATACTTATGACTGTCTCCCCTCAAGTGAGCTGAAAAAGAAGTATTATCATCTAGCTTATATCCCATATTGGAATAAAGACCAATATTATCCATGTGTCCCTTGGCTGAAGATCCCCAGTTTCCGTGTATATTAAAATCTCCTTTTGTATAGTTATAGTCGGTGCCAAAACCTAAAGATAAGTTGCTTGAAACATTCATCTTCCTTTCACCTTTAAAAGTATATGATTGAGAATAATATTTATTTTTTACAGCAGTATCATAATATCTATCATGAACATGAATATGAGATGTAAATTTATCAACTATTCCATCTTTTCTTTTCTCTAAATTTGTTTGGAAAGCGTAAAGAATATTATCAGCTTGAGCGTTTGCATCATCCCAGCTGTCGTAACCGCTATCTGTTTTTCTTGCATATCCAGATAAACCCAATTTTAAGTTATCTCCAAAAAATTTAGATGAATTGTAATTTAGTGAAAGATTTTTTGTACCGTCAAGATCTAATTGACTGTCTTGAGTGCTTAATTCCTCTGATTGAGAGCTTCCTCCTTTAATATTATGATGCCAACCTCCTTCTGATATATAAGTATAATTTCCACTCAAAGAATTGTTTCTACTATCGGACCCACCGAAAGATATAGAGTTGGTATAATCTATATCAGTAATAAAATTGATAGCACCTCCTATTGCAGCAGGACCAAAAATAGCACCACTTGCTCCTTTATAAATTTCTATTTGTTGTAAACCTTGTAAAAAATCATATCCAAAATCAAACATAGCTTTTGGAGAGCTTTGATCATTAATTGGAATTCCATTTAAAAGAACTAAAGTATGATTTGAATTTGTTCCACGCATAAATACAGAAGTTTTTTGTCCTCTTGGACCATCGCTATAAACATCTAGCCCAACAATACTTTCTAAAACACTTCTTACATCTTCGTACCCGGAATCAATAATTTGTTTTTTTGTAATAACAGTCTTGCCTAAACCAGTCTCTGAAATAGAGGAAGTATTAGGTGGAGAAAAAATGGTTAAACATGCTTTCCCAGTAGAATTATTCCATTTACACTGTGGTAGCTCTTCAGCTTTCAAAAAAGTAAATAGAAGAAATATAAAATAAAAAATTATTGTTTTTTTCATAATCAGCCTTTCGTTTGCTCCAAACAAAAATTATTTGCTAGAAGCAATTATTAATATCTATGCCGATGCTAATTTTTCATTGCAGAACTAGACTTTTCTTGGCCTTCATTCAACAGCGGACTATACTGGGTGGCGCTCCGACTTTACGGTTGCAAGGACAGACAATGAATTTCACACTGATTTCCCACCATGCATTTCAGTACTTTTTTACACTAATAAATTTTAATTTTTTGTCAACTTTTATTTTGACTAAATTGGTAAAGATTTATTTTTTTTATTTGAGCCAAATTTAATAATTTCACCTTTAGTTTTTAATGAATACTCAAAAATATTTGAATTTAAATTATGTGACACTATTTTCTTCCAATAAAAATTATCGAATTTTTCTAGCGCTGGATCACTGCATATATGAAATACTTTGAAGCCTCTTTCCAACCCTTCAACTACTGAGGCTGTTGATCCAAAAAAAATACAAATTTTTCTATTTTTATTTGTGTTTTTAAAATAATTTTTATTTATTAAAAAAAATTCTTTTAACTTTTTTTTGAGAGATAAATGTTTTTTAGATTTATCCATGCTAGGGTGATTTCTTATATTAAATTTGGGAAAAAAATTTTTTTTTTGGGAAAATACTAGTTTTTGAAAATATTCAAACATTTTTTTTTCATCTTCTAAAAAATATGGTAAAAAGATATTTTTTCCAAAATAAAACGCACTTTTGCTCTTGTAGCGTAAGGAAGCTATGCTTTTTACATCTTTTTTTTTCCATCCTAGTTTTTCACATAAAATATTCTTTTGAGTTATTCCATTTACAAGAAGTAAATTTGGGTATCCCTCTCTCTTTATATAGTCCAGAGGTAGTGGAGGAATAACAGTATGCATATACCCTATTACTTTGACCTTTTGGATTTTTTTTTTTATTTCACTAACTAAAAAATGTTGATGAGGTTGAGCCTCATAAGGAAATATAAATTTATTTATTTTATTTTTAATAATTAAATTAATTACAATACTTGATAAATTTTTTGAGAATATTGAATTTTTAAATTTGATACTTTCATTTTTTGAAAAAAAAAAACTTTTAAGAAAATTTTGAAAAAATATTATTAATGAAAATAGTATATTTTGAAAAAAATGTATCTTTTTTCTCTTCAAGATTATTATATTATTATTTGTCTTATAATTGTCGGTGTTTTTTGATACAGGGATCAAAATCCATAAATTTTTTTTATTTGAATTTGTATTGGTTGAAAAATACCTATCATCATAACTTCCATTTTTGTTCAAATTTTCTGGAAAAAAATATGACATAATTATATTTTCAAAATTATTTGCAACAAATCTGTGCTCGTGTTCAAGTTTATCTCTATAAATTGAAAAAAATTCTTTTAAAATAATTTTATATTTTTTGATAATGGAAATCTTGGTTTTAAAGAAAAGCTTGATATTTAAATAACCAATAGACTCTGCCCAGCTTGTAAGAAAATAGTTAGGGTTAAACTCAACATTTTTTTTTTGACTTAAGCCAATTTTTATAAAATTTTTACTTTTTTTTAAAATTCTAAACTGTTGATCCATTAATTAAATTTTATAGACTTTACAATTTCAACTAACTCTGAGAGGCCTTTTTTATAATCTAGGCTTTCTTTCCTAAAGTAATTATAAGTTTTAAATTTTTTAAAAGGTTTTGGTTTTTTATCATAGTGACCTCTTTGAGTCTTATTTAAAAAAACTAACTTTGATTTTAGTTTTGTAATTTTTTTTAGTTCTAAAAGTAAATCTTTTATTTTAATTGTTTTTTTTCCTTTAATTAAAACAACTTTTTGGTTGAATTGATTATGAAGAATGTCTGCACTTGCTTTTGCTGCATCGAGCACATGAATATACGACCTCACTGCTTTTTGTGTTCCTCTATAAATAATTTTATTTTTCTTTACCGCGTCATAAACTATTTTGAATAAACCATTATTTAAATTTGACCTTGGCCCATAAATTGATCCATACCGAAGTATTGTATATCTTAAATTATAAACTTTACCGTATTCTGCTGTCATTAATTCAGAAGCTTGTTTGCTAACTCTATAAAAACCTCCTTGGCTACTATCTGCATAAATAGAACTAGCCAAAATATACCTCCTAACATTACCTAATATACATGACTTTAAAATATTTGCTGAACCCATTATGTTAATATTAAAAGTTTTTGTAGGATTATCATAAGACTCTTGTATATCTGCAATTGCTGCAAAATTATAGACCACATCTTTCTTTTTAACTATTGAAAGAATTTTTTTTTCTTTTCTAATATCTACTTTTTTGAATTTAATATTTTTTGGAGTAAAAGATGATCTCTTTAAATCAGCTACAGTTACATTGTGTCCTAATTTATACAATATTTCTGCAACGTGGGATCCTATAAAGCCAGAGCCACCAAAAATTACTATTTTCAATTTTTTTTTAGATATTTTTTTATCCACCATTTTGTCGCTTCTATTTGCCAGGGAAAATCTATATCGCCAACGCAACTATCTTGAACTAAAAAAGAGGTTTTATTTGACATCCAATTAAAAGGGAAAGGATTTTTTTTCATATTTTTTAATACCTTTGCTCTCGATATAGTAAATGATTGAGTACAAATATATGAGTGTACACTTTTATCTCTATCACATGATAATGGAGTAAATTTTTTTAGATCTTTATTTGGGATATAGTTTAATAGTTTTTGACCTTGAATTTTTTTAGCTCTAACCGGGGAAAAATTATTAAATTTTGAAACAGTAGTCACCGTATCAAATTTTTTATTTTTTTTTAAAATTTTTAAACCTTTCTCAATATCAGAACTTTTGACACAAATTGAATTGCACAATAAAATAATAAAATTAGTTATGCCATTATTATTAACATTTTGACAATAATTAACCGCGTGCTGTATTGCTTCCTCTAATAAGGCTTTATCATTACACAAATATTTTGGACGATTAATTGGTATGCATCCATTTTTACTAGCTTGATTTAAAATATATTTTGAGTCTGATGAAACGTAAATTTTATGAATTTCTTTTACTTTTTTGGCAGCGCTTAACGGGTACATAAACATTGGCTTAGAAAATATCTTAAGTATATTTTTATTCTTTATACTTTTGCTATTTTTTCTTCCAAAAAGAATTGCAACATTCATGCGAAATTAACCTTAATCTTATGATACTTCTTTAAAATAGGTAAAGATACTATCTTACTTTCTTTACTTGAAGCAAAAGTTGCAAAAATACATCCCATAACCGATATGGCTTTATCTAAGTTTTGATATGAAAATTTCTTTTTAAATATTTCCCGAATTGAGAAACAAGTCATTTTAACTACATCAAATTTATGTTTAATTTTCAATTTAGTGATCTTGGGTTTAAATAAATAAAAATAAAGTGGTTTTTTCTTCATATTATTTGGTCTTTGTTTTAAAATAAAGTTATTATTGATTTCATCAACAATAATTTCTAAATTTTCACTTTTAATTGTTATTGTATATGGAAGTCCGGTGTTTTCACTTAGATCAAAAAATAATTTTTTATTTTTATTAAATGAAATTATTCCATGTCCTCCCGGATCTTTAAATTTTTTTCCTCTTGAGTTGATGGTGCCTGTTTTATCAATTTTTCCCACAACAGACTTAGGTTTTGTATTAAAAAAGAAATAGGCAATATCAAAAAACGTGGAACCCATATTGCCTATTCCTGCACACGGAGAATTAATAAAAATTGTAGAAGGTTTTTCTTTATTCTTTTCAAAAATTTTTTTAAGAAATAAGAAATTAGGAGAGTATGATCTATGCGTATTCACAATTAATCTAATTTTATTTTTTTTTATCATTTTCTCAATTTTTAAACAATTTTGGTATGATGTTGATAGCGGTTTTTCAGTTATAATTTTTTTTATATTTCTAAGTCGGCAAAAAAAATTTAAAATTTCAAATCTAGATTGAGTATTAGATGCCACGCAAAGCAAGTCTGCTTTTAAACTTGATAGTGTTCTATAATCAGTAGTAAAAATTGTTTCTTTCTCAAAATTATTTTTATCTTTTTGATTAATTTTCTTATCGCAGATTGCTATTACCTTTATTCTCATCAGCTTAAGGGCTTGGTGATATCTTCTCCCCATTCCGCCGTAACCTATCAAAATTGCAGTTTTAGACATTTTTAAAAATGCTATTAAATAATTTTTTTACTGTTTTGTCTTTTGTGATAATCTTAAAATTAAATTTTTTGTCATTAGAATTTTTTTCACACATAAAGGTTAAAAAGGAAATTTTTTTATTTATTTTAAGATATTTTTTCTTATATGGAAGATTGCCGCTAAAAAAAAAGGCTTTATTAATATTATTTTTTTTAAATAGTTTTCTTAAGAAATAAAAATAATTTTTTAAATTCACAGTATAGTTATTAACAATATTATTAGCTTTTATTTCTGAGGGAAATCTATTTGATAAGTTTAATTTACCTACAAAACTTTTACCAGTGTGAACTCTCGGTGAATCTATAAATATATATTTTGATGATACTCTAATTAGTTCGCTAATAATTTTTTTATAATCTTTGTTGTGATTTAAAACTCCTGTGCAAAAACTTAATGTATAATTATTATTTTTTTCCTTAAGTTTTCCTTTATTTATTTTTGAAAATTTTGCTCTTCCAAATTTTTTAAATTTTTTCTTTGCTGCTGTTATAACATTTTTTTCTGTGTCTAAACCATGATAGTAAATTGCTTTATCAAAATATTGTTGAAAAATTTTATAAAAACCACCAACCGCACATCCATAATCTAAAATGGATTTAACTTTTTTCTTTTTTTTTATAAAAGAAAGAGGTTTTTTTTCTGAGAGATAAAGATCAGATAACTTATTTCTATTACCTGCATAAAAATCTACAACATTTTTTTTTCCCCACTGTGTCATTATCTTACTTAAGCTCTAAAGCAAGTTTAAGCTTACTTGTAAATTTTTTCATAATTTTTGAACTGCCTAAAGTTGCTCGAATATATTTATCGTCATTATCAATTTTCATAGGTCTAACAATAAATTTATTTTTAAATAAATATTTTATTACTTTATCAACTTTAGTTTTGCTTTCTAGTTTGAATAAAACAGTATTTGAATATCTTCCAATCATTTCGATATTACGTTGATTTAGAAATTTTTTTAAAATCATTCTTCCTTTGTGAACTTCTTTTACATAATTCTTCATGACTTTTATATTTTTAATTAATATTCTTACTAATTTCATATTTAAGGCGTTGATTTCATAAATTGGTTTAATAGAAAGCATATACCCTATAATTTTTTTGTTTGAAATTGTGTAACCAATTCTCATTCCTGCTACTCCAAATGCCTTAGAAAATGTTCTAACTACAATTAAGTTTTGGCAACTTTTAATTAATGATTGTGCTGTTATATTATTAAAATGATAATAAGCCTCATCGATTATTACAAGTGAGCCAAACTTTTCGGCTAATTTACATATATTTTTAATTTGCTTTAAATTCAACATTGCTTCGATGGGTTGATTGGGGTTAGCTATTGCAACCAATTTTGGCTTAATTTTTTTAATTTTCTTTTGCAATTCTTTATAGTAATCATAATTTTTTACTTTAAGTTCTAACGGATGATGTTTCGCACCAAACATTTGACAATATACTGGATACATCGCAAAACTTGGACTGCAGGTTATTACTCTATCTCCTCCGCTAATAAAAACATCAAAAACTCTAAGAAGACCGCCATCTGCACCTTCGTGAATTATTATTTGATTATTTTTAACCTTTAACCATCTTGCAACTTCTTCATAAATCAAATGAGTGTCTGGATAGGTGCGAAGATCAAAAGAATTAATCTCATTTTTTAGTTTTTTCATAAATGACTTTGGAAATTCATCAACCCTTTCGTTTCTTTCCATGGTAAAATAGCCTTGCCTATTACTTAACCAGTGAGGTTGTCTTTCTACAAAATATACAAATTTTTTTGGTTTAATTTTCATTATTTTATTTATTAAATTATTGAATAAATATTTTTCTAAACATTTACTTAATTAACAAATTGATTTTTTCTGACACAATCTTATATCCTAAGTCTGTTAAATGTAAAGCATCAACAAATAACCAGTTATTATTCGTGTCATGAGATTTCAAAATTTTATTTAGATCAATATAGAAAATGTTATTTTTTTCACAAACTTTTTTAAAATACCCATCAGTTTTCAAGTATTCCTCTTGATTAAAGTTTTTTAATACTTGGTAAGTTCGTATTTTTTTTTCTTCTATCTCATTAAATATTGCAGATTCTTCTGTGGTAAATAAATTTTTTGACCATTTATAATAGGGTTGAAGTGCAAATATTATTTTAAAATTAAACTCCTTAGAAATTGATGACCATACTTTTAGGTTTTTTGAAAAATTTTCTTTCCAATCAAATTCTTTATCTATCTCAAAATTAGATTTTTTTTTATTTAAATTTTTAAAAGATATTTTATGAAATAGATTTTTGAAGAAAGAATTTTTCAAATTTTTATTCATTTCATTAATCCTATTTTGATAAAAAAGGGGAGGATTAAGTAAAGGTTTATTTTCTACATACTTATCAATTAAAACATCGTTAAACCCTGAGACTATTATAACTGTTTTAAGATTATTAAATTTATTCAAAACTTGTAAAAATAATATTAATTCTTGAAAACTATTACATGTTCTTAATGCTAGATTATAAACTCTTTTTTTTGAAAGATTCGTTAAATAAGATGATATGGTCTTTTTGTCTGATGAAGCGCCAACACCAAAAGCTGTTGAATTTCCAATTACAGCAATTTGTTCATCATTTTCATTTTTTTCAATATCATCTAAAATTGTAAATTTTTTAAAACTATCAGTGTATCTAAATCCAAATTTATCAGTGTTAAAAACATCACTGTTAATTAAATTTTTTTGTTTTAGCATTAAATATGGCGACCACACACTTTCTATATCATCATAAACTTTCATATACGGTAAATATTTATAGACTGAAGTTAGGGACATTTATTTTTCTAAATTCTTGAAAAGTTTTTTGATATTATAATTAGTATCTTCTCCTATAATAACTGATTTAAAATCAAGTTTTGAATAATTATTCTTAATAAATTCAATTTTTTCATACAATTCTTTTACATCATTAACATAAAATATAGGATAAAAATTATTATTTATGTTTACATCACAATGCTTATATCTTTTCCACTTATCAAAAAGAATTACTGGAACCCTAGAATTTATTGAGTCTTCTATGACGGAAGATGAGTAGCTTATTGTTACAATTGTTTTTTTTAAAATTTTATCTATTTTTTTACATTCAAAATATATATTCGGAAAAATTTTTTTTAAATTACCTATGCAATCTCGATGTGAGCCGTGAACATTAGTTGAAATTTTAATTTTTTTTTCAATTGATAGGTTGTTTAAATCGACTAAGTTTTCCAAAAATTCATAATACATTTCGACTCCCAAAAGTTGAGTGCCGTGTAGAGGTTTAAGTGTAGTGGCAAATAACACTAAATTTTTTTGTTTCGCTTTAGTGTTTGCAAACAATAAGTTTCCAGTATTTAAAGTGTTTTTAATTTCAGCATTAGTGTTCGTTAAAGAATCCTCGCATATCTTGGATTGAACTGCGAAAAACTTACTGGGACCTGAAAATACTGCTTCAGAAATAGTTTTTTTGTAAAGAATATCAAATTCATTGAAGGATTTTGCAACTGTACCGTGACTGATACAAACAGTTTTAGTGCCCTGAGAATTTAAAATATCTGTGACTGCACCATCAAAACCTCTGACAACATTTGTAAAATAATAATTGAAAAAATTTTTTTTTAAGAAAGTTTTCAAAGCTTTTATTTTATTATTAATAATTGTTAGTTCATATTCTAGTTCTCTGACTCTAAAGTTTACAATTTCAGAAATATCTCTATTTTTGTATGAAATTTTTACATTTTTAATATTCATTTTTTTTTTACTACTAACGGTTGTTCTGACTTTTATTATTTTAAGTCCAAGTATCTTGAAAATAATTTTTTTTAAAAAATTTAATTCAAATTTTTGATATTCAAAAACATACGGTTTAACTCTAAGAAGTTTACAAAGCAAAATTACCCTGAAAAAATTATAGTAAACACTATTTAGTACTAGCGTTTTTTTCTTATTGTTAATTTTAACATCGTCGATTTCATAGTCGTAGATTTTTGGCTCATCTTTTATAGGATTTGGGTCTAAAACAGTTATCTTTTTATTAATATTTAAACTTTTTATTATTCTTGAAACAACAAATACATTGCTGGATTTGTGTTTTGCGATATTAATTGAATCCCATCCTGAAATGATTATTTCATCTACTTTAAATTGATTTAAAATTGTATCTAACAACTCAATAAGATAAGTTGTATAATTTAGTACAAATCTGATGTGTCCTTTAAATTCACTCTCAATACCATGATATTCAAAATCTTTATAAGATAATTTTTCTAGTTCATTTTGAACGTAGGTTATTGATTTCTCATGAAAGTCTTTTCTTATGAATTTTTTTGGATTTATAAAATTATATTTCTTTATTATTAAGTATGTTTGAGATTCAAGGTTTAAAGGTACAAAATTCATTTCTTCTGAAACTCTACTTTTGATAAATTTTATTTCTTCTTCTGACTGAACAAGAGCTAATTTCATAAATTTTTAGTATAATTAATTAATTTTACTACAAAATTAAAAATATTATATATTTTTAAAATCTTGAATATCTTGAATAATTTTTTGTGTCCTTAAAGCTGATTTGTAACTTGCCAAATGTTTTTGTCCTCTATTAAATAAATCTTTTAATTCTAAAAAATAACTATCTTCAATATCATTTTTAAATTTTTTTATAATCTTTTTTCCTTTTTTAAAGATTGATATTTTAAATGAAACTAAATCAACTATAATTTTAAAATTATTTCCAAATAAGTAAATTAGTCTTTTTTTAAAATAAGAGTAATAATTCAGATCAATGGATATATTTATTTTTCTAAATTTTCCAAGTATTTTACAATTGTCTTCTGTTTCAATTTTTAGCTTAGACTTTTTTGTGCTGTGTGCACTTAAAATATCAATCCTTCCGATCATCCAATTAGCCAGATCTATTTCATGACTACAATCTAAAATCACACCTCCTCCATATTTTTTTTTTGCACTTGAAGAATTTTGATAAGAAATGTTTTTTCTCCAATTCGGAAGAAAAGAATGATTAATAAAATTAATATCGTATATATTTATTTTATTATTAAAAATTATTGATTTAAGAGACTTTATTATCTTAAGATTTCTTAAATTGTAACCTACGAAAATTTTATTTTTTATATTTTTAAGATTTTTAAATTCGCTGTATAAAGGCTTTTCGATTAATATCCTTTTCCCTTTCAAAAATTTATTTACTGATTGCAAATGATGAAAATGAAAATTTGTAGGTGACGAAATAATTATAAAGTCTGGATTTAATTCTTTTATATTTTTTATACTTTTTATAACTTTAAAATTAATTTTTTTTTGTTTTGTTAATATATATATATCTAAATTTTTAAAATATTTTTTTGTTATAGTTGCAAATCTTCTCCCCGCAGATCCATAGCCAATAATAAGTAGCTTTTTTCTCATTTAATTAAACTATGGTCATACCGCCATCAATGATTAATGTTTGTCCTGTTATATGTGATGAAGTTTCCGATGAAAGAAAAAGAACTGCACTTGCAATATCTGACGTTGTTGCCATTTCACCTAATGGATTTTTAGAATTATATCTATTCATAAAGTTTTTTGACTTTTGATTTTTATCTTTGATATTTTTAACACCCCCAGGACAAATATTATTTACTCTTATTTTATATTTTCCATAATAAGAGGCCATCTGCCGGGTAAAATTAATTATTCCTCCTTTTATAATTGAGTAACTTACATTTTCTTTGATATTTGTATTTTTATACAAGTTCATATCTTGTCCTTGTAAACCATATATTGAGCCTAATTGAATAATTGAACCAGTTTTTTTTAATTTTTTCATCTGATCGGCAATCTGTTTAGCAAACCAGCAAAATGAAATTAGATGAAGGTTTATATTTTTCTTAAGTTCTTCTAATTTAATTTCTTTAAAAGAATTATACTTCCATTTTTTAGTTTTGGGATAGGAACAGTTAACAAAAATATCTGGTGTTTGAAATTTTTTAAATATTTTATTTAAATCTTTATCAAAATTTTTATCATCAAAGTAATTAATCTTATAATATTCAAATTCTTTTTTTTTTAATAAGGATTTTATTTTTTTATCTGTATTTTTAACATCGATAATTATAACTTTAGCACCCGAGTCAGATAGTGCTTTTGAAACCTCAAAACCTATAGCGCCCAATCCTCCAACTACAAAAGCAATTTTATTATAATTGGAGTTTTTTTCTAAATAATTCATACCAATAAATATTTTACTAATTTAAAATCAAAACTACTATCTATATCTATAGATCTCTCTGCAGGCATAATATATATTGATGTTTTTTTGCTAAATAAATTGTAAGTTTTAAATAAATATTTCTTTTTCCATATATAAATAGAGGCGTTCATATCAAAAGTTTTAGGTGCTTTTTGTCTATTACTTATAATTTTGTTTGTTTTTTTTATAAGATTTACTTTTTTTTTCTTAATCTCAATCATATTAAAGTAAGGATTTTTTTTTGAGGGTGTTACGGAAAAAAGATTATCTGATTTATTCTTTTTAAATTTTTTAAATGATTTTTGAATATCTTTATAATTTCTTAATGGTGAAGTAACATCTAAATCAAAAATATATTCATAATCTAATTTTGTCTTAGATTCACAGCATTTTACGGCATGTCGAATTGCGTCAATTTTTTTTGAATTTTTTTGTGCAAGCCTTTTTGGTCTTTCAATGAATATCATTTTTGATTTATTCTTATTTAATTGAAATTTTTGTTTATCTATTGAAACAACAATATGTTTAAAAATTTTTGATTTTAAGGCTATATCAATAGTATGTTCAATAAGTTTTTTTCCTTTTATTTTTAGAAAATTTTTGTTTTTCAAACCAGTAGATCCCGTTCTAGCACAAATCACGCAAAGAGAGTTCATCACACTGTATAACCTTTAAAATTTTCTGCTTTATTTTTTTTAAACCAGCTGATTGTATGCTTTAAGCCTTGTTTTAATTTTGTTTTAGGTGACCATGAAAGAATTTTTTTTATCTTTTTATTATCACTCTGTAAATTTTCAACCTCACTTAATTTTGGTCTTTTTCTTTCGGCTGAGATTTTAATACTTTTTTTAATATTCGTTATTTTAAGAATTTCATTGCATAAATACAAAATAGAAATTTTTTTATTACTTCCAACATTTAATACTTGGCCAATGGCTTGTTTACTTTTCATAATTTTAATAAAAGCATTAACAACATCTAAAACATAATTGAAATCTCGAGTTGGTTTAACATTTCCTAAGGTAATATTTTTACTTTTGTTAAGAGCTTGATTAATAATTGTAGGAATAATAGCTCTTTGAGATTGACGTGGCCCATAAATATTAAATGGTCTTATAATTTTTACTGGCAAATTAAAGCTCTTGTAAAAACTCATAGCCAGCTGATCAGCCGCAGCTTTAGATGCTGCATAGGGTGACTGGCTATTAACTGGGTGATTTTCGTTTATCGGTAAATACTGTGCTGATCCATATACTTCGCTCGTTGAAGTTATAATTACGTTTTTGATTTTCAATCGTCTTGCCGCTTCTAAAACGTTGTAAGTTCCTTCAACATTAGTTTTTATATAGGCCACTGGTGAAATATAAGAATAAGGAATTCCAATTAATGCAGCCAAATGAAAAACTACATTACAGCCTTTCATTGCATTATACACAGAGTCAAAATCTCTTATATCGCCTAGAATAAAATTTTTTTTATTTTTAGATCTAATCTCGTTCAGCCACCCAAAATCATTATTAGAATTATACCTATCAAATGCCACCACTTTATATTTTTTTTTAATGAGTTTCTCGGTGAGATGAGATCCAACAAAACCTGCGGCCCCGGTTACAAAAATCTTATGCTTCATATATTTTATTCTCACCATAAAGATCTGAATAGTTTTTTAAAGCACTTTTAATACATTCATCGGTATTTTTTTTACTATTAAAGTTTTCTAATAAAGTTTTTATAAACATACCAATTCTTTGTCCACCACTATAATCTCCAAAAGAATCAAATTGTTCTAAATTTTTCCATAAACCAAGTTTATTCTCTTCATCTTTCTTTTCAAAAAAATTAGATATATTAGAAATCATTTTATTTAAATCATTAAAAATTATTTTATCTTTACCAAATTCATAAATATTCTTTTCTAAAATTGTTAAATTTGTATCATCAAATATCAAACCTCTCTTATTACAATCCTTTACCAGAGCTTGAATAAAAGCTCCTTGAATATACGTGGAAAAAGACACAATCATATCAGCATAATTTGAATAGTGACTTGTAAGATCATTAATTTCTTCAATTAAAATACATTCATTTTGATCATGTAAATTTTTAATTTTATCGAAAATAACTCCTAATTCTTTAAGATTATTTTTTCTTTTTGATTTTATTATTAATCCAATTTTATTATTGTTTGCCTGTAATTTTAAAAACTCTTCAAAAAATAATTTCATTTTTTCTTTATAAATAAAATGCCAATTTACATCTTTGTTTTCACTAAAAATACTATCTATAAGCATAATAAAATTATTTTTACCTTTGTTTTTCAATTTATCTAATTTTTTTTCAAAATTTATTTTTTTAGTTTGGTTTATTTTAGGATAAGGATCTCCAGAAATTATAAAATATTTTATACAATTATATGTATTTTGTAATCTACCTGTACTTTCTTTGCCCCAAGTGAAACAAATATCATTAGGAAAATATCCCATATAATCCTCTTTTATATTTGTAGGATAAGATTTTAATTTTCCAATAGAACAACCGTTAAACATTTTCAAAGATATTTGTCTGATAATATTTGATAATCCAGACTCTTCAGAATTGATATGGATTTTAATATTATTTTCTTTAAAGAAAAAAAACCAAAACTGTATTTTTGTTAACATTATATTTATGTGTGTTTTCATAAAATTGAAGTTTTTATTAAACTTAAGTTTATTTATTTTTACCCTTATCTCTTTAATTTTTTTTTCAGATTGAAAGTAAATTGGATTATATAATGAAAGCTTTGAAATATTTTCCTCATTTAGTGTTTTGGATAAAAAATTCTTTGAGTAATAAAGATTGTTTACTCGCTCTTGACTTTCTACGTATGTAATAACATTTTTACCAAAGATATTTTTATTGTGCCAAAAAAAATCACTTCTTTTATTTTTTGAAACACCTTCTACAAAGTTTACAGCAATTTTAGCTGTTTTTTTAATCTCATACTTTTTAAAAATTTTAAAATAAATTTTTACTAATTTATCATTAAAAAAAATTAATTTATCTAAATTTTCAATTAAAAAGTTTCTACAGCTCTTCTTTAAATTTTTTTGTTTTTTTACTTTTATAAATTCAAACTCTTTAAATTGTTCTTTATTTCGCAAAAGGTCAACTAGAGTAAAATCTGTATAAATTTTTTTATTTTTAAGAACTATTTTATATGCAACATCAAAAGCTGATTCAAAAAATAATTTCTTAAAATATAAATCAATAAGATTTTTTGGAAAAATATGATTTAAAAGATTGAATAATTCTTTATCTTTTTTAAAATTCTCTAGACAAATCTCCGATATTTTATAAGCAGTGGGACTCAAAGAAAATCCCAAAAGTTGGCCTTTATTATCTCTTTTATCTAAAAGCATTAGTTAAAATAAAATTTTTTAGTTTTTAAATCTATTTGTGTGAAAATTGATTACAATCAATTCTTCCTAGTTGATAAGGTTTTTTAGATGAAAAAGTTGTAGCGTATGCAGTTTTTATACCTAATTTTTTTAAATCTTTGTTAGATATTATTTTTTTTCCATTTGGATAAGATATCGTGTTTACATTTATATTAAGTCTATCTCTTAAAATTTTTAAAGAATGTTTATAATCCTTAAAGTCCCCAACGTGGTTATGACTATGAGAGCCAATTGTGTGTCCTTTATTAGAAATCTCTTTAATTTGTTTCCAGCTTAAATAGTTTTTTTTGATAAATGACTTTTCTGTACCCACCACTTTATTAAAAATCTTGTTAATTATTAATTTATAATCATCTAAATCTAATATTCTATCTCTTAAAAATCTTAAATATCGCTCTTCAATAGTATAAAATCTCCATTTATTACGAAAAGTTTTACAAGACTCAGGATTATAATTTATTTTTAATTCATCACAAATTATTTTTGGAAATTTTTTTTTAAAAATTCTTTCTAATTTTCTTTGCTTATCCTCAACAGGTAAAGTAAAATCTTCATGTATCATTGTAAGAATATAAAATATCCCTTTTAAATTTTTTTTATCTAATTCAGGAATTGCATGATGGTAATGGTCTATTGTTCCATGATCAAAAGTTAATGTAAATTTATTTTTATTTTTTGAAAAAAAATCTAATTGTTTTCTAAATTTTTTTAATTTAATGCCAATTGAATTTTTTCCATTACCAATTTGATGATACATTAAATTTGTCATTATTTAAAAAGAGTAATTAAAAATAACTTTCTAATTTTCCATCTCTCACAGTATCTAGTGTTGCGCAATGAATGCCACCCCCGTGAGTATAACAGTGTCTTAAACTAATAGGAATTGGATTAATTTTATATTTCTCAAGCTCTTTTATTAATTTTGTTTGGCGCCTATCTATTAATAAATTTTCTGGGTCTAATGAAAGAACATTCATTCCTACCCATGGTGAACCAAGTAATTGTAAATTAGTTTCAAAACCTAAATCTTTTAATTGATAATGGATTTTATCTCTATAGTTTTTTTGATAGCTGACCTCATCTTCAGTCATTGGAGCAACATCTGTAAACCAAATCTTATCCCAATTTTTAAAAATTTTTGGACAATTTTTTTCATTAACTCTTGTACTATTTAATAATACTAAACCCGGTCTTAAACATAAAATTGTTGAGTCTATATGGCTAGATCTGTAAATATCTCTAGTTGTATGAACATTATACTCATTTCCTAGTACGGTTTGAAGCCATCTTGCTCCGACCTCATTACCGGATGAAGATATCAGATATAAAATATCTTTACCCATTCGTACAGTATTCGCCGCTTCAAATAAAATCTCATTCTCTGTTAGTTTGTGTAATTTTTCTAGTCTTCCTTGTGTAAGTCTTTTATATTCATTATCTTCATTGGTAAGAATTCTCTCGTCCTCATTCCTAAAATAAGGTGTTAGAACTTCTCCTTGTAATCTAGGCTTAGGATTAACTAACCATTTAAATCCTCCATGATTATTAAAGTAGTCATACCAAATATCGTAAAGTGCAGTAGCTTCGAAATATCTTTCTTTTTGAGGTGAGGCTGTTTCAAGAACACTGTTGCCTACAATTAAATGCAAATCTCTAATGTTGTAAATATTATTTCCTGTTGAGCTCCAGCCATATGGAGAAGTATATACTGCATTAATATCGTAAACTTTTGGCCTAAAAACTTTAATACCTTTTTTTTCAAAAATTTGCTTAACAGCATCTAAGTCTTCATTGACCTCATCTAAAAGCCATTTTGGATAAGCTTCTTTAGAAAGTTTTTTTGCTTTCTCAAAATTTCCTTCGTGGATTTTGCTGTTAGTTTCCCAGGTAAGTACTGCTGACTGTTTATCGGCTGATCCTAGGATCACCTCTTTGAGTGGATCCCACTCATTAAAACTGTTAATTTTCATTATTTTTATACCCAATAAAATCTACGTGTCTAACACCCGTAGCGCCTTTAAAAAGATATTTAGTTTGATTAATAAAGTTTTTTGTTTTTTGATAATCTTTTGTTTCTAAATATTTCAAAAGTTGCAGTGCCTCTCCCATTAAATTAATAGTATTTTCTTTAATATAGTTTAAAATTTCTAATTCATTGAGATTGCTTAAATATTTAGTTAATCTTTTTTCGAATTCTTTAGAGTTTATCTTTAAATTCAAATCAGATTTTGAAACATAATTTGTTAAAGTTTCAAATGTCTTGCTATAACTATTCAATTTTTTTAATACTTTTGGCATTTCAGCTTGATCATCATTTTTATAAGTAAGCCAGAAAGTCTCGCTAATAACACCAGCTATATCTCTTAAATTTGACATTGAAAACTTTGGAAAATGATGAGCAGAGTCTGACATAAAAGGTAATTCAAATTTAGGGTAGGATGAATATAAATTTAAATTACTTTTATCAAACCAAGATAAAACTTCATTTACAGATGGATCATCCTGACATTGAACAACCCATCTATCAAATATAATTGTATTTCTAGTTCTATTTACAAATTTTTGTGATCTATCAATATCTTTTGAAAAAAAATCTTCAGAAACTTCAATCATTTTTTCCCAATTGTTTGCAAAGGTATAAATAGCGATTCTCTGCAGCATATTTTGAAAGCCACCAGCTTTATTAGGGTCTCCAAAAATTAAGTAGCCACCTGGTTTCAGGTATTTGCTAATTATTGAAAATGCTTTTTCTTTATCTGCGGTATGACTTAGAACGCCCCTGCAATGAACTATATCAAAAGAGCTATAAAGATTTTTATCATCGAAGTCAAAAATTGAAGAATGAATAAATTTATGATTGTTGAAATTATCTAAATATTTTTTAAAAATATTTTTTGAAATGGCTTGTGCAGTATCGTTCATCTCAACTAAAGTGCAATCGGCACCCCATTTCGCTAAATATACAGTATTCTCACCTGTTCCTGCTCCAAAATCTATAAGTTTTTTACCTTTAAACATTTCTGGAGGAAATTTAAGACTATTTCTATAAAAAAATTCAGCATTTTTGTAATATGCTAAAAAGTCTTTTTCTGTTTTATCAGAATAATAAACCGAAGGAATTTCCTTTTTAAAAGTTTTTAAAACTGAAGCTTCATTTTTTTTAATTTCATCAGTAGAGATCATATAATTTGGCTCGCTTATATCTTTTTTGAACTTATTGTCAAATAATTTAGTGTTAAAAATGTTTTTTTTAATTTTCTATTTTATTTTATAATTAAAAAATTTTGCGTAATTCTTTAATTGCTAATTTTTTTTAAAATTAAGTTACTTATAAGATAGTTGACTTTAATTGAAATACGAGACTGCCACTCGTTGAAAAGGTCTAGTAAAAGTTAATGCGCCTGATGTAAGATTTTATTTTGTTTATTTAATTTTGGATTTTTTTCTTGAAATTTTTTTATCTTTTCAAGATTTTTTGCTTTTTGTCTTTTCTCTTTTTTCTCTAAATATTCTTCAAAACATTTCATGCCTTTTCTTTTTTGATCACCACTCGTATTATTATTTTGGTTAAACCTATCTCCATCTACGTTAGTTGCCTCCCAGTTAACTAAACCATCCATAATTTCATTACCTTGAAAGACCTCTTGTTTTTTTCTTAATAGTTCTTTTGGAACATGATCGCCTTTACCACCGCTACCATCACCATGTCTAAATCCTCTGAAAGTAACGTCTTTTTCTTCATATAATTTATCGATTTGTGCAATAGTACCATCACGTTGTTTATCATAGTAATTTTTCATCAAAGTAGTATTCGCCCACTTTAAAGCTTCATAAAATTCATCATCTGAAAGTTCAGTAAAGTTAGTGCATATTAAATCGGAGTTTAAATGTTTTCTTTCATAAAAATCTTCAGCCGGATTATCTTTATCAATTGATCCCATTTCAATAGCATCATAATAAAGTGGCGATCCAGGATAAGGCGTTACTGGTCTAATTGTTCTTTTCTGAGCGAAATCATCGTACTTTAAAAGAAAGTCTACAGCTTTTTTAATTGTTTCTTTATTGTCACCTTTATTTCCGAATATAAAATTTAGACCAGGACTTATACCTACTTTTAAAGTATCTTTAATACCTTGTTCAATCATGTCTGGTCTTAATCCTTTTTTCATATTATTTAGAACTGTTTGATCCATACTCTCTATACCGTAGTTTATAAAAGTACATCCGGCATCTTTCATTAATTGTAATAATTCTTCACTGCAATAATTTAGTCTTCCGTTGCACGACCATTCAATATTTAAATCTCTTTTTAAAAATTCTTTACACACATCTTCTGTATGTTTTACGGAAGACATCAACAAATCATCTTGAAATGAAATATAATTAATTCCGTATTTATTATATAACATCTCAACTTCATCCAAGAGATTTTTAGGTGACCTAACACGATATCCAGGATCCATTCTATAACAAAACGTACATTTAAAAGAACAGCCCCTTGCAGACATTAGTGGAAAAGCAAAGTCTGTATGCTTAATATTTGGATATCTTACCATCCGGTAATATTCCATTGGAAATAATTCATAAGGTATTGGTGGTAAACTATCTAAGTCATGAACTAATGGAGCTCTTAGTGTTTTCTTCAGCTTTCCGCCCTGTGTTGGTTCTAACCAAGCCACACCTGGAACTTCTTGTAACCATTCTCCTGAAGCATAGCTGCCAGTTTTTTCTTTTTGCTTAGCCAACTCTTCCATGAGTTTACAAATTGTAATTTCTCCTTCACCCAAAGCAACTACGTCTGCACCAGTTTTTTTTAAAAAAAATTCAGGTTCAGGAGTTGGGCCATAACCTCCCATAATAAAAAATGGTCTCTGTTTTGAAGCATTAATCGCTTTTGATAAACCTTTAACTTTTTGATATTGGTAATATCCTGCGATTATACTTAAAACTACAACATCAAATTTATTCTCATCTAAATAAGTTCTGAGTTTATCATCTGGCCAGTGATGCATATCTTGACTCCAAACTACAACTTCATGACCATCTCTTTTTAAAACCGCAGCTAAAGCACCAAATCCCATGGGGAAAACATGGTCGTAAGAACCGTTATCGTAAACTGCGAAAAGTATTTTTTGTTTCATAAATTAAGGATTTAAAGTCTAATGTGTTTACTATAATTAGTCAGCTGACCTATGTCAACCCAGTCATTATCAGTTATAGGGCAAATACCCACTTTAAATTTTTTTTTCTTGGCCAATTCAATTAATTGAGTCATATGAAAAAAGCTATTTTTGGGTATTAAATTTAAAATCTTTGGCTTGAAGATATATAGGCCAGTGTTTGCAAAAAATTTAGACTTAGGCTTTTCTTCTATTTTAATTAATTTACCTGATTTGTTTATATGACAAATACCATAAGGTATTTCATAGCTTTTTGTGGAGGCAACTATTGTAAAATCATTTTTTTTATCAAGATGAAACTTATAAATTTCAGATAGATCTGCGTTAATAATAACATCACAATTACATAGAAAAATATCATTTTTTTTTAATTTTTTTTTATGAAAACTTAAACCCCCAACTGTTCCCATGGGTTTTTTTTCCTCAAAAAATCTAACTTTATAATTAGGTTTTAATTCTTTAAAATATGATTTTAAAAGTAAACTTTTATAATTTACTGTAATATTAAAATTTTTTCCTCCACGATTTGTAAATTTTTCTATTATATGTTCTATTACTGGTTTTTCATCTATTGGTAATAGGGGTTTCGGTAAAACTTTAGTAAACGGAGAAAGTCTAACTCCTTTTCCACCAGCCATTATGATAAAATCAATATTTTTAAGAGAATTATCTTTTTTTATTCCAAAAACTTCACTCCAAGTGAGATAATTTACAACTAATTTTTTTTTATTTAGCACTGGTAAAACGGGTAGAAGACTTTTTCTCATCAAATTTTTTGCTAAATCTAAAGAAAATTCTTCCTCAAAAATTATAGTTGGTTTTTTTTGGTAAAGAGATTGGATGGAGTCTTTTCCCGACAAACCTTTCAGAATTCCTCTTCTTAGGTCTCCATCATTTAAAGTTCCATAAAAATAATTATCTTTTCCAGTAACAATCAAACATCTTGAAGTTGACGTTGTTAAGAGTTTCATTGCTGATAAAATGTTAGTCGATGGTGGAATAAATATATTTTTCATATTTTAATTATATCAAAAAAAGATTTTTTGATTAAATATTCAGTATCAGTTTTTTCTAGTACTTTTAAAATTTTATTAGAACTATCTTTTTTAAAATATGGGTTATAAAAATAATCCCTAATATTATCAACATTTTTATTTAATTTTTTATTCAAAACTTTTTGAATTTTTCTTGTTTCAATTTCACAATCGATAACAGACTTTGATTTAATCCTTCCTTTTTGTCTATTACCTAAATTAATAGATATTGTTTTGCAGCTAGGGGCCTCAATTATTCCACTTGATGAATTTCCTATAATTATACTTGATAATTTTAGACATGATAAATAATCATCTCTACCAAATGATTTAATATAGTAGCAATTTTTATTTTTTTTTACAAATGTATTAATTTCTTTGTTTATTTGTTTATATCCATTATCAGCGTTTGGAGCAGTAAAAATTATATTTATATTTTTAAAAATTTTAATAGCAGATAAAATTTTTTTTATATATATTTTTGTTTTATTTGACTCTAGTGTTACCGGATGAAAACAAATTAAAATAGTTTTTTTTTCAAAGTCTATATTATATTTTTTTTTAAAATAATTTTTAGATTTAAATTTGAAGTTATTGATGTCTTCCAAACCTAAGGCGCCAACATGATTAACATGCTTTGGGTTTTCCCCCATCTGAAGAACTCTGTTTTTGTATTGTTTTGTAGATGTAAAGTGAATATGAGACATTTTTGTAATACTATGTCTAATGACGTTATCTATTGCTCCAATAGTTTCTTCTCCGCCGTGTATATGAGCAATTGGAATTTTATTTAATGTTGCTGCAACTGCTACAGATAAAATTTCAAATTTATCTCCTAAAATTACAATTAAATTTGGTCGATAATTTCTGAATAATTTTGAATATTTTACTACACCTGATGAAAAAGCTTTTGCAATTCCTAAATCATTATCAGCATCATCCAAAGTTTTTAATCTAGAGTTTACTTTTACTCTATCCTTTAAAATCTCTTTAATAGTAGTTCCATGTTTTACGCTGAGATGTGTTCCAGTAACGGATAAATGATATTCAAATTTTTTAGATTTTGATAATCTTTTAATTAGATTTCTTAATAATCCGTAATCAGCTCTACCGCTTGATATTATACAAATTTTTTTTTGATATTTTTTCATTTTTTAAGTATTTCTTTACTGCTTTTAATTTAATAATTTTATTCCAATATATGGGC
>Ga0315315_10000799_pt1 | contig 27835 bp, 23 predicted proteins | sample M140m3416metaG_FD_203699 | JGI IMG/M metagenome (GOLD analysis project Ga0315315, IMG submission 203699) | Ammonia-oxidizing marine archaeal communities from Monterey Bay, California, United States - M1 40m 3416 | ecosystem: Environmental > Aquatic > Marine > Intertidal zone | place: USA... | reverse complement strand
TATGTGAGCTTGGGGCAGACCTCCACCACCCTCTCCGGAGGGGAGGCACAGCGCATCAAGCTGGCAACCGAGCTGCATAGACCCGCAACCGGACGAACCCTTTACCTCCTCGATGAGCCCACTACTGGTCTGCACATGGCCGATGTGGAGCGACTACTCGCTGCACTCCAGACGCTGGTGGAGCACGGCAATACAGTCGCGGTCATCGAGCACAATGCTGACGTCATCAAGGTGGCAGACCACATCATCGACATGGGTCCAGAGGGCGGTGAGAGCGGCGGCTACCTGGTGGGAGAAGGGACACCTGAGGCACTCGCGAAGCTCGACACCGCCACAGGCCAGGTCCTGCGCAATGTCATGGGCAGCAATGAATTGCCGACTTCCGCAGCACGGCCAGCAAAGCCCAAGCCACACGAGCAGACCGACATCCGACTCCAGGGAGTCAAGACCCACAACCTCAAGGGTATTGATGTTGTCTTCCCTGCTGGAAAGATGACTGTCGTCACCGGTGTCAGTGGGTCAGGGAAGACCTCTCTTGCATTCGACACACTCTTTGCTGAGGGTCAGCGGCGGTATGTCGAGAGCCTCTCCACATACGCCAGGCGATTCCTCGGCAGGACAGGCCGAGCCCCCGTGGATGAGACCGAGGGACTTGCACCTGCCATCGCTATCGACCAGCGAAATCGTAGTCACAACCCCAGATCGACCGTCGCAACCGTGACTGAGCTCTACGACACGCTCCGGCTCCTCTATGCGCGAATTGGCAAGCCGCACTGTCCACGCTGTGACACAGAACTGAACGGGCTTCCACCGAGCGAGGCCGTACTCGCACTCCAGGCTTCTGGCCTCGATGCTGGCTGGCTGATCTGTGACTTACCAAAGGGCGCGAGCGCACAGGATCTGCTCGCTGATGGATTCAGCCGGGCCTGGAACCCACAACAGTCTGGCACTGCTGCAGAGATCGAATTGACAGAGACAACAGAGCTGGATGGACTTCGCCTTGTGGTCGACCGCTTCTCCCCTCAACGCGCGGATGCCAGTCGTATGGCTGACAGCATCGCGCTTGCATACGGGCACGGCGGAGACAAGGCCGAGTTTATCCCCAAGGTGGGCTCACCCCTCGCCTTGTCGATCATCGCTGAGTGCCCACAGCACGGCATTGTTCTTCGCGAGGCCCTCACCCCGAGACACTTCTCATTCAACAGTCACGTCGGCGCATGTACCGGCTGTGATGGTCTGGGGCGGCGTTCAGAGATCGATAGGGCAAAGGTGGTCATCAAACCACACAGAAAGCTGCGAGATGCGCTCGACAAGCGGGTCGCCTCGGTCGTGTTTCGCTCAAAGCCAATGAAGGCGATGCTCGCCAAGCTTTACAAGAAGTACAGCCTCAATCAAGACACCGTCTTTGATGAGCTTCCCGAGCAGCTTCAGCAGGACCTGCTCTATGGTCACAGCATCCCGCTCGACATCAACTGGTCTAAGCGCTGGGGCAAGAGCGTCACAAGGGTCAAAGAGGCTCGACTCTGGCCGGGTATCCTACCGACTGTCAACGGCTGGAAGGGCCGAAAAAACTGGATCGGTGATGAGGCCACATGCTCCGCGTGTCACGGGGGTCGCCTGCAGCCCGCCCTGCTTTCGGTCAAGCTTGGTGACCAAGGCATTCACCAAGTGGCTGGACTCACCATCGGTGCGGCGACAACATTCTTTGATGAGCTCGCGCTCAGCCCCCACGACCAGACCATCGCAGAGCAAGCACTCGCTGATATGCAGGCCAAGCTGAGCTTCCTGGCAGACGTCGGTCTCAACTATCTCACGCTCGATCGTTCAGCCGATACGCTGAGCGGCGGTGAAGCACAGCGTATCCGACTGGCCACACAACTCGGAGCTCGCCTGACTGGCACAATCTATGTGCTCGATGAGCCTACTATCGGCCTTCACCAGCGTGACACTCAGAAGCTCCTGAAGACCCTCGAGGGTCTGCGCGACCTGGGCAACACCCTGGTTGTCGTCGAGCACGATCCCGATGTGATGCGAACCGCGGACCACGTCATCGATATGGGCCCTGCAGCCGGCGAACTGGGTGGCGAGGTGGTCGCCTGTGGAACGCTCGAAGACATCGCGAAAACCAACAGTGAGACCGGTGCATACCTGAGTGGTACACGCACCATTCCAATGCTCAAAGACCGGCGTAAACCCAAGCTATGGATCGACATTCCTGAAGCCAGCGCCAACAATCTCTGTGGATTCCAGAGCAAGCTCCCGAGGCGCTGCTTGACCGTCGTGACGGGTGTGAGCGGAAGTGGAAAGTCGAGCTACGTCATGGATGTCGTTCAGCCGCACCTCGAGGCCAGGCGCAAGGCACGAAAGGCTGGGCCCGCTCGCATCGTCACCATCGACCAGCGACCCATCGGCCGATCTCCACGGAGCACTCCAGCCTCCTACACAAAAGTATTGGACCCTATACGGAACCTCTTTGCCTCCACGACGGCGGCCCAAGCGCTCGGCTTCGCTTCGGGTAGGTTCACCTACAACAGTCGCTCAGGGTGTTGCCCACACTGCCAGGGGCGAGGGGCGCTCTTGATCGAGATGCACTTCCTGTCGGATGTCTGGGTCGAGTGCGAGCACTGCCGCGGCGCGCGCTTCTCTGAAGCCACACTCGCGGTGAGTTGGAACGGCCACACCATCGCTGATGTACTCCAACTCAGCGTCTCCTCAGCCCTCGCACTGTTCTCAAACCACAGGTCTATAGTCCGCAGGCTGCAGCCCCTCGAGGATGTCGGACTCGGCTACCTGAGGCTCGGACAACCCGCGAACACGCTGAGCGGTGGCGAGGCGCAGCGGCTCAAGCTCGCTACGGAGCTGGTAGGAAGAAAGAAGGAAACCTGCTTCTTACTCGACGAGCCTACAACCGGACTGCACTTCTCTGACGTCGAAAAACTCGTAGGCGTCTTGCATAGACTGGTGGAAGCTGACCACATGATTGTTGTCATCGAGCATCACCTGGACGTCATCAAGAATGCTGACCACATCATCGACCTTGGCCCAGAAGGCGGTACCGCTGGAGGTCAAGTGGTGAAGAACGGAACTCCAGAGCAGCTTGCAACTCATGAAGCCAGCTGGACTGGACGGGCACTGCGGGCCTTACCTGAGTTCAAGCCCAGCTGATCAACAACCTACGCTTCGCCGATTGGCCAGCCAGGCAGATTGCGCGAGCGGATCTCGGTCACATCAGTAAACTCAGCACGTGGCCAGATCTGGTGTGGAATGAGCTTGCGCGCACGCCCTTTCACCTTCACGGCCTCGAGCGCCAGAGGGTCGTGTCCAGGGTCAATCATCTCGGCGTTACGTTGATTCACGTAGACTGCACCCGGAGGCGTCAACCCCGTGATTCTGGACGCCTGATTGACTGTATCTCCGAGCACCGTGTACTGAAGCAGGTGGGCAGAGTCACCGAGGTTTCCAGCGACCATCGGTCCGCTGGCCACACCGATACCGATCTTGAGATCGCCAGCCTCTGGGAACAGCTTCAGATCATTGAGTCTTGCAACTGCACGCTGGACATCCACAGCACAAGCTGCGGCCATGTCAGCATGATTGGGCTGCTCCATCGGGCCATTGAAGACCACAACAACGGCATCCCCAATGTATTGCACTAAGAAGCCATGGTGCTCCTGAACAACCGAGGCGACCTCTTCATAGAAACGATTGAGTACCGCAAGCAGTTGCTTGGGATTGATTCGCTCAGACATCGAGGTGAAGCCGCGAATGTCAGCGAAGAATACCGTCGCCATTCGAAGTGTCGGCTCGAGGTTTGCCTCGCCATGCTGGTTGCGGATCTGCTCCAGAATCTCTTCGCTCACATAGGAGCCGAATGCGTTCTCCATCCGCTTTGCGAGATGAAGAGATTTGACCATCTGGTTGAAGGTGCGATTCAGACGCGCGAAGTCCGGTGTACCCTCTTCAGGAATCCGAAAGTCCAGCTCACCCTTGGCCAGCGCCTCAAAGCCTCTCTGGAGCGGGTCTAAGTTCGACATCAGCGCCTCTGACATCTTGCCGCTCGCACTCATGACCGCTGGGGTCGCCAGCATGACCAAGAAGCCAAAGTATGTCTGCGCCATGAACTCCGTCGACTCGGTCCAGGCCTGGAGGTGAATGGGGTCAATAGTCCATACTGGACCAAAGCCCAGGTCCAAGGAGAATATACTCGGCATCGAGTCGCCGGTATGACGAACGGCGTCGTAGCCAATCTGCGCTGCCCAGTATGCGATGAGTGCCGTCATGCTCACCAGCGCCAGCACCGCTGCGTTCATTCGACTTCGGAACTCCTGAGTCAGCGGTCGAATCAACCGATCGAGAACCATCACCAATACCGAGCCCATGGATGCACTGAGCAACCACAGTGTTCCACAGACGATGGCGACCAGCGCTGTTCCCCCGTCGCCGATAGACTTGAGCGGCAGACCAACCAGGTAAACAGCGACCAGACCACCCACAAAGCCCGCAAGGAGCAGTGCGGTCTGAACCATCAACCGGACGACGCTACCCTGACGTACAAAGCGTGCATGAACTGCGTGCTCGAATGTATGAACAATACTGCACATACACACGGCCGCGACGACGCGGTTGAGAATACGAAACCAAGGCCAGCCACCATCTTCCGCGGATGGAACAAAGAGTCCCACGACAATCACTGCAATCAGTACAAACGGAGACAGCCGTTGACGCGCCGGTAGGGACGTCGACTTCAGAACCAATGTATGCAGCGGAGCGGGAGACATTTTGGTAAACAACTCGCTTAGAGTATGCACTCTATGCGGAGGGCAGGGATGCCCACTTACCGTTGAAGATTCCTCCCAAAATAGCGAGTGTCAAGTGACATGGCAGTGACAGCCATACAGTCTGTCGCTGAAATTGTCATTCATCAACACTCAAGCTTTATTCTGACCAACCAGAAATGCTGTACTGTAGACCTATGACTCACTCTTGTCGGGACTGTGGGCGTCCAAACGCTGCCCATCGACATGCATGTATTTACTGTGGCGGCGCCCTTCCCGAGCCAACGGAGCAGCCTCCAGATCAGGCTTCTCTGCCGGCAGATATCGATCACCTGGTCAGACAAGCGATGACGATGGGGACGACCGCCAATCTGGCAAAGGCACTCGCCGAGCACAAAGACACGGTCGTCGAGGACTTAGCGGACAGCGGTGACCCACTGGATGACACCCCGCCGGTCGCTGCCTTGCTGGAGGCAGCAAAAGCTGCAGCCGAGGCTGAGCAGAAAGATGACCGAGGATCACTCATTGTAGCCCTCGACGCAGCGTCAGCCGCGCTGGGGCGGTGCGCACCGCTACGCACCCCGGAACCAGCGCCAGAGCGCCCTACAATTCTACTTCCCAAGGTGCGACGCACCTACGCCTTGGTCATGGACGGCATGGGAGATGTAGATCGACACCCTGAGCTTGTTTCGGCCCTCGGTATCGACGGTGTCACTGCGCGGATGTTGGCAATCGCACGACAGCCACGGGTGGTGCTGCGAAGTGATGATGCATCACGACTGCGCGAGATGGCAGAGACACTCACAAAGACAATCCACATCGCTGCGGCAGTCGTAGACCCTGACACACTCAGGAGTCATGGTCCAGCCCAGCTCTTGGTGAGCTTTACTGGTGGCGCCAGGAGTACCCATGTGGCCAATTGGCAGGCCGATCTTCAGGGCAGAGCCTCGAGTGAACAGGGTGAGCTCATCAGTGAAGCCCCGGTGCTGGTGGTCCCTGGTGAGGTGGTGGTTCTGAAGTACCGATCTGTCCGATCCGGAGGCCGTCTAAAGCATCTTCGCGAGGGCCGAATGGATGCAGGCGCTGAGCTTCGTTTAGCCGTCGCCGATCTCCACATGCCCAGCGGTATCTACCGGGTGCTTGAGGGCGTGACAGATCTGTCTGATGCCCCAGCGGCAATAGCAGACAGCTTTCGAAGAAGTCTCCTCGCCCTCACAGAGCAGTGGTCAGAAACCGGATGCCGAGTCCTTGAGCCCAGAACCTGCGCGCCTGCGATGGACAATGCACCGGTCTACACCGAAGATCAGATGAACATGACACAGAACGGCTGGCCCGAGTGGGAAGAGCACAGTCGGTGTGCACGCATACTCTTTATGAACGATGAATCAGCGACTGGAGCGCCCTAATCAAGGCCCGGTTTGCCGCCAGCGGCCCCGACCTCAGCCAGACAGGCTCATGAGGAAGCACACCAACAGGGTGAGCATTCAGACGAATCCAGGGCAGACCGCCTGCGTTGGCGGCACGCAACATGTCCATGGCGTGCTCCAGCTCACCGGGCTGAGCATGATCAGGATCAGCCTGAAGGCGGAGATAGCCTGCCCGCATATGACCGACATGACGGACGGCCTCTCGAGCTGACCAGTAGGATGTGTCGTCGGACTTGTGCCCCATCGCTGGTGCATTCATCGTCTGGTTCGCTGTAATCGTTCGCTGATCGCAGGGACCCTCCCAGTCGATCAACCAGTCAACCGGGTGCCCGGACTCTGCGAGCCTCCTGGCACCTCCGACAGCGCAAGCCACACCGAGTGAGATACCGACAAGGCCGATCCCATTGACCGCGATCTTTGATGTGCTCCGGAGATACCGCACTGCTGTGACGACATTGTCTTGATGCTCCGCACCACCAAAGTCTTCAGGGCCCCAGCTCTCACCACGACCACTCGGATCAAAGATGAGTACTGCACATCCCAAGCTCGCTACCTCGGATGCACGAATCGGAGCACCACGACCATAGAAAGCCTGCCGATGATGATCTGAGCCTGGGCACAGCACAACAGCAGGAATTGGGCCCGCACCAGCAGGGACAAACAGCGTCGCTGCAATGCGATATCCAGCGCTTGATCTTAGCTCGATTTCGTGGACGCAGAGCTCTACCTTGGACCGACGGAGTCGCCGGGAGAGGTTGAGTCCGACACGATCGACAATTCTGCGCATTAGAAATCGCTCAGCAGGGGTTCAACAGTCATGGTATCCGGTCTGAGCCGGGATAAGGGGACCACCATGACCGAGACTCCCGAAGTCCCAGAGCCACCCGCGACACCGTGGCCCAAACACGATCGTCGCATTCGGCACGAAGCCTGGCCTCCGGAGCTGGATGAATCAACCTGGGAAGAGACAACAATTGAGCGGACCAATGAAGAGTAAGGGAACACTTCAAGTCTTCGTGACCCAGTACGCGTGGCCGCACCGGTGGAGCTTCGCTGCCGGTTCTGTCTGTCTGCTCGCGACCAACTGGCTCACCGTGACAATCCCCATCGAGCTCGGCGCAGGCATCGATGCCCTAAGCGACGGCGGAAGCGTCTCAGGTTCTGTGATGGCCATCGCAGCCATGGGGCTCGCCATTATTGTTGTGAGGACCCTCAGTCGCGTCCTGTTCTTCAATCCTGGTCGCGACATGGAGTACAGGATTCGACGAAACCTGTTCTCACACCTTCTGTCCCTCCAGCCAGAATTCTATGCCCGCAGTCGAACAGGAGACATCGTCAGCCGGGCGTCCAATGACATCTCGTGGACCCGCGCAATGATTGGATTTGGATTGATGCAGGTCGTCAATACGACAGTAGCGATCTCACTCACTGGGTGGCGGATGGTTGGCATATCTACCGATCTCACGCTCCTCGCACTGGTCCCCATCATCATCTCATTGGCCGCTATTCAGTTCTTTCTGAAGCAGCTCTTCGTCCTGCAGAAGCAGAGCCAGGAGCAATTGGGCGAGATCAGCGACCACGTACTGGGAAGCTTCCAGGGAATCGCAACGGTTCAGGGCTTCAGCGCCGAGCATGCCTTCACCAAAGAGCTTGAGAAGCGCAACCTCGCCTGGCATCACACCAGCATGCGTCTCGCGGTAATTCGATCGCTCGCCTTTCCTCTTCTCGGTCTCGCGGGCGGAATCGGGATCTTCATCCTGCTGTATGTGGGCGGACCAAAAGCCGTCAACGGTGAGCTCTCCGTCGGAGATCTTGCTGCCTTCGCCACGCTCATTGCGGCGCTCCTCCCGCCGCTTCGTTCACTGGGCTGGATGCTCAGCGTTCTTCAGCGTGGTCGTGCAGCACTCGAGCGTATCTTCGAGCTCATAGACGAAGTCGTCGCCACACCGGAAGGCTCAGACCCTGTCATTCCCAGCAGCGGTGACTCACCAGCAATCGCGCTCAAGGACCTCAGCTTTTCGTACCCAGATGAACCTGAGAGGACCGTACTCAACGGTGTAAACATCACAGTAGCACCCGGCTCTGTACTCGGTATCGTGGGACGAACCGGGTCAGGAAAGACCTCTCTATTGAGGGTGCTCGCGCGGCTGTACGATCCGCCAGCTGGCTCAGTATTCATCGACGGTGAGGATGTGACAGCATTCGATCGGGCTGCATGGCGCAGCAGGGTCGCGATGGCTCCGCAGCGCCCGTTTCTGTTCTCAGAGACCATCGCTGACAACATCTCTCTCGGCCTCACGCCCACCGAAGACGAGGTGACCACTGCAGCAGATCAGGCCGCACTCGAGCAAGACCTCATCGCACTCCCCAAAGGCATCGAGACCATCGTCGGCCAGCGTGGAATCATGCTCTCGGGCGGACAGCGTCAGCGCGTCGCACTCGCACGCGCACTCATTCGACAGGCTGATCTGGTGCTGCTGGACGATGTACTGTCTGCAGTCGATCATGGCACTGAGCAGACCCTTGTTCAGTCACTTCGAACCACCGGAAAAGCCAGACAGAGCAGACCCACAGTAGTGATTGTCAGCAATCGAATTTCAGCCCTTCGCCATGCAGACAATATTGTCGTCCTTGAAGACGGTGCTGTGGTCGATCAGGGGACGCACCAGGAGCTCAGTGAGCGCCCGGGCCTGTATCAAGACATCCTCCAGGTACAGCAAGCATGAAGCGCGACCTCCAGCTGATCGGCCGACTCTGGCCTCACGCGAAGCCCGATGCCTGGGTGTTTGTTTTTGCTCTCGTCGCCACACCAGCAATCGCTGCGCTCAGCCTCGCCCAGCCATGGTTCCTCAAGCGCATCATCGATGAGCATGTTGTGTCAGGAAAGCTGGAGGGCCTCACCGACTTGGCACTGCTTTACCTGGCCGCAGTAGCCGGGGCGTACATCATCGAGGCAGCCTATACGCTGGCGATTGCCTGGGGTGGGCAACGATTGATCCTACGCCTAAGACGCGCCCTCTTTGAGCACGCGCTCGGTCTGAAGCAGCGCTTCTTTGACCGACAGCCCGCTGGAAAGCTGCTGACTCGCCTGACAAGTGACCTCGACAGCCTCGGTGACGCCCTTGGTGCAGGCATCGTCACCATCGTCCTGGACCTGCTGATGATCGTCGGCACAGTCGGCGCCATGCTGTGGCTCGACTGGCAATTGAGCATCGTCATGCTGCTCATGGCCCCGATACTGCTTGGGGTCTTGGAGTTCTTACGCCGCCGGATGAGAAAGCTCTACCTGGACATCCGAGATGCTCTGGCGTCCATCAACGCCTACCTCGCCGAGCGCATCGATGGTGTCGCGGTCATACAGCTCTTCGGCGCAGAAACTCCCACCAAGGTCGCGTTCGACGAGCGCAATCTCCACTTCCGAAACCTCACCTCACGGTCGAATGTCTACGACTCTCTCATGTACGCTGTGGTCGACGGCATGGGTGCTGTCTTTATGGCCGTCATTCTGGCAGTCGGTGCAGGCATGCTCGCTGACTCAGTGGGCGGAATGGGCTCCGAGGTCCGCAGCGCCGGACTCCTCGTCGCCTTTATTGACTATATGCAGCGCCTCTTCAGACCACTCAGAGATGCCTCTGGCAAGATCGCTGTCATCCAGCGAGCTGCCGCATCACTGACCAAAATTGATGATCTGTTCGCCAAGGCAGAACCAGCGTCCCGCGGTGAGCACGCACTCGAGTCCTTCGAGGGTCACATTCAGATCAAGGACCTCTGGTTTCGCTACAGCGAAGATGCAGAGGATGTCCTGAGAGGCATCAGCTTGGAGGTCAAGCCTGGCGAGGTCGTGGCCATCGTGGGCGCGACTGGGTCAGGAAAGACAACCCTGGGTCGCGTTCTCGACAAGTCGTATGAAGGGTATCGGGGCTCCGTCCATCTCGACGGCATCGAATTGAGCGAGATCAAGACAGATGTTCTCAGAGAGCATGTCTCTGCCGTACGGCAGGACATCCAGCTGTTCAGCGCACCCCTCACCTTCAATGTTGCGCTCGGTAATGATGGTATCTCAGCCGATCAGCGTGCAGTCGCGGCAGAGGTCGTCAGAGCTCAAGACCTGGTTGAGCGACTCGGCTGGGACCACCAGCTCAGAGAGCGGGGATCCGAGCTGAGTGTCGGCGAGGGACAGCTGGTCACCTTCGCCCGCACCATGGCGCATGACCCTGCAGTGGTCATCATGGATGAAGCCACAGCGTCTATCGACTCCATGACCGAGAAGCGCATACAAGAAGCCATCGAGGCCATCATGGAAGACAAGACTGCGATCGTTATTGCACACAGGCTGTCGACCATTCAGCACGCAGACCGCATCCTCGTCATGGATGCAGGAAAGATTGTAGAGCGGGGTACGCACACCGAACTTCTTGGGATCAATGGGCACTACGCGAGGCTGGTTGAAGCAGGCGAAGCCGCAAGGACTGGTGGACCTTCAGCAGACCAAGGAGCGATATAGAGCCCGTCCGGCTATGATGAGGGCGAGGAGGCGCCGTGCGCTCATTTGTACTCATCTTTCTGCTTGGCATGGCCTGCCGCCCAAAGCCTCTCCCTGAGCGCGAAATCAGTATCGACGATGTCGATGCGGATGGTGGTCCTATTGATGACTACGAAGGCGATGCTGCAGGCGAATGCTCAGATGGTATCGATAACGATGCCGATGGGCTGTTTGACTGTAATGATAGCGACTGTGCGGGCGCACCGGTCTGTGAAGAAGCGGATGCGGATGCTGACGCGGATGCCGACGCCGATGCCGATGCCGACTCGGACTCGGACTCGGACGCTGACGCTGGTATCCCCTGCGACACCACACCGACCCACACGCCTCTCGATGAGTGCGTCACGCTCGAAGTACCTTGCGACACCGATACGCCCCTCCGTTCAACAACAAAGAATGGAATGAACATCTACGATAGAGATCACTACAACGAGTTCAGTTGCTTCCCGTTCGGTGACGAGTACTCGGGACCTGAACGCATCTTTGCCTTCGAACATCCGGGTGGAGGCACGGCAGAAATTGAGCTCAATGCACCATGCGGCGAGCTTGACCTGATCGCACTGCAGTGGACTGGTTGGATAGAAGATGACGAGTGCCCAGGAATGGAACACTCCCCGCGCGTCCGTTGCTATGATGCCACCGAGGATGACAACGATATCATCACGCTGTCTCTCTACGAGAACAACCCAATCGGCTATATTTTGATTGTTGATGGACCAGAATCCATCGAAGCAAACTTTACGCTCTCAGCGACCTGCCCCTAAAATCTCCCAGCAGGAGACCATGCGATGACCTCACGACACTTCAATCTGATTGCGCTTCTCGCGACCATAGCCCTCACTGCGGGCTGCGGTGATGAGGCTAAAAAAGACGACGACAAGAAGGGTCCCCAAAGACCTGAAGACACCGCAGGCCCAGCTGATGACACCGCGGGCGGTCCCGATAGTGATGCTGATGGTGGCCCAGATGCGGACGACACAGGAACAAGCGAGACCATCTGCGATGACGCCGCTACGGTGCCAGGCATAGACTCCTGTGTCTCTGACCGGTTGATGTGCAACCGAAAGGTTCTCCACACCACGGAAGGGGGAACGAACAATTTCAACAGCACCCACTACACAAACTGGGGCTGCACCAACGTTCCTGCCGGTAAGTACGGCGGCCCAGAGCGTGTCTACATCTTCAATCATCCTGGCACCGGCGAGGTCGTCATCGACCTCAACAGCCCGTGTGATGATCTAAACATCATCGTTGTTCCATGGTCAGAGTGGGTCGGCGCCGGTACGACCTGCCCTACCGAGAGCAGCACCTTTATTGCAGGCGAGTGCGTACACCGTAAGCGCGATGGTCATGACCAGTACAGATTCACCTCTGATACTTCAATGGACGTCCTCGTCTTCGTAGAGGGCATCACCGGTCAACGTGTGAACTACGAGCTTGAAGCTCAGTGTCCTGGCGGCGGCGGCGGCGGCGGCGGCGGCGGCGGCGGCGGCGGCGGCGGCGGCGGCGGCGGTGGCGGCGGCGGCGGCGGCGGCGGCGGCGGCGGAACCCCATAGTCAATAAGACTGACCAACTAAAAAACCCCGGAGCTGCCTCCGGGGTTTTTTACTGCTGACGACTATGAACGCTCAGCCTTCGCACTCGCTACCTTTCTCGGCAGCATCTGAACCCTTCTTCTTCGTGCACGAGGAACAGTCTTCCTTGCTCTCTCCAGTGGCTTTCTTGTAGCAGCCCTCACACTTAATCTTCTTGCCCTCGTGGTGACCTACACCGCAGTGGCCGCACCAATACGATGCGCCATCTTTGGCAGACTTGCAGCTGCACTCAGCGGTCTTCTCGGTTTTCTCTCCATGGGAGTGGTCACCCTTCTCGGTGTCCGCATGCCCAGCATCTCCACAATTTCCGCAGTCAGCGTATGCATCAGCGGAACCAGCCGTGAATGAAAGTAGGGCAACAAAGAGGAATCGAACGATCCAGTTCATGGGTTTCTCCTTTTAAGGTAATTCACAGCATACAACTTCGATATCGGCGTGACTACCCCTCCCCTGCACTGTGGCGTGTTCAGGTGGATACCTGAAGCGCATCGAGTGTGGCGTGCAGTCCCGACCGAGGCCCCTCAGTCATGGGCGTCATTGGGAGCCGCAGACCGTCCTCGATGAGACCCAGGTGTGCCATAGCAGCCTTGACTGGAATCGGATTGGACTCGAGAAAGAGATCCCTAAAGAGCGGAAAGAGTCGCTCACTGAGTGAGGATGCCTTCGCGACATCACCGCTCTTTGCAGCGTCAACCAGTGCGCGCATATGACCTGGCACAACATTGGACGCCACGGAGATGATGCCATTTCCGCCCTGAGCCAGGAACGGAAGTGTAGTGAAGTCATCGCCTGACAGGAGGGCGATGCTCGCACCGCACCGACGACGGACATCTGTCGCATTGGCCAGATCCGCAGTGGCATCTTTGAGGGCAGTGATGTTCTCAATCTCAGCAAGTCTCGCCACAGTTCGTGGAGCTATATGAACGACCGACCGACCCGGGACATCATACAAGCAGACCTCTACTGAGACCGCCTCAGCAATGGCCTTGAAGTGTTGGTAGAGGCCCTCTTGGGTGGGCTTGTTGTAGTACGGCGCTGTGGCCAGAACACCCTGTACACCGAGCGCCTCGACACGCCGGGCGTTCGCTACCGCAGTCGCCGTACAGTTACTTCCGATGCCTGCCATGACCGGCACACGGCCGGCAGCCTCTTCGAGTGTCCAGCCCACAATGTGCGCCTGCTCAGTCGCTGAGAGGGTTGGAGCCTCTCCGGTTGTCCCGCAGGGAACCAGCCCTTGAACACCCGCATCTACCTGTCGTCTCACGTGTGCACGGAAGCGCTCTTCATCTACCGACCCATCTCGAAATGGCGTCACCAGTGCAGTCAATAGCCCCTGAAAGGTCATGGCTTCCTCCGTCTGTCTCGACGTCTATCCCCGGTAAAACCGAATGGCGAAGGCTGGAACCGATCCGACTACGATGCAGCATCTCTCAGACGCTTCCGCACTCCCGCCAGCTCAGACACATCGCCGTCGACGACAATCCGCCCACGCTCCATCAGCACGACCCGGTCTGCTACCTTCTCGAGGGTATCCAGCACATGCGTCGAGAGCAGCACAGTGGCGCCATCCTCTCGCAGCTCTCTGAGGACCCCAACAACCCTGTCGGCACTCGCTGGATCAAGCCCATTGAGGGCCTCATCTAAGACCAGTACTGGCGGACGAGACACGAGCGCGCAAGCCAGGGCTGTCTTGCGTCGCATGCCCTGAGAGTACTCACGAATGAGCCGATCAGCGTCTGCCCCAAGGCCCGCCACGCCCAGTGCCCATGACACATCACCAGCGCCACGAACCTCAGCGACAAATTCAATCATCTCTCGTGCAGACAGATATTCATACAGTGTCGGGTGCTCCGGCACCGTACCGAGCTTGACGCGTGCTGCAGCAGGGTCTGCAATCACATCGGTGCCCGCAACAAAGACACTTCCAGCGGTAGGGCTGAGCTGGCCACTCAACATTCGAATGGTCGTCGTCTTTCCTGCACCATTGTGTCCAACAAGCCCAACAAAAGCGCCGGCCTCTATGGACAGATCGATACCATCGACGGCAATCACTGTGCCGTATTCCTTCCGAAGCCCGCTTATCTGAACCGCTGCTGTACTCATCCCATCACACCCATAAAGCCTGCCCATGCTACCAGAGCTGCGGCTCCGTAACCCCACACAGCAGACTCTCTCCACCGCCGGGCAGCAATCGCAGCCGTGAAAGCACACACTACCGCCAGGGCAAGGAGACTCAGACTCTGCACATACGCGCCGTGTCGAAGCAAGAGAACAAGACTGACCGGCGCCAAGACACCCACGGTGTAGGTCACAGCTACGCTCCCGCGGGCCAACATGACATCATGCGTGCTCAACCCCAATGCCTCATCCAGCCACTGAGGGTCCTTGGCCGGCATCAGCGCCGCCACTGCAGCAACCCACACTGTCGCACCAGCACCCCAGAACATCGCACGCTCAGGTGTGCCCCAGCCAAGCATGGCGACCACCAGGCCAGCAACCCAGCCTCCAGTGGCATAGATCCGTAGCGAGCGCCAGCCGAGGCGAAGGGCACGCAGGAGCTCTGGACGGCCATTACCAAGCCGCTGCATATAGACATCTCCAGCCGTTTCTTTTGTATCCGTAGACGCCCATGCACCGTCTACATCAGCGAGGAGTAAGCTCGCCTTCACATAGAAGCGATCCGCGAGCCGCCCGACGAACGCCCAAGCAAGGCCACCAATAGCAATCGGAATACCGAGCCAGAGAAAGCCCAAGGTCCAGCCGCCGAGCGCAGCCTCTAGACCGATTGCTGCGAGCTCGACAGAGACTCCGACCACCGCCAGCGCCACACCAGGGGCATAGATCAGCGCTGCCTGCATTCGTGGATTATCGCCTCTGAGGGCATCCAAGATCACCGCCAGCGAGTCACTATACGCCGCCCATACGCCGCCCAGATGAACAAAGAAGCCTACACCCAGACCGGCAAGCCAAGCACTGACGACGAGACCAAGAGCGCCCGCATAAGCAGTCCAAGTGCCCTGCAGGCCAACGGGCAGCAAGAGCACCGCCACACACAGCGGTAGATACAAGCGGGCTCGGAAGGTGTGACTGGCTATGGCCATCACCAGTGCTCGGGCGCGCACCGGATGCACGTCCAGCACTGCCCGATCAGGACCCCGAACCAAGTCGGAGTAGCTGTGAAGGATGACTGCAGCTGCCACTAAATTAGCGAGTCGACTGACCATCGCACTCAGACCCAGCGCCCACTGCTCAACAGGTATGACCTGACCCGGACCAGGCAGGAAGCCAAACAGCGTGTCCTTCACCATCGGCACGATGGCAAATGTCGCAAGCACAGGCACAAGCCGCACCCACTGCGTGCCACGATGAGCACGCATTCTGCGGTGTACCCTCAGGTATGGATTCGCCACTACCAGCCTCAAGTCTATAGTGACCCTTCACGCTCTCAGACCAATGGCGCAAGCCAGAAACGGTTGACAGCGACTGATCTGGCCGTAAGCTGTGGGATTGAACGACTCTGGAGTCCACCATGCTGTCCCTGTTTTTACCCTTTGTGCTCATCTCCCCCGTTGCCGTCGCGGACGACAACAGTGAGGATGAATTCGGGTTCATCGAGGAAGGAGAAAAAAACCGGGCCAAGCTGGAGGCTGACCGCGCACCCAATGCAAACATCTTCCTCGAAGAAGAGGAGGAAGATGAGCAGATGTGGGTCCACAGTGCTGAGACTGGATCCGACTCAGAGGCCGATGTTGACGAGATAGAGGACTTCTCTACAGCTGGCACCTCCGCCGCCATCTTTGAATCTGATGATCCTGAAGAAGACATGGAGGGCTTGGGACCCGACATGACCGAGAGGCAACCACTCGGAGATCACTTCCCCCTTACAGTCAGCCGCTCTCCTCTTGGAGACATGGTCGCCGAGCTCCCGGTGCTCGTGGCAAGAAACAGTGATGATCTTCAGGGAGACTTGTGGGTGGTCGCTGACATCTATACCGATGGCGTGAAGGTCAGTGAGTCACGGCATTTCGTCTCAGCGAAGTCAGCGGGAGAACTCAGTCCCACTTATGTCTGGATCAAGACAACGATTCCAGCCGGCGGACCTGCAGGAGTCGTCGAGGCCCGAGTCTTTGCAGCGCCGCCAGGCAAGAAGGAGTCCGCGCTGTTCACTCGGCGAGCAAACTACAGCCTCTAAGCGGGCGCTTCGCCTCTCAAAGAGTTGGTAAACCCGGCGATGATTGGAACGGAAACCGTCTGACCCACCAGCGCAAGACTGCCTGGAAAGTTGACCATCTGAAAGCCGCTCGTTCGACCACAGACCACACCCTCGTCATACCGGCTTGGCCCCTCAACCAACACATCGAGTGTCTGTCCTGCCATCGCCTCATTCAAGGAGCGGGAGATCTCACGCTGACGTGTCTGTAGACGCATCAGTCGTGCTTGTGCGACATCGGGACTCACCTCATCCTTGAGCAGCTTCAGCGCTGGAGTGTCAGGCCGCTGGGAGTACTTGAACGAGAATGAAGAGGCAAAGCCAACCTCATCGAGCAAGCTCATCGTCTCCTCGAAGTCCTCTTCGGTCTCACCTGGAAAGCCCACGATAAAATCTGTCGAGAGGATGATGTTGGGCCGCGCCGAGCGGAGTTGGTCTACCACCTCGAGGTACCGCTCACGAGAATAGAAGCGCTTCATACGCCTTAGAACCCGGCTGCTCCCCGACTGAACAGGAAGATGAAGGTGACTGGTGAGCTTTGGGAGGTCTCGATAGGCCTGAATTACATCGGGCCCCATGTCTCGAGGGTGGCTTGTCGTATAGCGAATACGCTCCACGCCTTCGACATCAGAGACAGCGTAGAGCAGCTGAGCGAAGGTGCGCTCGCCTGCGACCTTGAGGCCATAGCTGTTCACGTTCTGACCAATCAGCGTGATCTCAACAACACCATTCGCGACCAACCCACGTACCTCCTCAACAATTTCATCAGAGGGGCGTGAGACCTCAGGACCACGGGTTGTGGGCACGATGCAGAATGTGCACTTGTTGTCGCAGCCTTTCTGGATCGTCACAAACGAGCCCACTTGACCCTTAGATGCTGGGTCGAGGTCCGATGCAAAGGCGTAGCTCTCGAGATCGAGAAAGTCCGTGTCTAATACCTGCCGCGTCGCACCCGGCGCCTCAGAGCGCGCGGCTCCGACGAGGTCGCGAACGCGTGGTACCGCATCGGGACCAAAGACCAAGTCCAGCTCACGGTAGCGCTTCAGCAATTTGTCGCCCTCTTGCTGAGCAACACACCCCGCCACAGCTACGGTGACTGGACGGTTCTGGTTTCGCTTGATCTTGAGCGCGTCACCCAAGAAAGAGTGGAGCTTTAGTTCCGGCTTCTCACGAATAGAGCAGGTGTTTACGATGATGAGATCGGCATCATCCATCGTCGGTGTGGGGACGTACCCGTCCTTCCCAAGTAAGGCGTTAATCTTACCGGTATCGTAGACGTTCATCTGGCAGCCAAAGGTCTGAACAAACACCTTTTTCATGACGACTCCACTTCAGGTCGATCGGCAGATAGTCCGATCGGGTGCCGTAGGGCAAGTGACACGCCTGTGAGAAGAACAAAAAAGATGGCTCATTTTCATCGGGAGACACCCCCGGTGACGATCCTGTCAGGGGAGACCGCCCGCCAGCCATCGGCCAGTCTTGGCTCAAAGCCAAGAGCGCGTGCTGCTGAACCAAACTGCTCTACATCTGCGGCAGCGAGGCTACGGCCGACACTAAAAGGTTCTTCACGATCACTGAGTGCGAGCACGAGTGGCTCAATCAAGCATGCAAAGACTTGGCTGGGTCCGTAGCCGCTGAGCACATGGTACAGCCAGCCCCACACACCCCGCTTCCAGTTGACTGGGAAAGAGACTGCCTCGCCTGCCATCACGAGCACCGACGGGTGTGGGCGTCCTCTGAGTGTTCCAGGTATGGCCACATCCACGACCACCGTGTTGGGTGCCACATGCTCAGCCCCCACCGTTCCACCCGTCGGACCAGCACCAATGATCACCTCCGCGTCCCGAACCACGGCTTCGGCACCGTGACAGACTTCAACGTCCAAGCCCTTGGCTGCACGCGGATGATCAACCCGTACGCTCAAGCCATCATCCAGCAAGCAGCGAATCACCGCCTGACCGACTGGACTTCGGGCGCCGACCACAGACACCGTGGAGACACCGCGGAGTCGGCAGACAGTCCGTACATTCTCGAGCAATGCCCAGGCCGTGGCCGCACCGCCATTGGTGACAGGAACGTCGATCCGCCGAGCGAGCGCCTCACCACGTCCACCGACGACCGCGCACAAGCTACCGAGCCCGACTGCATCAACATTCCCAGCAAGGGCTACCGCTGACTGCATGCGATCGACCGCACGGTCTTGATCGCTGAGCAGGTCCTCCGGTGTCATCGGCACGCCGACAACCACGCCCTCTGCGACACCGTCGAGCCTGAATGTACACACAGGCAACACATCTTCCGGACCTGTGCCATCACTGGTCTGTGTAATGAGTCCCACACGTCCGCTTGGCACCCCCATAATCCCACGATGCACCCGGCTTAAGGCGTGTACCACGAAGCAAAAGCGTGGGAGTACAGCAGGCGGGTGCTCAGCCGGCGACACCGTCACCCTTCGCTTTTTGTTCCATCAAGTGGCATACCAGATTGTAGAAGGTTGCCACCCGGAAGACCTCAGGGACCTCAGTCACCCGCATCCCATCTACAAACTCGGCGTCAGGAACCTCCGGCATCAGCTGCTTGAGCGCAGCGAGGCCAGAGTCAGTCAAGATGCCGTCCACCTCGTAGTCCCCCGCCTCTTCTTGCGCGGTGCTCTCGATTCCACCGCGAGGAATCTTGATGTCAAACGCGCGCTCCAACCGGTAGACAATGTCCAGAAAGTCTAAGCTCTCTGCACCCAGGTCCTCGATGAGCTTGGCATCAAGCTCAATCTCATCCTCTTCAAGGCCTAGGGCAGCAGCAAAAGCATCCTGAACCTTCGCCCACTTCGCTGGATCCAATTGGTTGTGGTAGCTCATTTGTTCTCCATGCTGCGGTGCCTATTCATTTTAGGTCTCAATAGTACAACGGATAGCGTCAGGGTCTTGTCAGCCCTGCTCCGACAGCAGACGTCGACACAGGGCAACAGGACCAGTAGCCGCGCCCAGAAAGCCCACCTCAGACTCGGCACCTGCTGCCATCTGGCGCTCCATATCTCCGAGTGCATCAGGCGTACCTGGACGAATGACGACAAAGCCTGCACCATCACCACACGGTGCACCATCGAGGAACTCATCCGCTCCCGCCCAGGAATCAGCGCCGCCGGCAACCACCAAGTCAGCCCGCCCCTCTGCTACGGCGAGCGCACCCTCGCGCAGTGCGTTCCAGCCACCGAGCGGCCCATCACAATAGTTGGCATTCACGCCCTGTAGATCGTGAATCGCCGCTGCAAAGCCAATGATGTTGTTGGACAACCCCCTGACCAGCCAGAGAGGATGAATCAGCGGGTACCCCTCTCGACCATACAGCGACATATCAAAACCACTCTCACCCATCGATGCCTCTAGGGCTGGCCGCAGCGCCTCCGGATCTCCAGTCTGGGGACTGGCCCCGACAAATATCCCTCGACGCTCCGGAGGGACGGCTGCCCAGTCCCCATCATCATCAAGGGCTAAGCGAATCGCTGAGACCCCCAGCCGTACAGCTGTGGTCATCAGCTTGAGTGACTTGCGGTCATCCACATATGCTCTGGCCTTAAAGTCAGGAACCTCTCCGCCGGCAGCACTGCCAAGACCAGCCTGGCCGATTCCTGCTGGGCAGAGCAGACCAACTCCGGTGAATGAGATGGGGCGACGCTCAACCATGGACACCTCTTGCATGACCGAAGACCAAGGAGGCATTCTGACCACCAAAACCGAAGCTATTCGACATCACAGTCTGAAGAGCCCGCCGCTCGACCCCGCTCACGAGCCTGAGGTCAACTGACGGGTCGGGATCACTCAGGCCTGCTGTACCCGGTAAGAAGCCACCCTCAAGTGCTGCGATACAGGCGGCAGCCTCGATAGCGCCAGCAGCTGCAATTGTGTGTCCAATAGCACCCTTTATCGAGCTCACTCGCGCCTGCGGAGTGACCGCAGCGATGGCCGCAGCTTCAGCTGTATCGCCCACCGGAGTGCCTGTTGCATGGGCGTTGACATAGTCAATCACACCGGGCTCCAGGCCTGCATCTTTGAGCGCCGCCCGCATTGCCGCCTCGGCACCGAGGCCTTGAGGCTGTGGTGCAGTCGCTGCGAATCCATCGACGCTCGTGCCGGCACCCAACAGCCGCGCACGCGCGCGCGCACCCCGCGCCTCCGCATGCTCTGCTCGCTCGAGCACCAAGATTCCCGCACCCTCACCGATCATGAACCCATCCCGATGTCGGTCAAACGGTCGACAGGTATCAGATGATAGTGCGCCGAGAACAACAAAGGAGAGTATTCCGAATGGGTGAATCATGCTGTCGTGGCCACCAACGATGGCCACATCAGCTTCTCCTCTGCGCAAGGTCCTCAGCCCTTCCGCGATGGCTTGGGCTGCAGCAGCACAGGCGGAGAAGCTGGTGCCACAAGGACCTGTCGCTCCGACACGGGTCGCCACAGCACTCGTGACTCGCGCCGGGTCGTGACGCCAAGGTGCGGCCCTATCTTGCGCCAAGTCAGAGAGCAGGGCACTGCGGTCAAAGCCCGTCAGATCTTCGCAGAGGTGCGGGTATGCATCCTCTTCGAGTTCACCGGGAGTGACGCTCGAGAGACCGGTACCCAAGAAAACCGATACACGACCATCGCCGGTTCCGCCAGCGTCCTCAAGTGCCTCCTCGAGCGCAGCCATGGCCAGCCATGCTTTTCGATCGTCCTTAAACTCTGGGAGTGGCCGAATGGGTACGGGCACGACGCCTGCACGACTCAGCGGAAGCGGTGTCTCAAATGTAGACCCACAGGCACGACCGTCAGCAAGTGCAGCGCTGAGAGCCCCGAAAGACGCTCCTGCTGCACTGACGACCCCAACCCCTGTGACCAACACATCACTCATCAACTCGGCATGCCTCCTCTCCATCAGCGAAGCAGACAAGTCGACCCGTGGTCGCGACATCGACAACAATATTCAGTCGCGTTCTGTCCTCACGCATGGCAGTCACCGAGCACCGACTCGCTGCATCCCGGTCGAGCCAGACGCCTTCTTCACCTTTCGCAGACTCTTCCTTGCAGCGAACCCTCATCTTGACGGTTCCTGGCCACTCAGAGACAAAGTGAATGCCACCCTCCGCAGCACCATCCGCCAGCGAATCTTGAGAAGGATCAGCCTCGACCACAGATGGAACAGCTGCCGACTCAGCGGGCGTGTTGACGGTAGTCATGAGCTGTGTCCGGATCCCACCCCAGTCTCCGACCAAAACCAAGATGGCCAAGACTATCGCTAGGGCGAGCGGGATCAGTGCACCGAGCACCACAAACATCATGGATGACTTGGGCTGGACTGCTTCAAGCCCCTCCATGGTGTCGTAGTGAGGCACCTGCGTGACCGAATGCTCTACATCAAGCTGAAGTGCTGTGTCCGTATCAAGCTCTGGCAGCGCATCCACCACCTCATCATAAGAGGAAGACGTCAGCGGGAGTGAGCCAGCACCAGGCTCGGGCAGATCTGCTGCCGACCGGCCGGTTCCATCCGTGAGATCACCCATCGTGCGATCATTCCAGCCGTCGCCATCTGTCCAGTCGCCCATCTTTCCTGAGCCTGCTTCAATGGGCGCACCAGATGCAGGAGCAATCGGTAGGTCCGAGGACTGCTCCAGTTCTGCGAGCGCGCCACGCCTCAGCGCCGCAGCGCGGGCACTTTCCTGTGCATTCACGGGCTCAGGGGGCTCACGCACAGTATCCATCTCTGCCGTATCGGGACCACGAGAACGGACAGATGAGTCCTCAACCATGATGGAGTTTGAGAGGCTCTCCGCGTCATGCCCTCGCGTCTGGCTAGAGTCCACAGCGCCTGGCACATGAGTCTCGGACCAGACTGCCATGTCATCGCCGTCAATCCGACGAGCGAGCTGCCGAGCATCTTGGCAGAGGGTGGCTGAGTCTGGTCGCTGCTCGTGCTCAAAGTGGAGGCTGTGTAGGAGCAGCGACTCCAGCGCTGCCGCAACCTCAGGCGTGGCCTCGATTGAGCCGCGCAAGAAACTCATCCGATTGGCGAGGTGCGCATCATGCTTGCTCGCACGCCCCTGAGCCTTGCCAAGCCGCTCAAAGGTGAGGAGTTCAAACAAGGTGGCAGCCAGCGAGTAGACATCCGATGACGGCGTCTCGGGCTCGAAGAACAAGCGCTCGGGTGCCATGTAGTCCACAGAGCCAAATTGAAGCTCTTGAGTATTCGCCTCTCGTGACGCGATATCGGACTGGGCTACACCGAAGTCGAGGACCTTGGGTAGGCCGTGCCCATCGAGCATAATATTGCTGGGCTTTATGTCTCTGTGAATGACACGAAGGGGCTTATCTCCCTTCATTGGCGGTCGATTGTACGCAGCATCTAAGGCATGTGCGACCTGCGCAATAACCTCGAGTGCCACCCGGACCGGTATGCGCACACCCCGCTCAGTGCAGTGCTTCATCAAGAAGCGGAGGTCGACTGCCTCCAGATACTCCATGATGACAGCAGACCGCCCCTCAAGAATCGTCAAGTCATACACATCAACGATGTTTCGATGTCGGAGCATGCCAAGCAGGCGTGCCTCATCTCGCATTCGCCCGCTCAACTCCTCCGAGTCGCTCCACTGTGCATTCAGCAGCTTGACCGCCACGATGCGTGAGAAGCCATCAGCGTGTTCTTCCTTGGCAAGGTAAACCGTACCAAAACCACCCGAAGCTATCGGTCGCACAAAGCGAAACTGTCGACCTGCATCAGCCATGAGATTGCTCCACTCGGGCCACAGGGTAGCACGCAAAGTCAGATTCCACGGAAACACGCACACCAACCGCTGGCTGACCAGGTTCAACGGCTGTAATCGTCGCCTCACCTGGACCACCGCCAATCCTCAGCACGAGCGCCAAGAGTGCATCTGCGGCCTTACAGTCACCAAGCTGCTCATGATGAGTCGGCGTCGCGAGTGTACTGACCGGAGGGGCCAAGTCCAGCACAGCATAGATGGATGCACCACGTTGCTTTGCCGACTCGGCTGTCTCCAAAAAGAGCGCAACACCCGCCTCACCTGGTGGCGTGATCACCTGGTTGGGGGACATCCGCAGCAGATCTCGTACGCCGCCGGCCGACACCCACGTGTCAGCGGCAACAACCAACGCGGCAGGGACACGACCCTCTCTCAGCGACCAGATGGCCGATCGAAGCGCCGTCAGACCCGCGGCCGCGCCGCCACACCATGTTCCATTCTCTCCACGAATACCGAGATGGATAGAGATGTGCGCGAGCGCCATATTTGGAAGTGTCTTGAGCGGTAAAAGTGGTGGGTAGAGGTCCCTACACCGGCCTGCGACGAACTCCGCGTCTAGCCTGCCGTCTTGCTGTGCTGCCACCAGCGCAGGCTCAGACTCACCATCATCGCTCGGCTCCCGACCGACACCCAGAAACAGGCCGACGGTATCTCTGTCCTGTTCCCAGGACGCAATCGCAGGTCCTGCAGCTGCGAGCGCGAGCCTCGATGGACGTGCCATGAGCTTGATGTCTTTCCGGCGCCTCAGCCATGGTCGGACATCAATCTGCTCGACGAGCGCAGCGGTCTGGTGTGGAAGCTCCACCAGATCAGGATGCGGGTGTACCGCACTCTGTCCCGCCTGAAGTGCGGGTACAGGATCAGGCCCGAGTGCCGTGCATAGCCCTATACCCGAGACCACGATGGTGCTGGCTTCAGTCATGTCGTGAGAGCACCAAGCTACCGTTTGAGCCACCAAATCCAAATGCATTGGTCATGGCATGGTCGATGCGTACATCGACTGAGACATTCGCCACGTGGTTCAGCTCGCAGGCTGGATCTGGCTTCTCCAGATTGATTGTTGGAGGCAGTCGCCCTGTCTCGATGGCCTTCACACACAGGATGGCCTCCACGGCGCCGCACGCTGCAACCAGATGCCCCATGCTGCTCTTCGTCGAGCTGACCCGAACCTCTGCCGGGAATGTCCTCTGAATACCTCTCGCTTCGCTCGGGTCATTCATCGGTGTAGAGGTTCCATGGGCATTGATGTAGCCAATGTCTCTTGGATGCAGCCCCGCGTCATTCAGCGCAGCGGTCATCGACTGATGCGCACCGCGGCCATCGGGTGGTGAGTCTGTGATGCGGTAGGCGTTGCACGAACAGCCAAACCCAGAGAGCTCAGCCAATATCTGGGCACCTCGCGCAATGGCATGCGCTCGCTCCTCGAGAATCAGAATTCCTGCGCCCTCCCCGAGGACAAAGCCATCACGGTCCAAGTCGAATGGTCGCGATGCCCGCTGTGGGTCCTCATTTCGCTCTGAGAGGGCTCCCAGCTTTGCGAAGCCCGTGATCATGATGGCGTCCACCAGGACATCCACACCGCCAACAATCATGACGTCTGCATCATGACGACGAATCCGAAGCAAGCCCTCGCCGACGGCCTGTGAAGAGCTGGTGCAGGCTGTGGACACCGTGCTCTGCGGCCCAGCGGCACCTGCGATCTCTGCAACAAGGCGTGTGGGCGCTGCTGGATCCATCCGGCCGAGTTCTTCAGCACTCGGAGGCTTCATCTCGACGAAGCGATCAGCCAGCACATCGAGCGATGGCCGCCCGATTTCACTGCCCATGCACACACCTGTTCGGTCACCCGGAACCGGTCCGGACTGCTCGAGCGCCTCAGTGAGTGCCGCCATGGCCAGCCTGAGCTTGAGGTCGCCACAGTCTGCAGGGTGGGGCGGTGGCAGAGCCGTCTGAGCTGCAAAGCTCACAGGCAGACTGCTGGCATCAAATCTATCGATTGGGGCGACACCCGATGCTCCTGCACACACAGCACCCCAGGTCGGTTCAACACCGACACCAAGCGGCGTGACCATCCCCATCCCAGTGATGACAACCCGGCGACTCATTCTATCTCCGGACAGTCCGCCCACAGCTGCTCGAGCTGGGCCCGCTCTAAATCCTCGACCCGCTCTCGGTCGGCGTCATTCTCGAGCGGAACAGCATTGAAGACAAAGATCTGCTCAGCTTGAGCCACCACTGTCCCATCGACGCGAGCGCGAACCTTGACCCCCGCCATCTCCTCTCTGAGAGAGTCCAGCTTGACCTCAAGCTGAACACACTCCTCAGGCCGAACGAAGCGTCGAAACTTGACCCCATTCATCATGCTCAAGATGGGAAAGGGCCAGTCTCCTCTCTCCTCTCTGACGGTGTAGCCAATCAGCTTGCCCGACAGTTGGGCAAGCGCCTCCATCAAGAGAACGCCCGGGACCACCGGAAAGCTGGGAAAGTGATCTTGAAAAAACTCTTCCTCCGCATGCCAGGTCTTTGTACCCAAAGCGCGCGTGCCGACCTCCAATGTGTCGATCTCATCGATCAACAACCAACGCATGCAACCTCCATCGCCTAATCGCGCAAAGCAGACGTCTATCACGCCGCCGGGCATACCATTGCGCCCAAACAGCCTTTGGGCAAGTCTTGTCTGGGAGGACCATGGCGGAAAGACACCGATCACCCTATACTCAAGGCATGAAAATGCTCATGCCTCTGCTGCTTTCTGGGTGCTTCAAGCTCAGCGATGAGATGTCGAAACTGAACACGACGCTCATCCCATTTGACAACGAATACGTGCTGGCGAAAGACGCAGTTATTCAGAGCTTCGAGACCGAACTGACCTGTCCGGATGAGACCAAAGCGACCTTCCACTTGGTCTATCAAAAGAACCAAGAGGCTGCGGCCCCTGTGGTCATCCTGCTTCACTCAGGTACATTTGACTACGTGATGGAGCCTGGTGAAGAGGGCCCGCTGAGCGGACTGCACTACCACGCTGAGTCTCGCCTCACCGGAGAGTTTGCGACCCGAAAAGTGTGGGAGACGCTCGGCCTTCAGATTGACAGCATCGATGATGCAGAGAACAACCTCGGCACCCTGCCTGCAGCCTTCGTGAATCGCGGTGCCATACAGTTCATTCCAGGCAACTGCTGGGGCGACCTCTGGCACAACGAGCAGGGCTCACAATTCAACGACGTCGACCTCGATGGCTTTGACCGAAACGGACGCACCTTTGCGTCTTGGATGACACGCCTGCTGATGGACCCTGACTTTGCCGAGAACCAAGGCGTGAGCTGGCCCGTCAACATTGATGCCTCGAGACTGTACTTGGTGGGATTGGGTGAAGGCGGTCGCGGTGTCATGGAGCTACTCAATCACCCGGCCTCGCCGACCTTCGATGGCGCTGCGGTCGACAGCGTTCCTGACACACTGAGCGCATATACAGACCAGCCCGTCGACTACGATGAAGAGATCGCTGGAATGGAGCGCATCTTTGAGGACCTCGACAGCGTGGACGCGTTCAGCTTCACTGCGGACATCCCGCTGCCTGAGCGCTTCTACTTCTTGTGGTCCTCTGCAGATCCACAGCTACCCAGGGCCGCGACACAGCCTGCAGCTTCCGCACTCACCGGCGAGATGGGTGTTGTCGTCAAAGACACACAGATGCCAGGCCATGTGCTGAGCAACAGCGACATGGAGCTTGCAGAGACCATCGCGACATTCTTGCTCGGCCCACCAGCTGCAGAGAACGAGGCAGAGGAAGAGGCAGAGGCAGAGGCAGAGTAGACCTCAGTCTGAGTCACCCGATCGCATAAAGAATGGGCGCTTCTTCGAGAAGTCGATGGGAAGTCCCTTCCGGATTTCATCGAGCAGGGCCAAGGTGATCTCAGCGTGACCGTTTTGCTTAGCGTATTCCTCCGTTCGCTTTATGACGACGCCACGGACGAATGATGGAATCCGCTGCATCCTCGCCGTTGCATCCGGCGACCAGCTCAGCTCAGCCTTCACCGGCGCTCCATAGGTCGTGTCCTTGGACTGTATGGGCTCAACCGTTCCGTCTGGAATGTAGACGCAACTGTCGTCAGAGCCCATCACATCACCCGTGTTGGCCGCCGCCCTCGCCCTGCAGCCGCCGCATACATTCCGGTACTCACAGGACCCACACTTCCCATTGAATGATCGGGTTCGAATCGACTGAAAGAGCGCTGAGTTGTCCCACACATCACGAAATGACTGAGTCCGAAGATCGCCGGCGACCTCGGGCAGGTAGGGGCATGGTGTGAGCTTTCCATCCGGGGTGATCCGGCAGTACTGAACCCCACACGGGCAGCGGGTGCTGTAGTTGGTGAGTGGAGAGTCAGGGGCAGCCTCATGAACGACACGCATGAGCGCAGGCTGGCACTTGGAGCGCACCAGCATGCGGCCCCGCATCTCTTGTTCGAGGCCCACGAGCTCCTTGAGGATC
>Ga0315315_10000797_pt1 | contig 27859 bp, 31 predicted proteins | sample M140m3416metaG_FD_203699 | JGI IMG/M metagenome (GOLD analysis project Ga0315315, IMG submission 203699) | Ammonia-oxidizing marine archaeal communities from Monterey Bay, California, United States - M1 40m 3416 | ecosystem: Environmental > Aquatic > Marine > Intertidal zone | place: USA... | reverse complement strand
CAACTTGTTTATATACCTACAATTGAAACCAAAGTATTATCTCAACCAATTCACTCTTTTTTATCCATTATCCATGCATGTTTTTCAAGACCAAATGTTATTCTAGTTGTAAATTCTGCTAATGGTCCTTTTGGACTTTTAACTAAATTATTTAAAATCCCAACGGCTATTAATGTAGATGGCTTGGAATGGCTAAGGCCAAAATGGAAAGGTTTGGGATCAATTTATTTTAAGTGGGCTTCAAAAATGGCTACTCTTTTTTATGATCAAATTATTAATGATTCTGATGAAATGAGGAAGGTTTATTTAGATCTTTTTAAAAGAGATTCTAAGGTTATTGCTTATGGAGCAAATATTAGAAAATCTAAAAATCTAGATTTAATATCCGTATGGGACATAAAGCAAAAAGAATATTACTTAGTTGTAGGAAGGTTAATACCTGACAATAATGCAGATTTAATTATTAAAGGGTTTTTAAAATCCAATTCAAATAAGAAATTAGTTGTTGTTGGGGATGTACCTTATAAAGACTCTTATTCGTCTGATTTAAAAAAAATAAAAGATGAACGACTGATTTTTACAGGCTACGTTAAGGATCAAGATGTATTAGCTGAATTATACCACAATTGTTACGTTTATGTTCATGGCCATGAGTTTGGAGGAACTAATCCAACTATGATTAAGGCTATGGCTTACGGCTGTGCTATTCTTGCTTTAGACACGGCATTTAACAAGGAAATGCTTAAAAAAGGAAAGTTTGGGTTGTTTTTTAAAAAAGAACTAATATCAGTAACTAAACAGATTGATTACTGTGAAAAAGAAAATATTTTAATGGATAATCTTAGACAGGAGTCTATAAATGGAATTTCTGAAAAATACGATTGGGATTTTGTTACCGGTGAGTACTTAGAGGTTTTCAACTCTTTAGTTAACCAAAGGAATTAAGTAGGCTAATTTTAAGGTCATATGAAAATTATTCACATCATTTCCTGGATGATAATATTCAGTAGCCGTATCATCTAAATCCCACTGATAATTTAAACTTCTAGAATACATTAGATTTGAGGATAACCATAGATTTTTATATTTTTTTGAAAAATTAATGTGAAGATTAAAATCTTTCCAATAACGCCTTGGATCACTAGCTGAAGCAAATGCGTCGTGGTAAAAATCATTATCCTGGTCTATAATTTCAAGTGCTAGTCCTAGTTTTTCTTTATCTCTAATTCTACTTAGTGCAAAGTAATGTGAATTGCTTCCAGGGCCAATTCCAGCACCTAGCACTTCTCCTTCGTTTGTATAACCATCATAAGTCCATCCATGTGCGTACCAAGAGCCTGCATTTCTTAATAATCTAGAAGCGGTTTGCTCCATTTGCGTCCATTCCCATGAAAACAAATAATCATCATTATTTATTTTAAAAATCTTTTGTAAACCTACAGTTACAGCTCTACTGTGATCAGAATCTAAAAGTAGATCTCTTATATTCTGCTTAGAATCATTATGATTATAATCTACATAAATTTCTGCTTTTGAATCTTTCCATAACCACCTTAAAAAAACTCCAGCTGCTTGATTAGTTTGCGCTTCATAATTTTCATACTTATCATTTTTTCTAAATAAGTTTTGAAAAGCAGGAAACCATGTAGGCGATCCTTCCATCCACCAATATTTTCCTTCTACTAGTGCAGCGTACATTTGCACCCATCTAATAAAGCCCATCGACAGTCCTGGCACCCATTTTGGAGAATAAGTAACTGAATAGGCCTGTAAATATCTCCAGTCATCCGTTAGTCCCTGTTGATTTATTTTTGGAACATAAATATTAGTTCCCGCGTGCTGCCTATCAGAACCTGCAGGTAAATATCCTGAAGATTCTAATCTTCCAGAAATAACTTGCCACTCAAAGTTTCCTATTTTTGTTTTTAAGGGTTTTGTTGTATTAAAAGTAATGTGCTTAAATCCTCTAGCCTGATTACTCATCATAATGCTGTTTCTAATCGACGGCCCCCACCAAATATTTTCATTTGAAAAGCCAAGACTAAGTCCTTTAAAATTTAATCTGATACTAGATTGCCCTATTAATGTTTTACTAATACTTTTTTCACCAAAACGTTCGGGCATGTCAATCGTATTCCATAGTTTGTATCTTTCAGCCCATATAACTGAATAATGGCCATTAGGCCCTTCTCCAAACCCTTCAAAATCTTTATTCTCTGAATATAAATATTCAGGTTTTAGCTGAATAGATAACGGGCCTATTTCAGCATAAATCCCTGCGCTTAATATGTGTTGGTACCCGCGATTTGGCCCCATGCTTCCGTTGTTTCTATTGTAGGGGTGGTGGCTATTGAATTCAATATTATAATCTATTGGAAGGATTTTTATATTACTTTTATTTTTAAAAAAGCTCAGTACTGTAGGAGCGTATTTTTTTGTATCAAAAGTTTCTTTATTTATATCTATTCCATTTTTTCCAATGTCAAAGGGTCTTAGTGTAAAAGAAACATCACTTTTAAAATCTCCTTTAAGTTGTGAAGTTCTTAAATAATCAGATAGATACGATTCGTTGAGATTGATTGTTTGTGAATTTGAAATAAAAAACGAAAAAAATAAAAATAAGAAGATATTGTATTTCATTATTTATAAGAAATTACTCTAACTTTTAAATTATCCAAAGACCAGCTCTCATCACATTTAGATTGAACAATCCCGTCTTTATCAATAGCATTGGGCTGATAAAGCTCGTCATAAAACCTGATAACAACAGCATTACCAGAATGTCTAAATCCTTTTTCAATTTTATATAAAGTTGAATTACCTCCAAAAAACGAGTTTTTACAAATTTTTGGTAGATCAACCTTGCTGTTTCCAGTTTTTGGATTATTATCAAAAGGATAGTTTTCAGGGTAAGATTGTCTTAAGCAATAATTTGAAAAACAAGGGCTATTTGAAAATGTGGTGACAAACTTGTCAACAGAAGAGTCTTTTATTAAATCCATATCTGGATCTAGTTCCATAATCCATTTATCTGGCTTATCATTTTCAGGAAATCCATTAAAATTGCCGTCCCAAGTGCCATGAATGTATAAATCAAAAGAAATAAAAACATAGTCGTGTTCCCCTGTATTTTCTAAATGCAAGGTAAAACCATCGTTGTTAAAATCTCCTAGAACTGTGGTGTTATTAAAAGTAGAAGTGGCTTTTCCATCAATTTCAGTTAAGTTTGCACTTTCAAAATCGTTATCATAAATCAGATCATCTCTTGAAATTTCTGGGTATGAACAAGAATCAATTAATAAAAAGAGAATAAAGATTTTAAGTAAATTAATTAGACGGAGTTTTTTCACAAGTATTTTTAATAAGTATTTATGCAAATTTACTATCTTTTCTGTTTAACTCTTCCAAAGATAAGCTCTTAAAATAATTGAAAGCATTTTCTAGTCCTTTTTTTCTGGAAACAAGAGGCTTCCAATTTAAAATTTTCATTGCTTTAGTTATATCGGGTTTTCTTTTAACAGGATCATTTACAGGAAGAGGTTTAAAAACTATTTTATTATCATTGCCACCCATAGCTATAATTTCTTTTGCAAAGTCAATCAAAGCTATTTCTTCAGGATTTCCTAAGTTCATAGGCTTGGTGTAGTTTGAATGTAAGAGCTTATAAATCCCCTCAACCATGTCATCTATATAGCAAAAAGATCTAGTTTGGGAACCGTCTCCAAACACAGTTAAGCTTTCCCTTCTTAAAACTTGTCCCATAAAGGCCGGAATTGCTCTTCCGTCATTAACTCTCATTCTAGAGCCGTAAGTGTTGAATATTCTAGCTATTCTTATATCAAGCCCGTGAAAGGTATGGTAAGCGGTTGTTAAGGCTTCTTGAAATCGTTTCGCCTCATCATAAACGCCTCTTGGTCCAACAGGATCTACATTGCCAAAATATTCTTCAGGTTGCGGGTGAACCAAAGGATCACCATAAACTTCTGATGTGGAAGCAATTAAAATACGAGCATTATTTTTTAAAGCTATTTTTAAAACGTTCTCAGTTCCTAAAGACCCTACTCTTAGAGTTTTCAGTGGAATTTTTAAATAATCAATTGGGCTGGCTGGAGAGGCAAAATGCAGTACAAAATCAATAGAATCCTCTATCTTAAAATCATGGGTGATGTCAATTTTCTTGAACTGAAAATCCATATTTAAGTTGAGGTGAGACAGGTTATTTAAATTACCCGTTATTAGATTGTCTATCCCTATTACCTTATAATTTTTTGACAGTAAACAATCGCATAAATGTGATCCTATAAATCCAGCGGCTCCAGTGATTAAAACAGTTTTTTTCATTTAAAATAGAATAAATGTAAAACTATGATTTTTTATTATAAAAATTTCAAGTACTTTTGTTACTTATTATATGTTAGAATCACTAATCACATCTAAAACTAGATTAAGACTTCTTATCAAGTTTTTTTTAAATATTGCCAATAAGGGGTATTTAAACAGTCTGGCTAATGAGTTTGGAGAATCTACTAATTCTGTTAGAAAAGAATTAAATAACTTGTCTTCTGCAGGCTATTTAGAAAAACACAGTGAAAACAATAAAGTTATTTATAAGGCCAACGCTTCTCATCCACTATTTAAAATTATTCAAAAAATAGTTCAAAAGCACCTGGGTATTGAAGAAATTCTAGAAACGGTTTATAACAGAATAGGAGATGTAAAAAAAATAATGCTTCTTGGAGATTATGCTAAAGGAATAGATAGTGGGCTTATAGAAATTTTAGTTGTTGGGGATAACATAAATAAAAAATATTTGGAGAAAATATCTCCAAAAATTGAATTAAAAATAAAAAGAAAAGTTAGTTTTTTTGTTTCAAATAAGTCTTTAAAACAAAACTCACTAACTATTTTTGAGGCTTAGTTCTAATAATAAATTAGATTAAATTAGCACATTAAATTGTGACTCTTAGGCGAAGCCGTTTTTAATAGTTAACCAAGGAGTTGTAGTATTAACACATTTTTTAAAATTAAAACAATATAATTGAAATTCTTTAAGAAAAATAAAATAATGAGAGTTGGAATTACTTTTTCTTCTTTTGATCTTTTTCATGCAGGGCATGTAAAGATGTTAGAAGAAGCAAAACGTCAGTGTGATTATTTAATTGTTGGATTACAGTTAGATCCTTCAATTGATCGCCCCGAAAAAAATAGCCCTTCACAGTCAATTATAGAACGTTATATTCAGCTCAAAGGATCTAAGTATGTAGATGAAATTGTCCCTTATGTTTCTGAACAAGATTTGGAAGATATTTTAAAGTCTTTCAAGCTTGATGTTAGAATTATTGGCGATGAGTACAAAGAAAAGAATTACACAGGAAGAGATTATTGCAAAGAAAAAGGAATAGAGATTTATTACAACTCGCGTGACCACAGATTCTCATCAAGTGGGCTTAGAAAGCAAGTGAAGCAAATAGAAGATTTATAAGAAATGAATATTACAATTATAGGATCCGGATATGTTGGGCTTGTCTCAGGAACGTGTTTTGCTGAGATGGGAAACAGGGTTACATGCGTGGATATCGACCCAGTAAAAATTAAAAAGCTAAACCAAGGAATCATTCCAATTTTTGAGCCTGGTTTAGAGACCATGATTTTAAAAAATGTAAAAAATAAGAATTTATTTTTCACAACAGCCCTCCACGAAGCTTTACAGGATTCTGAAATAGCATTTATTGCTGTTGGAACACCTATGGGACAAGACGGTTCAGCTGATTTACAATACGTACTAGCTGTAGCAAAATCTATAGGTAAGTTTATACAAAAAAGATTGATAGTGGTTGACAAATCTACGGTACCCATCGGAACTGCAGATAAGGTGAAGGCGATGATTCAAAAAGAGTTAGATAAACGAAATTCTGATTTACAGTTTGATATGGTTTCAAATCCTGAATTTTTAAAAGAAGGAGCGGCAATAGCAGATTTTATGAAGCCAGATAGGGTTGTTGTAGGAACTGACAGTGATTATGCTAAAGAAAGAATGAAAGAACTGTATCGTCCTTTTTGCATGTCTAGGGATCGTTTTATTTCTATGGATATTCTTTCTGCTGAGATGACAAAGTACGCTGCTAATGCAATGTTAGCTACTAAAATATCATTTATGAACGAAATTGCCAATATTTGTGAAAAGGTTGGGGCTGATGCCAATATGGTAAGAATTGGAATTGGTTCAGATCAACGAATAGGATATAGCTTTATTTACCCTGGGGTTGGCTATGGTGGATCTTGTTTTCCAAAAGATGTAAAAGCATTGACGAGGATAGCCAAAGAAAATGGTTACACTGCGCAGTTGATCACTGCTGTAGAAGAAGTAAATGATGCACAGAAATTAGTAATCGCTCATAAAATTGTAACTCGTTTTGGGGAAGACTTAACTGGCTTTACTTTTGGCATTTGGGGCTTAGCTTTTAAGCCAGGAACTGATGATATGCGAGAAGCACCATCCATTTATGTAATTAAGGAACTAGTAAATAGAGGAGCAAAAATTAAGGCCTACGACCCTAAGGCCATTGATGAGGCCAAAGAATATTATTTGAAAGGACTTCAAAATATAACTTATGCCGATTCCAAGTATGACGTTATAAAAGATTCTGATGCATTGGTATTGCTCACTGAATGGAAAGAGTTTCGTTCACCTGATTTTGTAGAGATAAAAACAAAATTAAAAACACCTATTATATTTGATGGTCGTAACCAGTACAATACATTTAGCCTTGAGAAAATAGGATTTGAACATTATCAAATTGGAAAAAAATAGATGAAGATATTAGTCACTGGCGCAGCTGGATTTATTGGATTTCATACCTGTTTAAAATTGATAAACCAAGGCCATGAGGTTTATGGAATTGATAACATCAACGATTATTATAACCCTAAACTAAAGTTTGATAGATTAAACGAATTGGGGTTTACCAAAGTTGAAGCGAAGCTCTTTAAAAAAGAAACTCAAAGCACAAAATTCAAGTACTTACGTTTTTCCAGAATAGATCTAATTGATAATGAAAGTATTAATAATTTATTTAAAAAAGAACAATTTGAAGTAGTTTGCAATTTAGCTGCCCAGGCGGGTGTCAGATATTCAATAGAAAATCCAAAAGCATATACAGATAGTAATATTTCTGGGTTTTTAAACATACTTGAAGGGTGTCGAAATCACAAAGTAAGACATTTGGTGTATGCAAGTAGCTCTAGTGTTTACGGAGAGAATAAAAAAGTACCGTTCGAAACATCTGATAATGTAGACTATCCAATTAGTTTATATGCTGCAACAAAAAAGAGTAATGAATTAATGGCGCATACTTATGGACACTTATATGGTTTTAAATGTACAGGATTACGTTTTTTTACAGTATATGGTCCATGGGGAAGACCTGATATGGCTTATTATTTATTTACAGATGCAATTACAAATGATCTGCCAATCAAAGTTTTTAATAATGGACAAATGAAGCGTGATTTCACTTACATTGATGATATAGTAAATGTGGTGACTAAGATTATTGAAAAAAATATTGATTCAAGAGAACATTATAAAATATATAATATTGGAAACAATAAAACAGAGAGTTTAGAAGACTTTATAGCAACGATTGAACAAGCTATTGGAAAAACGGCAATTAAAGAAATGTTTCCAATGCAACAAGGAGATGTTCCTAAAACATTTGCTGATATTAGTGAAATAGTCAAAGATTTCGGATATCGACCAAATACCTCAATAAATAAAGGACTTAAAGAATTCATAAAATGGTATAAAAATTATATATAAATGAAAATCAAGTTTTCTAATAATACAATATTAGTTACTGGTGGAGCAGGTTTCATAGGTTCAAATTTGTGTGAGGAGCTTCTCCGTTTAGGTAATAAAGTAGTTTGTTTAGACAATTTTGCCACCGGAACAAGAAAAAATATTGAAAAGTTTTTAAAAAATAATAATTTCACTCTTATAGTAGGAGATATTAGAAACCTTAATGATTGCTTAAAAGCTTCTAAAAATATTGATTATATTCTTCACCAAGCGGCATTAGGCTCAGTTCCAAGATCTATTAAAGATCCAATCACATCCAATGATGTAAATGTGAGTGGTTTTTTAAATATGTTAGTTGCAGCAAGAGATAATCGTGTGAAAAGATTTGTTTTTGCAGCTAGTTCATCAACGTATGGAGATTCAGAATCATTACCAAAAGTTGAGGACATTATTGGAAAACCACTATCGCCATATGCCATTACAAAATATGCAAATGAGTTATATGCGGATATTTTTTCAAAAACTTATGGACTTGAAACGATTGGACTACGTTATTTTAATGTTTTTGGAAGAAGGCAAGATCCAAATGGTGCTTATGCAGCAGTTATTCCAAAATTTGTAAGTCAACTAATGAAAGGAGAATCCCCTGTTATTAATGGAGATGGTAATTACTCTAGAGACTTTACATATATTGATAACGTAGTTCAGGCTAATTTATTAAGTTTGATCACTTCCAATCAGAAAGCCATTAATACGGTTTATAATGTAGCATATGGAGATCGAAATACGTTGAATGAATTAATTGGTCACCTTAAATTGTGTTTATCTGAGTTAGATTCTAAAATTTCAAATATTGAGATATTATATGGTCCCAAAAGAGTAGGTGACATTCCACATTCACACGCAAGTATTAATAAAGCTAAAGAAAAGTTAAATTATAATCCACAGTTTAACCTGAAACAAGGTTTGAAAGAAGCTGTGAAATGGTATTGGAAAAATTTGTAAAAAATGAAAAAAAATAAAATAGCAATTATAGGCTTGGGATATGTTGGTTTGCCATTGGCAAGACTGTTTGCAACTAAATATTCAGTAACTGGCTTCGATATAAATAATGATAGAATAAATGAATTAATGTCTGGTATAGATTCAACTTTGGAAGTTGATAAAGAAACATTACAATCAGTTTTGATTAGTAAAAGTTCTGTTTCAAACGGACTATTTTGTACCAATAAAATAGAAAAAATTAAGAATTGCAATTATTATATTGTTACTGTTCCAACTCCTGTAGACAAAAATAATAGACCTATTTTAACACCTCTTTTAAAATCAAGTGAAACAGTAGGAGCGGTTCTAAAAAAAGGTGATATAGTAATTTATGAATCTACAGTTTATCCTGGAGCCACTGAAGAAGACTGTGTTCCTGTTCTAGAAAATGTTTCTGGTTTAAAATTTAATAAAGATTTTTATGTCGGTTATTCACCAGAAAGAATTAATCCAGGAGACAAAGAGCATACAGTTGAAAAGATACTTAAAGTAACTTCAGGTTCAACACCAGAAGTTGGAGAAAAAGTTAATGCTTTATATAGGTCTGTAATTACAGCTGGCACTCATTTGGCACCAACAATAAAAGTAGCCGAAGCGTCTAAAGTAATTGAGAATTCTCAAAGAGATATTAATATAGCTTTTGTGAATGAACTAGCTAAGATATTTAATCTTTTGGATATTAATACCCATGATGTATTGGAGGCAGCTGGAACAAAATGGAATTTTTTGCCTTTTAGACCAGGTTTAGTTGGAGGGCATTGTATAGGAGTTGACCCATATTATTTAGCCCAAAAGGCTCAGGAAAATGGATATAACCCTGAAATTATTTTAGCTGGACGAAGATTAAATGATGGAATGGGAGATTATGTAGCCTCCGAAATTGTGAAATGTATGATTAAGAAGAATATTCCAGTAAATGGATCTAAAGTTCTTTTATTAGGAATAACATTCAAAGAAAATTGTCCTGATGTAAGAAACACAAAAGTAATAGATCTTGTAAATGCTTTAAAAGAATATCAAACCAATATCACCATTCATGATCCTTGGGCAGATGAAGATGAAGTAATGCAAGAATATGGATTAGAAACTATAAAACAAATACCTGATGAAAAGTTTGATGCTATTGTTTTAGCTGTTTCTCATGATAAATTTAATAAAATAGATGTATTATCACTAAAAAATAAGAATGCTGTAATTTATGATATTAAGAATTTTTTTGATAATAATTTAGTCGATGCAAGTCTATAAAATAGATGACATTATGTTTATCATTCACTTGCATAACTTTAAAGTTAAATAATGTTAGCTAAATACAATTCATAGGTATTTGAAAAATTTATATTATGAAAAAAAAAATTATTGTTATTACACCTGTTTCTCACTTAGATGGTGTAGAGGATTTATTAAAAACTAAAGGAAAAGTTTTTTTTGAAGAGAATATTAAAAAGAATGATCTTAAAAATCTAATTATTAAGGAAAATATTGACACTATTGTTTGTAATCCTAATAAACAAGATTTTAAAATAGATAAAGAATTATTATCAGGAACAAATATAAAATTGATTAATAGTTGTTCTACCGGACTAAACCATATAGATATTGATTATTGTAACAAAAACAGCATAATAATTCAAAGTCATAAAAACGATTTAGAATTAATTAGTGAATTGCCATCAACTTCTGAGTTAGCATTTGGTTTAATGATTGATTTGATGAGACACATAACAAAATCTAATAATTTTGTTCATTCAAAAAAAAAATGGGATTATACTCCTTTTGTTGGAAATCAAATTAAAGATAGTAATATAGGGATTGTAGGATTTGGAAGACTTGGAAAAATGATGTATAAATTCTGCGAAGCTTTTGAAGCAAATTTATTTGTTTATGATCCATATGTCGATGACGACAGAGTTAATTGTAAAACTATCGAAGAATTATTTGAAAAATCAAAGATAGTTTCATTACATGTTCATGTTACAAATGAAACAAGAGGAATGATTAATTATTCTTTGTTGATTAAAGGTGTTGATTATCTAATTAATACCTCAAGAGGAGAAATAGTTAATGAACTAGACGTTATCAAGTCTTTAAAAGATAAAAATCTTAAAGGGTATGGAACTGATGTACTTGAAAATGAATTTGATGATATTAAAAATTCTAGCTTTTTTCTTTTGGAAAACAAAAATCTAAACCTAATTTTAACTCCTCATGTAGGTGGAATGACAATAGAAGGTCAAACAAAAGCATATAAATGGTCAATAAATAAATTATAAAATATGATAAATGCATTAGTTATCATTCCAGCAAAGGGTGATTCAGTAAGATTAAAAAAGAAGAATTTAAGAGTTATTTCAGGTAAAACTTTATTAGAACATTCAATATTGTACGCTAAGTCTTCAAAGCTAACCTCTAAAATTATAGTTTCAACAGAGGATTCTAAAATAAGATCCATAGCTGAAAGTTATGAAGTTGAAGTAATCGGAAGAGATAAAAATTTTATGGGTGAAAGAGAAGTAGCAGATGTTTATATTGAAATTTTCAAAAATTTAAATGAAGATTCTTTTTCTCATGTTGTTGGTGTTCAGCCAGATCACCCTGACAGAACACTTCCATTAGATGATATGTTAATTTATGCTAAAGAAAATAAATATGACGATTTGTTTACTGTTGACAAAGGTGGAACTAGAAACGGATCAATTAGAATTACTAAAGCAGAACATGTGAAATCCGGACAAATGAGTAGAAGAGTTGGTTCTATGAGAGACATATGTACTAATATTCACAGTGAACAAGATTTAATTAACGCAGAAAAAAATATAAATGAACGAATACATTAAAGATTTACAAGAACAAGGTAAATTAAATTTGAGTATCGATTTAGATACAAATTTTAATTGGAAACATTTTAAAATTGCTGGACCATGCTCAGTTGAGGGTCCTTCAATTATAGAAATTGCAAATGAGATTAAGTTATGTGGTGCTGATGCTTTGAGAGCAGGAGCTTATAAACCTTGTACCTATCCGATTTTAAAAGAGAAAAATGGCTGGAAAGAGGGTTTAAGAAAAGAGGGCCTAGAATTACTTAAACTAGCAAAAAAAGAATCTGGATTACCAATAGTAACTGAAGTTATGGACCCAAGAATGATTGAAGAAGTAGGAGACGTTGCAGATATTTTTCAAATAGGAACTAGAAATTTTCAAAATTATTCTCTTTTAGATGAACTAGGAAAGTGTAATACTCCAGTTTTGCTTAAAAGAGGAACGTGGGGTACTATTGATGAAATATTAGGTGCATGTGAGAGAATACTTGTTGGTGGTAATAAAAGTATAGCAATATGCTTAAGAGGAGTAGTTGGAATGCCATCTTATAGACATGTGTTTTCCACAGTCAGATGGGCTCCAGATTTAATGATGATCCCTGCTCTTAAAGAATTAACAAATATTCCTGTTATTTATGATCCTAGTCACTCAACCGGTTACAGAAATTTTGTAGAACCAATTTCTAAAGCTGCAATTGCTGCTGGGGCGGATGGATTAATAATAGAAGCTCATCCTGACCCTGACAACTCTATAAGTGACCCAGCTCAAGCAATTAATTATGAAACCCTAAAATCTATTTTTAATGGATAATCAAAAAATAAGTATAGTAATTAGAACTAGAAATGAAGAAAAATACATTGGTTTTTCTATTCAATCTTGTATTGATCATTTTAAAAATCCTGAAATTATAATAGTAGACGACAATAGCTCTGATGAAACTCTTAAGATTGTTTCACTTTTTGATAAATATGATATTCAAGTTTATAAAATAAAAAAATCATATTCACCTGGTTATTCTTTGAACTATGGTGTGTCTAAATGTAATAATGATTTAGTTTTGATTTTATCTGCTCATTGTCAAATAATAAACATGAATTTAAAAATAGTTAATGAACTATTAATTAAGCACAGAGCTGTATTTGGAAATCAAATTCCAATCTTCCACGGAAAAAAAATATCTAAAAGATACATATGGTCTCATTTTGGAACAAAAGAAGAAATAAATTTATATTCAAACATAGAGGATAGGTATTTTTTGCATAATGCATTTTGTTTTTACAATAAATCATTTTTAAAATCAAATAAATTTGATGAAAAATTAAGTGGAAAAGAAGATAGATATTGGGCGATTAATTTGGTTAATAATCTAAAACAAAGTTTTATTTATACTCCAAAAATAGAGGTTAATCATTTTTATACTCATAAGGGGGCTACCTGGAAAGGTATTGGTTAAAATTTATATAGATATTTTGTTAAAATCTTTTACTCAGAAAGCTCATAATTACATTAGATATAATAAAACTATTTTAATATTTGGAAGTAGCAACTTTTTTGTATTAATTTTTAATTCATTATTTTCTTTATTTATTTTAAGATATGTTAATCCTGAAGATTTGGGGTTTTTTAATAAAGTTCTATTAGTTTCAGCTTACATAGTTTTACTTAATTTAAGTGTTGGGGTTATTGTACAAAAAGAGGTTCCTGGTTTACTCGCAACTAATAAAAAAAATGAAGCTTTTGAAATTTTACAAAATGTTAAAGGATATTTTCTAATTATTTTAATACCAATAACTGTAATTTTAATCGTTTATTTAGTATTCTCTTTATTCAGTAATCAATTTTTAAATTCTTTTGCCACTTTATTGATTATTACAAATATTTGGCAGCTTATATATGTTAACAAATACTTAAAACTATTATATCGGACCTCAAATGAGTTCAATAACCTAAGTAAAGCTCAATTTTTGTCCTCATTTTTATATTTACCATCGATTTTATGCCTCTACCTATTCAGTTATTTAGGTTTATATTTAAAACATATTTTTATTTTTATTTTTGATTTAGTTTATCTTTCTATTAAAGCCCCTTTTAAATTAAAACCAAGCTTCAATAAAAACAAAATTTTAAAAATATTAAAACAAAGTTTACCTATTTTTTTTGTCAATCTTTTTTATAATTATTACTTTATTTTAATAAGCACTTTTTTTGCTTTTTATTTTGATTTAAAAACTTTTGGATTTTTTTCTTTATTTTTTCTAATAGTTAATGCATTTAATAAATTAATAGTATCAATTGAAAAAGTCTTTTATGTGTCTTTTTCAGAAGCAGTTTATAGAAAAGATGACCTAAAAAAAACAATATTTAATTTTGTTAAAAATACTTTAATCCCTTTTGTTTTTTTTTACATTGTAGCTTTATCCATTATTTTTTATTTTTTAAATGATTTGATAATGTTATTTACTCCTAAATATATAGACGCTGCTGGAATTATTAAACTGTCTCTAGTTTACGTGTCTTTATTATTTTTAAAATTTTTCAATGTAATTTATGATAACTTAAATTTTCAAAAGAAGAAATTATTTAGTGTGTTGATCAAATATATTTTTTGTTTAACAATGATTTTGTATTTTATGATTTATGATAGCATATCTCCAGAATTATTAATAAAAATTTTAATTTTTTCAGAACTACCATCTTTTATCTTTAATACTATTTTTGTTTTTAAACTAAAATCAACATGAAATTAAAGTATGCAGTAGTTGGAGGTGCAAAATTTAAAAATGGATCTAAAATTAATTTTGATAAAATTATTTTTCAATCAAATGGTTATCTCAATAAAAAAAAATTTAGATTCACAAAAAGTATAGTAGGTCTACAAGATTTTACGCTTAGATTTTTCGAACATAATGATGAATTAAAATATAAAAGGTATAACAAAGTCTTAGATATGCTTTCTATTGACAATGATAAAATTGACATGATATTGCATAAAAGTAGTACTTCAAATATTTTTTATTTTAAAGAATATTCTAAAATAAATATTATTAAAATTTTAGGTCATAGAAATGTTATAATTGACTTAATAAGGTTTTTAGGTATATGGAAATTAATTAAAGTATATAGTATTAAGGAAATTGTCTTGACTATTCTATTATTTTTCAGAATTATAAATAAAGTAAATTCTAATTTGAGACCCTCAAATGGATTTTATAATATAATGAGAACATTTATAAAGTTAAATGATTCCTCAGAATTACATTGTTTTGGTTTCTCAAAACCAAATGCAACAATTTACAATAATGATTATCTGAATTTCAATTATAGACCTCACCAGAAAATTGATACATTAATTTTTAAAAAAATAATTAATCATAAAAAGGTTTTTTGGAATAATATTGATTAAAAAAAATAATTTTTAATCAAATAAATTTATGAGAAACATTAATAAAATATATTACTCCATTTTTCTAAGAACCTTTAATTATTTTTTCAGAGAAAATAAAATAGTTCCAAAAAATATAATCATTTTTAACAATGAAATTTCAATTGTAGTTGGCTTAATATGGATTTTGTTGGGCTCAAAGAAAATAATTATAAATGGATCTCATAATTTTATAAATTTCGATAACGTCAAAAGAAAATTTAATTATTTATCTGAACTAATTCAAAACAAGGAATTCGATAAGTATAATTTAATTGGTGATAAGCTTAATTTAGACATTTATAAAAAACTTTTTGCGACTTTACCCGAAAATTCAGTACTATCAAAAAAACTTAATTTTATAAATAATCAACTTAATTTGCTGATTGAGAAAAAATCTTCAAAACTACTTATAGAAAACATCAAATCACTTGATATAGAACATAGTAAATATATTATTTGTTTAAATTATAACAGGACTGAAAAACTTGAAAATTATTTTAAAATTATAAACAAAGATGATTTATTATATTTTTTCATGTCTAATAAGTTAAATAAAATAAATATTGATGTTACTGAAAACTTTATTGAATATATTTTAAAATACTTCAAAATTGAATATAAAAATGTATTACATAGAATATCTGTTTTTTATAATCAACAAAAAGAATTAACATATTTATTTAAAAAAAAATAAATATGCAAACTATTTTCTACACTTTTTATAATTCGAAATATGATATTGATTATTATTTAAATACTAAGTATTTTAATTTGTTGATAATATTTTATTGTTATAGTCCTCCAAAAAGATATTTTGGAAGCCCCATTTTGATTAAGACAAAAGATATAGCAGATTTAAAAAACAAGAATGACTATGTTATTTCAAGATTAATTAAATTTTCACCATGGAACTATATGGAAAATAAATTTAGTAAATATGTCTATTTTGATTACAGAATAAAACTTTCTAGAAAATTTATTTTATATGCCCAAAAATCAGAATATTCATGCTTTTTTAAACATAGAGAGGGCGGCATATTGAGAGATGAAATTATAAGAATTTTATCAAGAGATAAGTCATCTGTTAAATCTATTAGAGATTATTTGAATATAAAGAAACTTAATATTAATCTTCCAATCACCGAAAATGGTGTAATGATTTTAACTAAAGATTTAGAAAACTCTTTTCATCAAATGAGCTCCATGTATAATACAGTTAAAAGAGATCAAATTTTGACACCTATTTTTTTGCAAAACCATAAAATAAATTATTTTGAATTTAATCTTTCTAATCTCTCATTTCTGTATGTGCGACCTAAAGTCTTAAACTTTATTAATCTTTTAAAATTTTTTTACCGTGAGTTGTTGTTTACTTTTATATGGAATAGGTAGGGATCAGACTAATATTCAATCTAATATTAGTTTTTTTAAAGAAATCGATCCAAATATCGAAGTGATATATCATTACATAAAAATTGAAAAAATCAATAATAAAAGGTCAAATGAGATTGGTTATATTTCCTATGATAATATTGAATTAGTAGTTGAAAATAGTCTCGAACTAAAGATAGATAAATCAAAAAAAGATAAAATATATAATTATTCAAAAAAGTTTTACGATGGTCATCAAGATGATTACAAATCCAATAGTAATTTAGTGAATCAACTGCTAATTTTAAAAAGTTTGAGTAAAAAAATTAAAAAATATAATCATAATGATACTATAATCGTTTTTAGAGATGATATTAAATTTGATAAATTCTCTAAATTTATTTTAAAATTATATTGGAAAAAAATCATTAAATCATCCGATGTTTTTTTAAGTGCTTTTAGCTGGCATGGTGGATTTAATGATAAATTTTTTATATCCAATAAAAAAAATGCAGAGATATTATTAAATAGAATAGATTATGCAATAGACTCAACTTTTTTTTTTAAGCACTTGAACGCAGAAGAACTTTTACTATATATTTCACAGAAATTTAATTTAAAGATTTACCCAATTTTTTGTAGAGTTGGAAGAGTGAGAATTAACGGATCTGTAAATTGGGATCCGTTTATTCCAAGCTTAACAAGAATTAATGATTTAAAAAGAGTTGTAAGACATTTATGAAAAAGTATTTAGTTTTTTTATTTATTTTACTTGCTATTTCTGAGAGATTATTAACTTTTGAAATTGGATCATTAAATATTGGTTTATTTGACATTTCAATTGTTGTTGTTTCAATCTATATTTTTTTAAATAAAATTTATATCCCAAAATTTTACATAATATTTATTTCATATTTTATTTTATCAAATATTTTTATCTTTTTTTTTATTAACAATAATGTTTCTTTAACCTCGATTTTAACAGTTCCTCTAAAGCTTATTTTAGTAGTTTATCTAGCGAAACACACCAAAGAATCAAAAATACATTTACAATTATGTTTTTTAACCTTTATATTGTTGTTTGTTGGTTTACTAACTATTTCTGACGCGTCTTTGTTTTTTGATGTTGAGTTGTTAAATAGAAATGAAACAATAGCATATTTATTAAGTATTATTTATTTAATTCCTAATAATAAAAAGAAACTCAAAATTACTTTACTTATACTTTTAATTTTAACTTCGTTCGCTGTTCAATCTAGACAAATTGTTATAGGCTTAATATTAGCTCTAATAATTTTTTCTTTTTTAAATTTTAGAAAATTTTTTAAGTATGTTCCTCTAATAATAATAATTTCAATCTCATTAACTTATTATTTTACAAATGTTTATTACAAAAATTTGGATGAGTATAACAAAAGGAGGTACGAAATTTCATCTGTAGAATCAAGGACTAGAGCAGATAGAGTTAGATTTTTTAATATTGTCTGGGGAATAGAAAATTCATCTAAAAGTTTACTAATTGGACAAGGAACAGGGTCTTATGTTAGATTAAATCCTCTCAAAAAAGTTTCTCACAACTCTTATTTAACCTCATTATTTGAAAATGGAATAGTAGGGTTAATAATGTTTTTAATACTATTATTCAAAAGCAAACCCAATAAACAAGATAAACTTGCAAACTTTATTTTTATTATTATGATGGGTCAGATAATATTCATTGAATCTATTGGTAAATTTTTTATTTACATATATTTTATGAAATCTATAATGCTTAATAAAGAAAAGTATTTTTCTAAAACTTTTATAAAAAAATGAATTTGAAACCACCTGTTGTTTCAGTAATTATGCCTAATTTCAATTCTGAAAAGTTTATTGGTGAAGCAATATTAAGTGTAATTAAACAAGATTATATAAACTTAGAATTAATTATAATTGATGACAATAGCTCAGATAATTCTTTAAAAATTATAAAAAAATTTCAAAATCAAGATGAAAGAATCAAACTAATCAAATTAAATTCAAATAAAGGTCCAGGTTTTGCTAGAAACGAAGGGTTAAAAGTTGCTTTAGGAAAATACATTACATTTCTAGATTCCGATGATTTGTGGAAAATTGATAAGCTAAAAACACAAATTCCTATTATGGAAAGGCTATCAATTCCAGTTACTCATACAGACTATGGTTATTTAAATGCCAAAGGTGAAATTTTATCTAAAACTTTTAAAACCTCAAATTATGAGATTGGTTTTAAAGACTTGTTGAAAAGAACTGAAATAAGTTGTTTAACAATTGTTTATAATAAAGAATTAGTAGGAGTCAATTTTTTTCCTGAAATAAAAAGAAAACAAGATTATGTTGTTTGGTTAAATATTCTTAAAAAAGGATATAAAAGCGTTCCATTACATTTTGTTTCAGGATACTACAGACAACAATCAACAAAAAAAATAATAAAAAGACTTAGTTACATATATTCTCATTTTATTCTTTTGAAAAGTGATTATGTTGGATTATCTTTTTTTCAATCCTTGTATTATACAATTCATTATTTATTGAACGGAGTATCAAGATATATAAGATTAATAAAATAGTATTATTTTAATGGAAGTATTAAAAGTTTTAAAAAAAAGTAATTTATATGATTATGCTATCGATATATTATCCAATAAGTATGACTGGAAAAATAGAGGAAAAGAATACTGGAAAAAACGTTATAACAAAAATCAATTAGATTTTATTGGATATATTTTAAAAATAGATAATAAATATGTGGGATTTGTAGGTTTTGTTGGAAATAAAGATACAATTGGATTGAGTGTTTGGTACGTTGATAAAAGTTATAGAAAGTTTTCATTATCATTTATTACTAAAGTAATGTTATTTGAAAAAAATAGGCAAATTGTAAATTCTAGCCCAAATCCTGTTGCTTTGAAAGTTTTTATTCAATTATTCAAATTTAAAATGAAACATGAGTTTATCGGATTGCCAAAAAAACTTTTTACTTTTTCAACCCCCTCTTTAAATAAAGTATATTTTGGAGAAAAATTAAATGTTTGTTATGATAAAAAGGTGTCAATTATTCATTTAATATATTTAAGTTTGAGATACAATAAATTATGCTTGGGTTTATATAGAGATTCAAGTTCATTAATTGTTAAGAAAAAGATAAATGTTCTTTTCAAGAATATGGATTACATATTCCCAACAAGTATTAAAGGCGATATTTATGAGTGAAATTATATCTTTGATGTTTCATGAAGTTCTTGATAATCCTTTAGAAAAATCTGGATGGCATTTAGAAAGTGAAGGAAAATATACAATTAATAAAAGTAAATTTAAAAGCATAATTAGGAAATATGGTAATTCTGTTAATTATACTTTTGATGATGGTGGTAAAAGTAATTTGTATGTTGCCAAGGAGCTTAAAAAAAATAAAATTGAGGGAACTTTTTTTATTGCAACAGATTTTATTGGAAAAAAAGGATTTTTAAGTTTAGATGAAATTAAGAACATTTCTAAAAATCATAAAATTTATGCTCATGGGCACAAGCACCTTATGAACAACTTTAATGATTTTGAGTTGATGAAAGATTGGAAAATGTCATTAAAAATTTTAAAAACAAATCATTTTAATAATGATACTATTTGTCTTCCTGGTGGTACATTTTCTAAAAAACATTATAATGTTTTAAGTTCATTAGGAGTCAAAAATATTTATCATAGTGCTCCAACAAATAAACTTCTAACTTTGTTCTATGGGAATAAAATTAAATTTCACCCTAGAATTATAGTTGATAACAATTTTCAAAAAATTAACAAAATAAATTTTGTTTCACTTAAGTCAATTATCAAACAAATAATAAATTTTTTTAAATAATGAAAAAAGGTAGTATTATTAAAAATATTGAGTATGTTTTGGGTTCAAACCCAATTGAAAATAGTTTTTTTCATCAAAAATTCCCTGATTATAATTTTAAAAGATTTGAAAAAAAAGTTGGTATTAAAAAACGTTTTATTTGTGATGAAAATGAAAATATTATCACTCTTGCAATAAAATCTTGTAATAAATTATTTGAAAAGTCAAGTGTAAAAAAAGATGACATAGAATTTTTGATATTATGCACACAAAGTCCTGAATATTTAATACCAACTAATTCATGTATTATTCAAGATCAATTAGGTTTAAAAAATTGCACGGGCTCATTTGATTTTAATTTAGGATGTTCCGGATATGTTTATGGTTTGTCAATTGCAAAGGGATTAATTGAGTCAGGTCAAGTAAAAAATGTTTTATTAGTGACTTCTGAAACGTACAGTAAATACATAAATGATAAAGATTTGATAAATCAACTTATTTTTAGTGACGCATCTTCTGCGACCCTTATTGAAAGATCTGAAATTAATGGAATTAATAACTTTATTTTTGGAACAGACGGTTCGGGATATGATAAGCTGATAGTTAAAAATAATTTTTTTAGAAAAGAGTTTAATCCATCAAATCAATCTTACGCAAATATCAATTTTTATAATGATAATAATTTATATATGGATGGCCCTGCGATTTTTAATTTTACAATTCAAAATATTCCAAAACTATTAAATGATATTTTAGAAAAAAATAAATTACAAAAACATGAAGTTGATTATTATATTTTGCATCAAGCAAATAAATTTCTTTTACAATCAATAAGAAATTTATCAAAAATAAACGAAGAAAAATTTATAATTGATGTAGAAAATTTCGGAAATACTGTCTCAAATACAATCCCAATATCCCTTAAAAATTTATCTTTACACAATAATGATAAAAAAAATATTATTCTTGCTGGCTTTGGAGTTGGACTATCTTGGTCGGCGTGTAAAATTTTAATTAATAATAAATTATGAAAATCGACGTACTTTCCTCAGACTTAATTGAAGATTTAGAAATTGAATCTATAAATATTATCGAATTAGATACAGATATTACCCAAATTGAAGAATGGGATTCGTTAAACACTCTCGTTTTAATAAATTATGTTAAAGTAAATTTTGATGTAGATCTAACGGTTGAGGATATTGGAGAATCTTTCAAACTTTCTGATCTTATTACTCATATAGAAAAAAACTCAAAACATAAAATTAATTAATGAATGTATTACTATTTGGAGGTTCCTCAGGAATTGGAAAAGCTATTTATGAAAATTTAAAAACTTATTGTAGCTCAATAATTGTAATAGTTAGAGATAAAAAAAAATTTAATCAGCTATTTGAAAAGAATTCAAATACTAAAGTTTATCAATACGATCTTTCTGACTCGGATAATTTATTTTCGTTTTTATGCGAATTAAAAATAGACACAAAACTTAATTCACTAATTTATAGTGTTGGTATTGAATCTACAGTACCCTTAAAGTTGGTTAATAGAAAAAAAATATTAAATTCATTTAATGTTAATTTTTTCTCAGCTTTTGAAGCTCTTAGATTTTTTTCTAGTAAAAAAATATCCTTAGATGGGTCTAGTGTCGTTTTACTAAGTTCAGTTATGTCAGAACTTGGTTCATCCGGTAAAACAATTTATTGCTCTTCTAAATCAGCTTTAAATGGATTAATAAGGTCTTCATCAATAGAGCTTGCTAAAAGGAAAATTAGAGTTAATGCAATTTCTCCATCGTTAGTTAATAATGAAATGGGTATTAACCTATTGAACAAATTGCCAGCAAACAAAAAATTTTTTTACGATTCAAAACACATTTTAGGATTAATAAACCATGACGATATCAATTCTATGGTTGATTTTTTGATTTCTGTAAAATCTTCAAAAATAACTGGACAAAATATTAATTTAGATTCAGGATATTCATTGCAATAGTTTTACAAAACATGTTATTAAATTCAATTATACCTAAAAAAATATCTTTTTCAAAAGACATAAAAAATCTTGTTAATAATCCTAAAATCCAATTTGATAATTATTCTTTTTTGATAATTGGAGGAGCTGGTACAATAGGTTCTAATTATATAAAGTGCTTATTAGAACTTAAACCGAAAAAGATAGTCGTTGTTGACACTAACGAAAACAGTTTAACGGAATTAACAAGAGATTTAAGAAGTTCAGATCTATTAGATTATAATCCTGAGTTTTTAACTTACCCAATAAATTTACTTCACGATGTTTTTGATAAAATATTTTTAAATGAAGATTTTGATGTTGTAGCAAATTTTGCTGCTCATAAGCATGTAAGATCTGAAAAAGATATATTTTCTATAGAAGCCCTAATCGTTAATAATATTTTTGGAGCTATTAAATTAATGAAGCTTTGTTTAAAAAAACCTCCTAAGTATTTTTTTAGTGTTTCAACGGATAAAGCTGCTAATCCAGTTAACATAATGGGCGCTTCAAAATTAATCATGGAAAAGGTAATCCTTTCAATGAAAAATAATTTTAGAGTAACTACTGCAAGATTTGCTAATGTTGCCTTTTCTAATGGAAGTTTATTACAGGGATTCGTCAATAGAATTAATAAAAAACAACCATTATCATGCCCATCAGATATAAAAAGATTTTTTGTAACACCTGAACAATCTGGGGAAATATGTGTATTAGCTACTTTTTTGGGTAAATCAGGAAATATTTTTTTTCCAAAACTAGATTTTCACAAAGATCAAATTTATTTTAAAGATATTGCTTTGGATTTTTTAAAAACCCATAATTATAACCCATATTATGCAAAGTCTGAAAAGGACGCCAAAGATTTTAAAATTTCAAAAAATAAATATCCTGTTTATTTTTTCAAATCTGACACATCTGGTGAAAAAGGGTTTGAAGAATTTTATACTGAAAAAGAAGACTATGATCTTTCAAAATATGATTCCATTGGTGTTATTAATTCTAGTGATATTTTATTAAATAGTGATCAGTTAAAAATTGATTTTGAAATTGTATTTAAAAAACAAAAATTGAAAAAGATAGATATAGTAAATTTGATCAAAAAATATATCCCTAATTTCGATCATGTTGAGACTGGAAAGAATTTAGATCAAAAAATGTAAAATGTATAATTTTTTTTTTAAAAGGTTTTTTGACCTTACTTTATCATTCATAGCAATTTTAATATTAACTCCTTTTTTAATACCAGTTATCGTTGTACTCTTATTCACAGGTGAGCATTATGTATTTTATTTACAGGAAAGAATTGGTTTTAAAAACAAAAAATTTAATATTATTAAATTTGCTACTATGCTTAAAAATAGTCCCAATATGGGTGATGGCTTGCATACACAAAAAAATGACCCTAGAATTTTACCTTTAGGTTCTTTTTTAAGAAAAACAAAAATAAATGAACTTCCTCAACTAATTAATATTTTAAATGGCTCAATGAGTATAGTGGGGCCTAGACCTTTAGTTGATAAGACTTTTGAGCCCTACTCTCAAATTGTAAAAAAAAATATATATAATGTAAAGCCGGGGCTTACTGGAATAGGTTCTATTGTTTTTCGAGATGAAGAGGAATTACTTTCTAATACAAATTTACCTCTAGATCAATTTTATAAAGATGAAATTTCTCCGTATAAAGGTGAATTAGAACTTTGGTACCAAAAAAATCTATCTTTATCTACAGATTTTTTAATTATTATGATAACAGCATTAACATTATTTTTTCCAAATAATAACTTAGTGTATAAAATATTTAAAGATTTACCCAATAGAAAATAAAATGAAAGGAATAATTTTAGCAGGGGGTTCAGGAACCAGATTGTATCCTATTACTAAAGGAGTATCTAAGCAATTATTATCGATATACGATAAACCTATGATTTATTATCCAATATCAGTTTTAATGTTGTCAGGGATTAGAGAAATATTAATAATATCAACTCCAGAAGACCTTCCAAATTTCCAAAAATTATTAGGTTCAGGTTCAGAAATAGGTCTTTCTTTTCATTATCTAGAGCAGCCTTCACCAGATGGATTAGCTCAAGCTTTTATATTAGGAGAAGATTTTATTGGAAATGATGATGTTTGTTTGGTTTTAGGAGATAACATTTTTTATGGTAGAGGTTTTTCCAAACTGTTACAAGACTCAGTTCAAAAAACCAAAATAAATAAAAAAGCTACGGTTTTTGGATATTATGTTACTGATCCAGAAAATTTTGGAGTAGTAGAGTTTGATAAAAATAAAAATGCTATAAGTATTGAGGAAAAGCCTATATCTCCAAAGAGTAATTATGCAGTAGTTGGATTATACTTCTATCCTAATGATGTTGTAAAAATTTCAAAATCTATTAAACCTTCTCAAAGAGGGGAATTAGAAATTTCATCTGTTAATGAAAAATATTTGGAGAGGGGAGATATTAATGTAAAAATCATGGGAAGAGGTTTTACTTGGCTTGATACAGGAACACATGACTCTTTGCTTGAGGCTTCAAATTTTATTCATACTATTGAAAAACATTCTGGATTAAAAGTTGCTTGCTTGGAAGAAATTGCATTCAAAATGAACTATATAGATTCAAAGCAATTGAAAAAACTTATTTTGCCTTTAAATAAAACAGGATACGGGGAATATTTAAAAAATAAGGTATTATGAAAATTACAAAAACAAGTATCTCAGGACTTGTTATAATTGAACCAAAGATTTTTAATGATAGTAGAGGCTATTTTTATGAGCCTTATAATAAAAGTAAGTTTGATAAATTAATTTGTGAAACAAATTTTGTTCAGGACAACGAATCAAAATCTAGCAAAGGAGTTTTGAGAGGCTTTCATTTTCAAAAGCCACCATATGACCAAGCAAAGTTAGTTAGATGTATAAAAGGAGAAGTTTTGGATATTGCATTAGACTTAAGGAAGAAATCAAATACTTATGGTAAGTATGAAAAAGTAATTTTATCTGGTGAAAATAAAAAACAGTTTTTTGTTCCAAGAGGTTTTGCACATGCTTTCTTAGTTTTAAGTGATACTGCTTTATTTTCTTACAAAGTTGATAATATGTATGCTCCAGATTACGATAGCGGTATTATTTGGAACGACTTACTTTTATCAATTGATTGGCCATTTGATGAATCTGATTTAATAATTTCTAATAAAGACAAAAAATTGAAATCTTTTTCTAACTTTCAATCACCTTTTTAATCAATAAAATGAAAATTTTAGTTACGGGGGCAAATGGTCAATTGGGTTCTGAACTTCAATTATTGTCATTAATTCACCAAAAATTTAATTGGGTTTTTACTGACGTTGATAAATTTAATCTATTAGATTTTAAAAATTTACAAAATAATTTATCTAAAATTAACCCTGATTTAATTATAAATTGTGCTGCTTATACTAATGTCGATAAAGCAGAATCTCAGCAAGATTTAGCAGATCTTTTAAATTGTAAAGCAGTAGATTTATTATCCAATTGGACATCAAAAAATAAATCAAAAATTATCCATATTTCAACTGATTATGTTTTTGATGGAAATTCAAATGTGCCATTAAATGAAGATGCTGCTACAAATCCAGTAAATATTTACGGAATTACAAAGTTACAAGGTGAGAAAGCTTGTTTAGCAAACGATCCCAAGTCAATAGTAATTAGAACATCTTGGGTTTATTCCAGTTTTGGTAAAAATTTTGTTAAAACAATGTCATCTCTTATGAGTAAGAGAAATTCTTTAAACATTGTTAATGATCAAATAGGATCTCCAACTTATGCAAGGGATATAGCTGAGGTTTTAATTTTTATTTTAAATCATAAAAATTGGTATCCTGGGCTTTATCATTATTCAAACGAGGGTCAAGTCTCATGGTATGAATTTGCTAAATTAATTAAAAAATATTTTGGTTACAATACTATCTTAAAGGGTGTCTCGTCAAATGAATATCCAACACAAGCAAAACGTCCAAAATATTCTTTGCTTGACAAGTCAAAAATTAAGAATACTTACAACGTAACTATTCCTAAATACAATTTAAGTTTAAAAAAATGCATAAAAGTTTTAATTAATGAAAAATAATATTCTAATTACAGGTGGAGCAGGTTTTATTGGTTCTCACTTAGTAAGATTGTTAGTGAATAAGTATCCACATTACAATGTTATAAATATGGACAAATTAACCTATGCTGGTAACTTAGAGAATTTAAAAGATATAGAAAATAAAGAAAATTACAAATTTGTTAAGTGTGATATTTGTAATTTCAAAAAAGTCAAAACTATTTTTAATGAATATAATATTGATTGTGTAATTCATTTAGCGGCAGAATCTCACGTAGACCGTTCAATTGAAGATCCTTTTTCTTTTGCACAAACTAATGTGATGGGAACGCTTAGTTTATTACAAGCAGCCAAAGAATATTGGAATGGAAAATTTACTGGTAAATTATTTTATCATGTGTCAACTGATGAGGTATATGGATCTCTTGGAAATACTGGTTATTTTACAGAAAAGACAAGTTATGATCCACACTCACCTTATTCTGCTTCGAAAGCATCTTCTGATCATTTTGTAAGAGCATTTTCAGATACTTTCGATTTACCAATAGTAATTTCTAATTGCTCTAACAATTATGGTTCCTATCAGTTTCCAGAAAAACTCATTCCTTTATTTATTAATAACATTGTAAATAATAAACTTTTACCTGTTTATGGAAAAGGAGAAAATGTTAGAGATTGGTTGTTTGTAAATGACCATGCAAGAGCTATTGATGTTATTTTTCATAAAGGAAAATTAGGAGACACTTATAATATTGGTGGATTTAACGAGTGGAAAAACATCGATTTGATAAAAGTAATGATTAAAACGGTAGATAGAATGCTAGGAAGAGATGAAGGTAGCTCAGATAAATTAATAACCTACGTGAAAGATAGAGCAGGTCATGATCTTCGTTATGCTATTGATTCTTCTAAGCTTAAAAATGAACTTGGTTGGGAACCTTCTTTACAATTTGAGGAAGGTATTGAAAAGACTGTTAAGTGGTATTTAGATAACAAAAAGTGGATTGATCGCGTAACGTCAGGTGATTACCAAGAATATTATAAAAAAATGTATAAAAAGATCTAAACTTTTTTAATTACATACTCTACAACTCCCCATATAATTAGTTCATTTTCTTCTTTTAACTCGATAGGTTTATATTTTTTGTTTTCGGGTATTAAATACAGTTTATCTTTTTCTTTTTTTATTCTTTTTACTGTAAAATCTCCGTCTACTAAGCAAACTGCTATTTTCCCGTTTTCTGGATTTAATGACCTGTCTATTACCAGTAGATCTCCATCATCGAGCCCCGCTCCAACCATTGAATCCCCGCTTACTCTTGCATAAAAGGTTGCCTCTTTGTTTTTTACTAATTCTCTGTCTAGACTTATTCTAGTTTCTTTAAAGTCATCTGCAGGAGAAGGAAAACCTGCTGATATCCCTTCCTCAGCAAGCCACTGTC
>Ga0315315_10000796_pt1 | contig 27873 bp, 27 predicted proteins | sample M140m3416metaG_FD_203699 | JGI IMG/M metagenome (GOLD analysis project Ga0315315, IMG submission 203699) | Ammonia-oxidizing marine archaeal communities from Monterey Bay, California, United States - M1 40m 3416 | ecosystem: Environmental > Aquatic > Marine > Intertidal zone | place: USA... | reverse complement strand
TTTTCAGAAACATTTCCCTTTGCCGAAAAGGTCTTTGATCTACGCGATCAAGATGTAGCCAAGTGCTCCTGGCGTTCGGGTGGGAGAGTAACCGCATGGCTCTGCAAATCACCCACCTGCCGGTATCGGCTATCAAGAAGCTTTGCCATTTGCGAGATCCTGTTGTAGTTACCCCTACCAGCCGTCGCACGTGGCGTAACTTTGATTCAATCAGTTTTGTTTCAGGGTTGATATCAAATGCCACCGTTGGAATCATTACCCTGTCGAACCATCCCTTAAGAATGGCCGGCATACCGAACCACCAAGTGGGGTACACGAAAACTAGGATTTCCGATGCTGCTACAAGATCTGCTTGTTCCTGAATCTGGTGGCTAACAATTGGATCGGCATCATGATATCGAAGCCTTTCCTCCGGGCTCATAGCGGCTTGAAAATTCATGGCATATAAATCTATTTCTGAAACATCATGTCCAGCAGTTAGCAAACCTTTATGCACTGCGGTTTTAAGGTCGGCGCTGTAGCTATCTGAGTCTGGGTTAGCATATAGAATTAGCGCCTTCATGGCATTAGATGCTACGGCCTGCGGACATGATACGGCTACCGTGCGTGGTGTGATTACTGTTATAGGAAATAGCAAACTACCTAGCGGAGAGCTAGTGGACATTAAAGTTTTTGATGGTGTGGTTACAGAACATCTGAGCCCAGGAAAATCGAAAGTTGATATCGACTTAGGCGGACAGCTTGTTGTTCCTGCTTTTTGTGATCCCCACGCACACCTTGATAAAGCCTTAACAGCGGACATAGTAGCTAACAAGCGAGGAGATCTTGAAGGAGCTATTAGGGCTTGGCAGAGTCGTTATGAAGATCGTACTGAAGAAGAAATTTATGAGCGCTCACGAAAAGTCTTAAGGATGGCGTTAGTAAATGGAACTCTTTCAATTCGCACACACGTGGATGTTGGAGCGGATGCAGGATTAGTTGCCGTCGATGCTTTACGCCGGCTACGTGAAGAGTTGCGAGGGTTAATTGATCTACAAATTGTTGCGCTTGTGGCCACTCCAATTAGCGGCCAAGAAGGCAAAGAAAACAGGAAATCATTACAGAAGGCGATCGAAAGAGGTGTGGATGTTGTGGGAGGTTGTCCGCATTTGGATAGTGATCCCGAGAAGGCCATAGCTGTTGCAATGGATGCGGCACTTGAAGCTCAATTACCGTTAGACCTTCATATGGATGAGACTTTGGATCCGACAATGCTTTCTGTTGTTGTCTTGAGCCGAGCAGTGTTAGAAAGAGGTTTTGATCAAGCTGTTACAGCCAGTCATTGTGTAAGTTTGAGTGTTCTGGAGCCGAAACGTCAACGATCGATAGCAACTTTGCTTAAAGAGGCATCAGTGAATGTGGTTTCGTTGCCTCAAACTAATTTATTTCTGCAGGCTCGCGACCGTCCTACTGCTCCTCCTCGAGGAATCACTCCTATAAATTTGCTGCGTGATGAAGGGGTTGTCGTTGGGGCCGGAGGCGATAATGTTCAAGATCCCTTTAATACGATGGGTCGAGCGGATGCTCTCGAAACGGCGGCGCTTGCAGTAGCAGCTTCCCACCAGTCAGCAGAAAGTGGACTGGATTTGGTGACGAATTCTTCTCGGATTGTTATGGGCCTACCTCTATGCGGATACGAGCTCGGCTTAAAGGCCAGCCTGGTCGCAGCGCCTGTCAGCACGGTTCGCGAGCTGATTGCGACTGCTCCAGCCGACAGAGTTGTTATACGTGATGGTGAGGTTGTAGCGAGGACTACGTCTGTTACTGAGATGATTAGAGATTTTTGATAGAATTATTGACGATAATGACAAAAAATCCGCTTATACATTATGACTAATGGCTGGTTTGAACTAGGACTAGATAGTGAGAACCAATGACTAGTTCAACTTCTGCTCCCGCTCTTACCTTTGACGAGGTTTCCATGATATTCCCAGATGGAACCAAGGCTCTTGATCAGGTATCGCTGACCGTGCGACCGGGTGAGTTTGTGAGCATTGTGGGACCATCGGGTTGCGGGAAATCTACTGTTCTGCGTATTGCTAGTGGACTCTTAAGTCCGTCTGAAGGGCACGTAGAACTTGATGACCAAAATATTGGTTATGTGTTTCAGGATGCAACTCTCCTACCTTGGCGCTCTGTTCAGAAGAATATTGAGCTTTTTATGGAGCTTGAAGGTGTTGATAAAGAGACACGACGGGAGAACGCTGCATTAGCAATTGAGCTGGTTGGACTTTCAGGATTTGAGAAACATCATCCGATTCGTCTTTCGGGAGGGATGAGGATGAGAGTTTCTTTAGCTCGCTCATTGACGCTGCACCCAGGTTTGTTCTTATTTGACGAACCATTCGGCGCACTTGATGAAATTACCCGTGAGCGCTTAAACGATGAACTCATTGCATTATTTTTACGTGAGCGATTCGGTGGTTTGTTTATAACGCATTCAATTTCAGAAGCTACTTTTTTGTCTACGCGAGTCCTGGTGATGAGCGATCGGCCAGGACGAATTGTTGGTGACTTTCAAATTCCTTTTGAATACCCCCGAAATGAAGAGTTACGATACGACCCGCTGTTTGCAGAGCTCAGCGGCAATATCTCTCAGGCTTTGAGAGATGGGCATTCATGAGTAGGACAAGTTTAAGATACGGATGGCTAGGCACGGGAGGCCCTCCAGCTCTAGTATTCTTAACGTTCGTTGGAGCTTGGTATGGTTATTCTGCTTTGGTTGGGCCAACCGAGAGAAATATTTCCTCTCCATACCCACACGCTGTAGTTCAGACGGTATTTGGTGATTTGTCGAATTTAAGTGAGCTGCTGAAAGCTACATGGGTTACTACGAAAGTGGCCAGTGTCGGGTTAGTAATAGCAATGGCAGTCGGAATTTTGTTTGCAGTTCTTATGAGTCAAGCTAAGTGGATTGAACGGTCTTTTTATCCGTATGCTGTTTTGTTGCAGACTGTTCCTATTCTTGCATTGGTCCCATTGATAGGTCTGAGGTGGGGTTTCGGGTTTAAGAGTCGGGTTATCGTTTGCGTAATAATTAGCCTTTTCCCAATAATTACGAATACATTATTTGGTTTGAAGTCGACCGAGCGTGGACATGGAGATTTGTTTTTGCTTCATAACGCTCCTCGGCTAACGCGTTTAAGGAAGTTGCATTTTCCTGCAGCCTTGCCAGCAATGTTCACAGGTTTCAGAATTTCAGCTGGCCTGTCGGTAATTGGGGCGATTGTTGGCGATTTTTTCTTCGGAAGGGGCGAGAAGGGCCTTGGAATAAAAATTCGTGACTACACCAATTTTTTGGAAACTGAAATGTTAATTGGAGGCATAATATTATCTGCGTTATTAGGAATAGCTATGTTTCAGGTGTTTGGATCTATCGGACGCGCGATAACTGGTGCATGGCACGACGGTGCCTAAATTTGAAGAAATTTTATTAACATATTATTAAATCACAACCTTGTAACTTTGTTTCTGTTTGACTCTTTATGTCGGTGGTTTCGTTCTGCGACAACTTCGACAAAAACTACGCTAAGCCTCAGGAGGGCTGAAGACCTAATGACTAAAAAAACGCAGTTTGCTTTTGTGCTATTGCTTGCCTTTGGGGCCTTTGCGGCGTCATGCGGGGATAGCAATGACTCCTCATCGTCAGCAGTGTCTGTCGAGCCCGCCTCTAACACTATGGACACTGTGACTGAGGAAGCGTCAGATGAGAAGGTGGGATCTCTAAGTGATTGCCCGAATCCAATAGTGTTCCAAACAGATTGGTTTCCCGAGGCTGAGCATGGTGCTTTATACAATTTAACCGCTGGAGATGGCAGTATTGATCCAGAGTCTGGTCGCTTCACGGGTGCGTTGGCTGCTGATCCTAGCATGACAGTTGAGATCCGAGCCGGTGGACCATTTATAGGGTTTCAACCAACCGTGGCTTTAATGGCGACTGACCCAAGTATTTTTCTTGGGTATGTCAATAGTGATGAAGCGATCCTTAACTACGAAGATTTTCCTTCTACGGCTGTGATGAGCCCATTCGAAATTAACCCTCAAATCATTATGTGGGATCCGCAGACTTATGATATCTCTTCGTGGGATGACGTAAAGGGAACCGGTGCAGTCATTAATCACTTTGGCGGTGCTTCTTATACTGAATTCTTAGTAGGGTCAGGGATTGTTGATGAGTCGCAGCTGGACCCTTCATATGATGGTGGCCCGGTGCGTTTCATAGCTGAAGGCGGGGCAATAATTCAGCAGGGATTTGCTACTCAAGAGCCTTATAACTATGAAAATTCTTTTGCTGACTGGGGGAAGCCAGTCGAATTCCTATTAATTCATGATGCTGGATATCCGATATACCAAGGTCCTCTTGCGATTCTTGACAAAGATCTCGATGCTCAAGCTGAAAGTTGCTTGCACGCCTTGGTTCCATTAGTACAGCAATCAGCTGTTGATTTTCAGAACGACCCCGAAGCTACAAACGCAGCGATATTGCAAGCGGTAATTGATTTGGATACGTTCTGGCAACTAAGTGCTGAAGGAATGGCGAATACCGTAGCAATGATGGACTCATTAGGAATTGTTTCCAACGGTGATGACGACATTCTTGGTAATTTCGACTTGGATCGCGTGGATAACGTGATTTCTATTATTGACTCGAAAGTCCCTTCGATAAAGGTTTCTGCTGGGTTGTCAGCGTCTGATCTAGTTACGAATAGGTTCATAGACCCAACGATTGGTCGTTGATCGTAAAGTTTGCTGTTTGAGGCGGGTAGTTAGGGACGTTAAAGTCGTAGCTATTCGCCTCAAGCAGGTGACTGATGCAAGCTGACATTGTTTGGGTCCATCAGCGTCGAAGGCTCTGTTCTTTAAATATTTGGCTACGTTTGTTACGTGGTGTTTCTTGAAATGATTGGGTAAACGCATGAAGACTGGAGTTTTTCTGTTCGGCGGTGTTGAGATGGATGATGCTGGAGCCGGACCGCCTCTAGCTACGGATCGAAGGTATAGTTCCGCCGAAGCTTGGAGAGCTACTGAGCAACTTCTACAAATTGGAGTAGAAGCAGATCGGTTGGGTTTTGATAGCTACTGGCTTACTGAACATCACTTTCAGCATGAAGGTTATGAAATCATCCCAAACGGGTTGTTGTTTGGAAGCATCCTTGCAGAAAGAACTCAACAGATACGAATAGGAACAATGTTTAATGTGGTCGGCCAATGGCACCCATTGCGCCTAGCTGAAGATTTTTCGGCCATGCACAACATATCCGGGGGTAGGGGAATTCTAGGCATTGGTAGGGGCACTGTGCCTAGAGAAGCTGAGTCTCTTGGAACTAAAATAGGTTCTTTTGATAACCCAGATGCAATGTCAGCCGATGAATTTAATCGGAAACAGTTTGATGAAGCAGTTGAAGTAATTCGATTAGCTCTCGACAATGAAACGTTTAGTTATAGCGGGTCCGTGTATGAGTTCCCGCCAGCAGGGATACCGGATCGGGGAGGGTTTGTTGAAACTCTTTCGTTAATACCCCGCCCTATATACCCATACGAAATTTGGCAGGCGGTGACTAGCCCACCGACTTTAGAGGCTGTCCCTAAAAAAGGTTATGGGGGTGTTTTTTGGCTTAAGAATTATCGCGTTCTCGCTGAATGGTGGAAACGATTCGGGGATCTGTGGCAGAACGATAACGGAGTTGAACTTCATCCAGGCCAGCATAGAAAGCTAGTCGTAAGCGTGTGTATCGAAGATAGCTATGAGGCTGCCGCGGAATCGGTACGACCGGGGCATGATGAGTTCTGGAAATTTTTAGGACCTTATGGGTGGAGCCGCGGGTACGTGGGCGAAGATAATGAACCGGTCGCAGCTGGTTTGATTCCGACCCTTGAACAGTCTGTTGACAACCGGACTTGGCTTATTGGAACTGCGGATGATGTGCTTGAAAGCATTGAGTCTTACCGGGAAGAACTTGGAGGTTTAGAAAATTTAGTTATTTTCCCAAATATGCCTGGAGATAATTACTCTAAAACTACGGAGCAGATTCAGCGATTCGCAGAAGGCATTCTCCCGAATCTCTAGTTTAAATATTATGCGAAGCTTTGACTACGGTCCTAATTCCGCCGCGAACCAGCCAGTCTGTTTCGATAGTCATCGAACGTGGAGATAGAAGCGATACGAGGTCATCGAGGATTTTGTTAGTAATTCCCTCATGATGTATTCCTTGATCACGAAATTTTCCTAGGTATATTTTTAAAGATTTAAGCTCAACTATGGATTGGTCTGGGACATAAGTCATGGTGACTGTGCCAAAGTCAGGTTGCCCTGTTACAGGGCAAACGCAAGTTAGTTCAGGAGTGCTGCACTGTACTTGATAGTCACGATTTGGGTATGGGTTGCTTAGGGCAATTAGCTCATCGACTTGATTTTGGGTCATTTATATAGTCCTGGTCGTTGCATGTGGAGTGTTCTCGGGAAATCCGAGTGGTGTAACACGGATAAACTCTGATTTTCTAGCGAACTCTTTCAAAGTAGTAGAATTGCTATAACTCATCGAGCTTCGAAGACCTGCCAGTAGGTTCCATATTAGTTTTGAAACTTCCCCTCGATATGGGACTGTTCCTTCGACACCTTCAGCGGCTCGTTGTTCAAAAAATTGTTCGTCTAGATCTTCGCCTTGACGCTCAGCTCTAGCTTCTACAGCTTCAAAACTAGCCATACCTCGTATGCGTTTCCTCAATCCAGTAGGGCCCTGCTCTATTTCACCGGGGCTTTCCTTAGTTCCGGCAAGAAGACTTCCTACCATTACGCTATTGGCGCCGGTCGCTAGGGCTTTAGCGATATCACCTGAGGTTCGAATTCCCCCGTCTGCAATTATTGGGACATCAATCCCAGCAATGTCGTCGATTGCGGTTAGCTGAGGAACCCCCACTCCAGCTACGAGCCTCGTTGTACAAACCCCTCCGGGACCGACTCCAACTTTGATGGCATCAGCTCCTGCTCGTATGAGGTCTTCTGCTCCTCTACGGGTTGCTACGTTGCCGGCTATAACATCGATAGAAGTGAACATCTTTTTTAGTTCAACAACAGCTTGGATCGCATGATCTGCGTGACCGTGCGCTATGTCAAGTACAAGTGCATCAGCACCGGAGTCGACTAATTCTTTTGATCTATCTAACATGTCGTGATCTGTGCCAATTGCAGCGCCGACGAGAAGATCACCCTGATCTTTAACTAAACGTATTTGATTAGCTTGAGCAGTCGTGGTCATAAAGCGATGGATTACTCCAATTCCACCTAAATTTGCGATAGCGATAGCCATTTCTGATTCGCAGACAGTGTCCATATTCGCTGCGGATATTGGAATTTTAAGTTCAATGTTTCTAGAAAATGTAGTTTCTAACGAAACATCGTGCCTCGAACGAATAGTTGATTTTTGAGGAACCAGAAGGACATCATCAAATGTAAGACCAGTTCGCAGGTTATTAAGTTTCATTATTCTTTCCAATTACGTAAATCTAGATAAGACGCTACCGTTTGATAGGTGCTTCGTAGCTAGGATTAGCCTAATGCGTATACGCGAGGCACAAATCGAAGAATATGAGGTACTTGGGGAACTCACTTTTAATGCTTATAAGCCTCTATTCGCTGCTACGTCGCTACCCGAAGATTTAGGTTGGTATGGAGCGGAACTAAGAGATATAAAAGCCCGTTCAGATAATTCTAAAATTTTAGTGGCTGAAATAAATGGTGAGTTAGTTGGAGTGGTGTCTTACTGTGATGATTACGCAAGCCAAACTGAAGCGTCGCTGGAAAAAGGTACTGCTGGGTTTCGTGCTTTGGCTACCATGCCATCTGCTCAGGGCGGAGGAGTGGGGCGCTCTCTTGTGGAGTGGTGCATTCATGAGGCTAGGAGTACAGGTAAAGCCTCGATTGTCTTAAATACAACGGAATATATGCAAGCTGCGCAGCGCCTATATCGCAGACTAGGCTTTGTCGAGTACCCAGACATTTCCTTCGAAATTGGAGGTAAGTCACCTGTAAAGGTTCTCGGGTTCCAACTTAGTTTTGAGTGCCAAGGAGAGTCTTCGTGACAAGTCGAAAAAAAATATGGTTGACGCTTTCCCTAGTTCTTTTAATTGTGGGGCTTAGCGGCGCCTACGGCATTTGGAGAATCCTCGGCAATGCACCAAGCGTTGTAACGCTCGAAGATGCTGTTGCAACGTTGACTCAGACCGAAAAATCTAGTGATAACAAGGCTATGTCAAGCGGAGATCCGGCAGAAAGTGCAAAGGCGTCTGGAGAATGGGTTATAGATAATACAAGTGGGAATTTCACCTTCGAGGATGCAAGTGGTTCATTTGTTGGGTTTCGAGTCGATGAAAAGCTAGTTGGAATTGGGTCAGTCACAGCTGTTGGCAGAACAGATGTTGTCTCCGGTAAATTAGTAATTAATGGGAATTTATTAGTCGAAACCGTTATCGAAGCTGACTTGTCAACGATCATTACGAATGATTCGCGACGCGACAGAGCTGCACGGAATGCTTTAAAAGTTAAGGAAAATCCGACTGCTTCGTTTGTTCTAGATGACACCATCGAGTTTGATATTGCCGGCACCGAAGGTCAAGCAATCAAGACAGAGGCCTCAGGCCAACTGACTATTAATGCGATTTCTCAAACAGTTAGGTTTAGTATTGACGCGCAGCTAATAAATAATCAACTCGTTCTTGTTGGCTCAGCAACAGTAGTTTTTTCTGATTTTGGGGTGGAGGTTCCGTCAGCTCCTATTGTTGTTTCAGCTGAAGATTTTGGGATTATTGAATTTCAGTTGTTACTAAGACGGAATTAGACCTGCGTCAGTGTTACTTCGTGACGTATTTTGTCATCGCTGAAATACTTTAATATTTAGCGAAATGGTGGGCCTTGACTGTTAGCCAGAAAACAGGCCACCTTTATTGAGTTCGCACGAATTGGTGCGGGTATGTGGGTTTGACTCTGAATTAGCCGTTAACCATTCGCTTAGTTTTGTCTGATGAAAGCAAACGTAACGGACGTTTAAGTGAAAACTTAGTTGCCCGTTACGTTTGCTCTAGTTCTTAAAATAACCTTAGCGTTTGCCAGCTTTTCCGAGCAACCACTGTTTCATCGGAGCTGATGTAGAAAGTTTTATTGAGCGGCTTTTTTTGATTTTGATTGCCTCGCCGGTCTGAGGATTTCTTCCCGTACGTGGACCACGCTCTGACATGGAAAATGATCCGAAGCCTGGCCATGCAATTTTTTCTCCTTTTTTGATCCGTTCTGCGGTGTGATCAAAAAAAGCGCCGAGAATATTTTCAGCATCCTTCTTACTTACGCCAGCGCGATCCGCGACAGCTTGAATGGTTTCTGACTTAGTAGCCATGGGAGTTCTCCTTTATGGACAGCAATGGTAGAGGAGACCAGACTTGAGCGATCAAGTGGTGGATTTAGCCCTTTGTTTTAATAAATTTGAATTTTTGACTCAAAGTCATGTCGCATGGTTAGGTCTTTCTTTTATTGAATTTGCTAAAACTTTCTTCTAATTCGTTTAACAGATTTAAGACCTTATTCTGTGGCGAATTGCGAAGCGAGATTTCGTGTTGTTCGAAAGAAAGTTTTGGAAGCCAGCAGACGATGACAGCAGCCGCACAACAGATAGCACCTAATAATAGATAAGTGCTGGAATAGTTGCCTGTTTTATCACCAAGGTAGCCGCCTGCTAATGGTCCTAAAATAGATGCAGGGCCATAAAAAATAGTCATCGCCCCGAAAACAGCGGTGAATTGTTGATCAGAGACTTGGTCGCGCACGAAAGTTGCTACGAGCGCAGGAATTGAAAAAGATGCGGCGCCGTAGAGGGCTATTGCGATAACCGTGATTTTTTCTGAACCGATGGGAATTGCGATACAAGAAAGAGATGTAAGCAACATAGTTATGGACATTGTGACCGGTCGACCTAGTCGGTCACTTAGACGCCCGAATGTCAGGGCGCCGATAACGCTCCCGATCCCAAGAATTGATGCCGTTAGCGTCGTGAAGGAACGAGAAAACCCATGGTCTTTCTCGAGGGCTAATCCGAAAAATTGATAGTAAGTAGCTGCTATGAATGCGAAAGACATATAGAAAATAACAGCAGTTCGCCATTTACGCAGATTCTTAACTGCGTAAATGCCAGTGGAACTTGAAAGCTTGTTCTGTACGCCATCGACTCGAACTACGGCCGCAATAGCCACAAAGAGTATTACTGCTATGAAAACCTCGATGATCCAGACTGGGCGCCACGCACCTTGATCACTAATTACATTGCGGGTGACTGTAGTAATTATTGGAATAGTGATGCTTGCTATGCCCATACAGGCGGTCAGCGTTCCCATCGCAGCGCCACGTCTATGAACAGGAACATTGGTTGTAGCGATTAAGGGCGCAGTTAACCAAATCCCGGCTCCTCCCAGACCAGTAAGGGCAGTTCCTGCTATTAACTGTGTCTGAGACGATGTAGTGCCTAAAATTACAAGACCGGCTATTACTATTCCCATTCCTAATCTGAGCAATCGAATCGGGTGCATTCGGCCGGCTAAATAAGTGACAATAATTACGCCTAAGAAATATGATGCCATGTTGGTGGATCCAACGATTCCGGCTGTGGTGCTGCTGATTCCTAGTTCATCTGAAATAGCTGGTAGGAGAAGGGGCAGAGTTGCTCTCCCGAATGAGTGTGAAACGATTCCGGCCGATGCGACGGCAATGATTCGCCCCCATCGAATCGAATCGTTTGGCACTCTGGACTCCTAAGAAGTAGTTAAGAATAAATTATGTGAGCGCTTGGTTTTGTGAGTCAGCGAATCACGAAATTTAACCAGCATTAGGGGTTAGAGGGCTGACTGCTAATGATAGGGAGTATTTAGTCTTTGTGCCGAAATGATATTTAGTGCTTACAATTTGAAAGGCGTCAAAAAGTTGTTCGAAATTGTCTGTCGTACCAACTAACTGCTGATTATTAAGAGAAAGCATCTTTGCAGATTTAGCTCTAATTTTTGGTGTGACGAAAGATCTGATTTAGCTGGCCTCAACTACATCATTTTTTGAGTGCTATTAAAAATGACTGGAAAGAAGTGAAGTCTCACCTGGGTAATCGTTTTTAAAGTTGACGGCATCGCGTATTGTCAAAGCTAGTGCTACGGCGGCAGTAGATAGATTGTTAAAAACCAGGGTCAAAAGTAAGTGGGAGTTCCTTTGGTCCCCAGATCCCAGTTCGCGTTGGTTTCCACTTTACTTGCCCAGCATTTTTTAGTCCGGGCATCCTATTAGCGATAGTTATAAAGGCCTCTTGAAGTTCCGCTCTTGCTAGAAAAGCACCTAAACAAAAATGAATGCCGCTTCCGAAAGTAAGATGGGGAACTTTGTTTTCTCGCGTGATATTGAACTCGTTTGGGTGATCAAACTTTTTGCTGTCGTGATTTGCTGCTACGAAACTGGGGAAAATAAGCGTATCTTTGGGGAATAAAATACCACGGTATTCGATATCTTCACTTGCATAACGACCGGTACCCCTTACCGCGCCCAAATATCGCATTGTTTCTTCAACTGCTTGGGGTGCTAGAGAGGAATTGTCTCGAATTTTTTGAAGTTCAACAGGATGTTCGGCAAATAGCGAAACAGCGCAGGCCAACTGGTTACGCGTGGTATCAGTTCCAGCCAGAAGCAAGGCATTCGCCATGGAAAGCAGCTCGTCTGTTGAAAGGCGGTCTCCATCTTCTTCGGCGCGAATCAAATCTGTCAGCAAATCTTCTTGAGGATGGATTTTTCGTTTTGCGATAAGAGAACGCATATACGCATCCATCTCGTCTTGCGCCGCCATAATTACGGGAGCGTCTTCGGCAAGGTTGCCATTGAAAATTTTAAATATGTCTTCCGCTAGTCGACTAAAAAGTTCCCAGTCCTCTTTTGGGGCGCCTAGCAGTTCGCAAATAATTGGTATCGGATATGGTTCGCAAATATTGCTAACGAATTCGGTCTCTCCGATCTCACATATCGGGTCGAGTAGTTCATTGATTACTGTATTCATGAATGGTCGTAAACGATCCGCTGACTTGGGCGTAAATGCTGGACTAACTATCCTCCGAATTCGTTGATGTTCTAAACCTTCGGTGGAAAGAATACTTTTACGTCCTCTTTTCGCCCATTCTTTGTCAACATAATTTTGCATTTGTGAGATAAGGGCTAGGGCGCTGAACCAGCGCTTATCGCGGAGCATGCTCGTGCAGTCATCATGATGCGTTATTGCATAGCCACCATCTGTGCGCGCAATCCAATCGCCCTTACTTAGAAGTCTTGCGCCGTCTCGCCGTTCGGACTCTGATTGAGTAAGGTCAACATTGATTGTCGCCATTTCAATGTCTGAAACCAAAGTAGCCATAGCTGAATTCTACCGGTCGTTTAGATGGGGGTATGGAAGAGGACGGGTAGAAATAATTTCGAAACCTCATTTAGTAGCTTGTTTTGTGCAAGGTACGATGTTTTCTTATGGACCATCCGCATGTGCAAGTTGAACAAATCGAAGCCGTTTGTCTTATAAAAGTCGATGATGAACGCGCAAATGCATTTTCTACTGCTCTTATCCAAGCTCTCAGCGAAGAGATCGCCATGGCTGAAGCTAACGAGGAAATTGGTGCGGTCGTAATAGCTGGAAACCAGAAGGCTTTTTTCGCTGGATTTGATTTGGGTATAATTGGGACAGGAGATCGCGAAAAAATCGTGGAAATGACTTCGGCTGGCGGTGCTTTAATTCGGCAGGCATATGGATCGAAGATTCCAGTTGTTGCTGCGTGTACCGGACATGCAGTAGCTGCGGGAGCATTAATGCTTCTTGGTTGCGATTATCGAGTAGGTACTGATGCTCAAGTAAAGATAGGGCTCAATGAAGTAGCTATTGGTCTTATGTTACCGAGATGGGCGTTAGCAATATCTAAGGAACGGATTGCGACACAGTATCTTCAAGTAGCTGTTGTTAATGCAAAGCTAATGACTTCGGACTTAGCGGTTGACGCTGGTTTCCTTGATGAGGTTGTGGCAGCAGACAAGGTTGTGGAACGAGCGTTGGAAGTAGCTCAAGGTTTTGCGATGGATTTAGATTCAAAGTCTTATGAGAAGACTGTGAAAGCGATGCGAAGTTCGGTTCTTAATGAAATGGATTCCGGTGTCGCGGCAGATAGAGCTGCGGCGGGTCTCTCAACCTGAGTATGAGTAAATCGGGTGTTACCTCAAAGATCGACCGCGTAGCGATGCGTACATTGTGCATTACATCTTTAGTCGGCTTTATGGTTGCTATGGAGATAACTATCATTTCGGTAGCGCGAGAGGATATGGCAGCTGCTTTCCCAGCCGCCTCTGCAGCTACGTTGTCTTGGACTATCACGGCTTACAACATTGGCGTCGCATCGTTGTTGCTGCCTGCTGGGTGGCTAGCGGATCGTTATGGAAGAAAGCGGATCTTTCTCTGGGGTCTCGCTACGTTTCTGATTGGATCGCTGCTTTCGGGTGTAGCCCCAACATCGGGATTACTTATCGCCGCCCGTGTGCTTCAATCCATCGGAGGTGCAGCCCAGTTCCCTGCTGGCCTTGCTCTTTTGCTTATGGCAGTTCCGGCTGAACGTCGACAATCTGCTATAGGAATTTGGGCTGCGGTGAGTGGTCTTGCTGCTGCTTTAGCTCCCTCAGTAGGTGCGTTGCTTGTAGATGTTTTTGGCTGGCGTGCTGTGTTCCTGGTTAATGTTCCAGTAGCTGCCTTCGCTTTTGTTGCTGGCCGTTTTTGGTTATCGGAAAGTAAAGGTGAAGGAGTTAGCAACCGGGTAGATCTAGTGAGCGTGCCGATGGCGTCTTTAGGAATAGGGGCACTGCTCTTTGCGATGGTGCAAGGAGAACAGATTGGTTTGGCGGGCTCACTAATCCCAATATCAGTTGGTTTGTTGATGCTAACTATTTTTGTAAGGCGGTCCCTTACGCATCAAGAGCCATTATTTGATCTCAGATTGTTCCAATTGCGGTCCTTTACCGTAGCCAATATTGGCTCTGTGTTTTTCATAGTGGCATTTTTTGGCTGGTTGATAGTTCTACCTGAGTTTTTGCAGAGAGCGTGGGGATGGTCAGTCCTTAAGTCTGGGTTTGCAATAGCGCCAGGACCAGTTATTTCAGCTATATTGTCCGCAACCAATGGACGTCTAGCCGACAGAATAGGTAATCGTCCGATAGTGATAATTGGAGGAGCAGCAGGCTTCATCGCATGTGTTTTGCATTTTGTTTTCACGAGCTCAACCCCCTCCTACGTGGTAGGTATTTTTATCCCTGGCGTGTTTATGGGAGTAGCAGCTGGATGCAGCTTCGCGATGCTAATAGGTGCTGCGATGAGTGAGATCCCACCTGCCCGTTTTGGTATGGGCGGGGCTGGCCGTACAACGGTTTTCCAGCTAAGCACAGCTTTAGGAGTCGGTCTAGCTATCACGATAGTGGGGGATAATCAGAGCGCTGGTACGTTGCTGTACTCGATGCAAAGAGTTTGGATTATTTCGGCAGTACTGTTTTGTGCTCAGTCGGTTTTGTTCGTGCTATTTTATCCACCGAAACTCAGACGGTAGCTTATTCTTCGGTGCTAACAATGACTAATAACTGTCCGTTGTCAACCTGATCTCCCTCAGAAGCTAGAACTTCGGTGACTGTGCCGTCTAGGGGCGCCGTAATCTGATGCTCCATTTTCATTGCTTCCATTAAAACTAGTACCTGCCCGGACTTTACCTGATCGCCATGTGTGACCTCTAAGGCTAATATTTTCCCTGGCATTGGAGCTACTAGGCCCCCCTCTACTTCTCCGATTTCGAGCTCGGGAAATCTACTTTTTTCGATTAGACAGATGCCGCCATGTGGAGAATCTATGTACCAATGGTCCGATACTTTTGTTGCGGTAGCGCTCCATCTCATATCACCGACTGTTATTTCAAATGATTCTTCGGTATTAGAAAGAAGTCGCACTAATTGTTCTTGTCCATCATCCACAGACATTCTAAAAGATCCGTTGCGATTTCGGCGATAGTTGACCTTTACTGAGGTGTCTGCAAAATTAAAAAGCATTTCCTCATCAGGCATCGAACTATTCCTGAAACCAGAAGGCATGAATCGCAAAGTTTTACTATGCATTCTGTTTGCTGCTTGAGACAAAAGAGCCGCCGAGATTGCTGCTGTCTGAATTTCGGCTTTTTCAGCTTCTCGCTGCGTAACTAAGTCGACTCTTTCAATAAAATCGGTAGTTGTGTTTCCTGCTAAAAATTCTTCACTTCGCAACGTAGACACTAAGAAATCCCTGTTAGTTGTAACGCCGTGTAGATGGGTTCGTTCTAGTGCTAGAGCTAGTTTTAGTGAAGCCTCTGTTCGGGTGGGCGCATGTGAAATAACTTTCGCAAGCATTGGGTCGAATTCAACGCTGACTACAGATCCCCGCTCAATGCCAGAGTCAAATCGCACTTTGGGTTGAGTCGCAGGTTTCCAAACGTGAAGTGTTCCCGTGGCTGGTAAGAAGTTATTGCTGGGATCTTCGGCGTAGAGTCTTGCTTCAATAGCATGCCCATTTATCGATAAATCAGATTGTGTAAAACTTAAATGATTCTTAGCTGCCACGAGGATTTGTTCGCGTACGAGGTCAATTCCTGTAACTGCTTCTGTAACTGGATGCTCAACCTGCAATCTTGTGTTGATCTCCAGGAAAAAAAACTGAGCCTCGTCGCCTTCACCGTCTAGTAAAAATTCTACTGTACCTACTGAATAGTAACCCATTGCTTCTGCGGCTGTGACAGCAGCAGCCCCCATGCGTTGGCGTAAATTTATGCTCATAGCCGGTGAAGGTGCTTCTTCGATGACCTTTTGATGGCGACGCTGGATTGAGCACTCTCGCTCGAAACAATGGAGCACGTTACCGTGCTGATCACCTAAGATTTGAATTTCCACATGGCGGGGGGCAGGTAGGTAACGCTCTAAAAACACCGTGTCGTTTCCAAAAGCTGCACTGGCCTCCCTTTTTGAGCTAGCGATAGCATCTTCTAAATCATTTTTACTCTCTACGACCCGCATGCCTTTGCCACCCCCGCCTGCGCTCGCTTTCACGAGAAGCGGGAAGCCGATGGACTTACTTATGTCGGACAGATCGCTGCTCGGATCAATTTCTACGGAAGGCAGCGTGGGCACGCCAGCGGCTACCATCATGCGCTTTGCAGCGAGTTTGTCTCCCATAGCGCTTATAGCCTCGGGAGGTGGCCCAACCCATGTAATCCCTGCGTTTTGGACTTTTTCAGCGAACTCTGCGTTCTCTGACAGAAATCCGTAGCCAGGGTGTATTGCGTCTGCTCCAGTTGCTATAGCTGCATTGAGCACTTTCTCCATATCTAGATACGACTCAGCTGCAGTCGTGCCACCGATATTGAAAGCGAAATCAGCGTCATTGACGAAAGCTTCATGTTCATCACCATCAGAATGAATGGCAATAGTTGAGAGCCCCATCTTTTTTGCTGATTGGAATATTCTGCGAGCTATTTCTCCTCGATTAGCGACGAGAACTCTTGAAATGTTCATTGATTGAGCCCTTACATCCGGAAGACGCCGAAGCCTTCGGCGCCTTCAATTGCGTTGTTGTGGCATGCGGAAAGAGACATTGCGACGATGTCTCTTGTATCTCGGGGATCGATTATCCCATCATCTGTAACTCGACCAGTGGCGTATAGAGCTAACGATTTTTGTTCGTGGTAATACTCAACTTGTTCTGTTGTCTTACGATCTGCGTCTTCGTCGAACTCGAGTCCTTTGCGCGCAGCTTGGCCTCGCCGAACGAGAGACATGACTCCGGCTATTTGTTTGGGTCCCATAATCGCAATTTTTGCTGTCGGCCATAGATAAGTAAACCTTGTGTTGAACGCACGTCCAGACATACCGTAGTTCCCGGCTCCGTAGCTGTTACCAAGAATTACCGTGATATGGGGAACCGTGGAGTTAGAAACGGCGTTAATCATTTTGGAGCCATTTTTGACGATACCGCTGTGTTCGAAATCTTTACCTACCATGTACCCGGTGATGTTCTGCAGGAAAAGTATAGGTATATCTTGCTGATTACAAAGCTGAATAAACTGTGCACATTTTTCTGCGCTCTCGCTGAAAAGAGGACCGTTGTTGCCGATGATAGCGATAGGGAAACCGTGGATAGAAGCCCAGCCGCAAATAGCTGTAGTGCCATATCTAGCTTTGAATTCTTCGAAGCGTGAACCATCTACGATTCGGGCAATGACTTCTCGGCAGTCAATAAGAGCTTGAAGATCACGCGGCATCAAACTTAGTAAATCTTCTGAGTTGTAGATAGGTTCGCTTGCAGCCATGGAAGGACCGGGTCCGAGTTTTCGCCAGTTCAGATGTGAGACAACCTCTCGGCACATACGAATTGCGTCTGCTTCATCTTCGGCGAGATAATCAGCCAAACCAGAAATTTCTGCGTGCATCTGAGCGCCACCGAGCGTCTCATCATCGCTGTCTTCGCCCGTTGCCATTTTGACCAGTGGCGGACCTCCTAAAAAAACTTTTGATTGGTTACGAATAAATATGTTGTAGTCGCTCATGCCCGGTTGGTAGGCACCCCCGGCCGTGGAACTGCCAAATACTACGGTGATCGATGGAATTCGCATCTTTGAAAGTTCTGTCACGTCGTAGAAAAGACGCCCAGATTCGGCGAAGTGATCTGTCTGTTCAAGCATTTGTCTTTCGGGATCATCATCGCCTCGAAGATCGCCGCCGGCGGATTCGACAAACTGAACGTAAGGCATTCGATTTTCGCGAGCGATTTGGATAGCTCTCATTATCTTTCGACCGGCGAAAGATGTAATTGCTCCACCCAGAACTGTGGGGTCATTACCTTCGATCATGCACTCGACGCCGTTGATAACTCCGATTCCCATCACTAGGCCGCCACCCACTGAATATTTAGAACAGTAACCGGCTAGAGAGCTTATTTCTAAAAATGGTGAATCAGGATCAAGCACTAATGATATGCGTTCTCGAATTGGCATTTTTTCTCGGCTGCGCATGCGATCCATAGCTATTTGGCCGCCGCCAGCCGCTGCCTCATCGTGTAAATCCTGAATTATCGATATTTGTTCCAACATGTCTCTGCGATTCTCATCAAACCATGCAGCTGAGGTGTCTATGTGTGATTGGAGTATTGCCACCAAGTGCTCCTTCTTAACTAGGATCCCTAGCTATTGAACATTAATAATGCTTACTAGGTGAATGCTTATCACCGGCTAACACTTATAGTTTTTTTAAGAATACCCGTGAAGCTCGAATCTCTGCTAAATCCTTCTATGTGAATCCTTTTCCTTGGCAACCGCATATTCAGCAGTTCAGTAGGCATGACGTTGAACGGCATTATCAAGTGCTTGTAGACCTGCCGCCTCGATATGAGCAGGCGGGAGACCGGGATCACCATCTTTTTTTGTGCCTAGATGGTCAATGGACGTTTGGTTCAACTGTCGATACTGTTCGTCTTCTTGCTCCTGCGCGGGAAATCCCAGAAGCAATAGTGGTTGGTATCGTTCATGATGAACCTGTTTATAGAGAGTTGGTTCAGCAAAGAGCTATGGATTACACGACGACACAAGTTGATGCTCCCTTAATGACTGGCGTTCGAGTTCCAGGTTCCGAACTTGGAGGAGCGTCTCGTTTTGCAGACTGGATTCAATCTGTAGTTCTTCCTACTCTTACGTCTCAATATCGTGTCTCAGAATTGACTTTGATTGGTCATTCTTTTAGTGCCTTGTGCGGGGTCCAGATTCTTCTTAATGCACCGAAAATGTTTGATCATTACCTACTAGCGAGTCCGTCAGTCTGGTGGGATGATCAAGTTATGTTTCGTAAAGAAGAAGAATATTTTGAGAATAATTCTGCTCTTGATGCTCAAGTTTTTATGTCTAAAGGCTCTTTAGAAACTGATGAATATTCGCCGCATCGTGAGTTCTATGACCAAGTAAAATCGCGAAATTACGAGGACTTAATTTTGCATTGGAAGGAGTTTCCTGGGGAGTCGCATTTATCTGTTGTACAGACAGCGATCAACTATGGCTTAAGAGCGCTTCATTCAAAAAAGTAGATTTTTCAAGCGTGGTATGTGTTTCGCGACAAGGATGTAATCATGAGAGGTCCTCTTAAGACAGAAACGTACTTACCCGTTTACGATTCAGACGCACATATAGCTGAACCATCCTCTGTGTGGGAAGAATACGCTGATCCGAAATATCGAGAGTTGGTTATGCAATGTCAACCAACGACTAATGGTCGTGACGCTGTTTTTGCTGAAGGCAAAAGTATGGGAGTGAGCGCCGCTCCGGCTTGTATCCCGGATGCTTACGGAACTGATGTTACATGGGACGATATTGTTCCAGGAAGCTATGATCCTGGGGCTCGGCTAAAGGTCATGGATGCCGAAGGCCTAGCTGCTGGATTGATGTTCCCCTCCGTGCACTTAATGTCTGGCGATATAGAAGATGGTGAAGTGGCTGCTGCTAACGCTAGGGCTTATAACCGTTGGATGAAAGATTTTGTTAGTGAAGACACTGAACGGCTATTTGGTATGGGAGTGTGTCCGTTGCAGTCCGTAACCGCAGCCGTTGAGGAAATAGCTTTTATCGCTGATGCTGGCCTGACAGGAATCACGTTTCGACCAGAACGATATAGCGGGCTTGAGTTGTACTCAGAAGAAATGGACCGAGTATGGTCCGCTGCGGAAGACCATGATTTGACGGTAGCAATTCACGGCAGTTTCGGTTCTAAAATGCCGAGTTTTGCTCGTTCGAGATACGAAAATCAATTTTATGTCCACATGGTTTGCCATCCTTTTGAGCAGATGGCATCCGTCATGGAGATTATTGCGAGCGGGATTCTCGATGACCACCCTAGATTGAGGGTTGGGTTTTTTGAGTCTGGACTCGGATGGCTACCTTATTGGTTGGAGCGGTTAGATGAACACAAAGAATCTATGGGACACCTTGTGCCCAGACTTACTCGAGAACCAACAGAAATTTTCAGTGAACAGTGCTTCGTGACAATGGAAGCTGGCGAGGGTGAAGCCTTCGCTCAGCTTGCCGACATGGGGTTACAGCACACAGTCGTCTGGGGCTCAGATTACCCACATTATGATTGCACCTATCCCGGCGCTTTGCAGGAGCTAGACGATACATTGAGGCGAATCGATAGAGAAAATCTTCGAGAAGATATTGTTTACACGAATGCAAGAAGGTTTCTAGGAATTAATTGATCACCTGATTATGAGTAGCTGGTTCTAATATTTGTAAGGAGCGTTATGGGTTCAACAATTGAGTTAAACGCAGCTGATGGAAATGTCTTGAGTGCCTACGTAGCGCGACCGGAAGTAGCGCCTAAAGGCGCAGTGGTAGTAATCCAAGAGATATTCGGGGTTAACGATCACATTAGAAGCGTTGCCGATAGATACGCAGACCAAGGTTATTTATCCATAGCGCCGGCGTTATTTGATCGGGCTCAAAAAGGTGTTGAGCTTGGCTATGATGCTGAGGGAATTGAGATAGGCCGAGCGATAGCTTTTGATGACGTGACTATGGACGAGGTTCTAAAGGATGTCGAAGCCGCCGTAGATTTTGTTTCAGAAGCCGGCCGGGTTGGTATGGTCGGTTACTGTTGGGGCGGTTCAATATGTTATGTAGCTGCTGCTCGGTTAGGTAAAAAAATTTCTGCTGCTGCGGGTTATTATGGCGGTCAGATTTTGCCCTACCTAGAAGAGCGTCCGGTTGTTCCTCTAGTGCTTCATTTCGGGGAAAAAGACCATGGGATTCCTCTTGAGCGAGTGAAAATTATTGAGGAGCGATGGGAACACATTGATGTTCATGTGTACGAGGGCGCTGACCACGGATTTAATTGCGATGCAAGAGGGAGCTATGAAAAAAGCGCTGCGCAACTTGCGTTAGAACGAACTTTGTCTCTTTTCGCTGAGCATATTTAATTCAAAGTTCGTTAACAGGAGCTATATAAAATTTCTAAACGTTGACGTTGTCAAGTACTACGAGCCCAGCGCTAATAGCGATTTGATCATCTTCAGTTATTACTTGAAAACGTACTGCAATTTGTGTGTTATCGGTTAGGGGAGTTGAATCAATAATTCTTACAGTAATGGTTGAAGGCATTAGCACCATTGAGGCCATCCTTCCTCGAATTCTTCGCACTCGGTTCGGTTCGCCGTGCGCCATGTGCTTGATGACGGCGCTAACTCCGAGGGCTAAGGTTGCTGTGCCATGTAAAATTATTCCCGGTAAACCAGCGCTATGTGCGACTTCGGCGTCGGTGTGAATCGGATTCCATATTCTCGCTGACTCTGTGTAGGTATGTGCAGCTCCATGAGCTATAGGGATGGACACCTCATGAATTGAAGTTTCAGGTATAGGTCCAAGTATTGGCTCTGAGGGTGCTTCAGGGTCAGGCGTGTCAGATCCAGAAACTCCTACACCCAAATATATTCCCCCCTGGTAAGTAGTAGCTACAGGACAGCCATTACCATCGATCGTGTCAATTCGCATTGTGGAATAAGCGCCAGGTTTCTTTTGTTCAAGTCCGGTATACGTCAAGGAGGTACTTAAGACGTCGCCAGGTTTCACTAATCGGTGAACAATAAGATCATGCGATGCGTGAACACTTTGTCTAGTTTCCTCTCTCGTGATTCCCCACTTTTCCGCCAATTCTCTTCCAGCAACGATGACCGGCCATTCTGGGCATACAGCGAACATCGGATGAGCAACTATATGGTTTTGGGTAAGTGTGTTGAAGTAGCAATCTTCAGTATCGCCCAGCGAAGCGGCGTAAGCCATTATCCATCGCTCGTCTATGTGGTGGGTAAGGGGACCAATACTATCTCCGACCATGTCCGATGGAAGCGGCATCTACTTACCTCTTGAGTGCTAGAGCTGATTGTGACAATAGTCTGTTCGGCTCAACTTTGACGTATTTACGACGTGTGTCCCTTATAGCTTTAGGTAGCAAAGAGAAGAGGTTTCCGCAGCCTGTCCGGTATTTCTCACATAGTTACCGCTAGTTTCTAATTTGATGTCAAGATTTTTTTCTTCCAGCGGCGTAGCCGGCGAAGGCTTTTTTAGATTAGTCAGGGGGACTATAAGAATTTTTGTTTTTCGTTGGTTGAGGCTAAACGTTGTTGGCATTGAACGGTTGCAGGTTGATGGAAAAGTGATTATCGCTCCAGTACATCGGTCAAATCTTGATGGACCTCTAATTGGGAGTAGCAGTCATCGCCGCGTCAGATATTTAGCAAAGGAATCTTTGTTCCGTTCTCGGGTCGCTGGCTGGTCCATGCGATCCTTAGGTTGCTTTCCGGTGAGGAGAGGTGAAGCAGACCTTGATGCAATGAGGGTTGCCAAGTCGATGCTTGATGAAGGTGATGCCATGTTGATCTTTCCGGAAGGGACACGACAAGATGGCGATGACATTGGTGACATTTTTGATGGGACGGCGTGGCTGTCGGCCAAAACCGGTGCTCCTGTGGTACCGGTAGGGATAGTTGGTACTTATGAAGCTATGCCTGCGGGCACTAAAATTCCGAAGAGGGTTCCGGTTTTTGCTTTTGTAGGGGAGGCGCTCGATCCGCCTAGCAATAGAGAAGGCGGTCCTGCGAAAAGATCTGATATGACTAATTGGACCGCAGAGTTAAAAAAAGCTCTCGAAGATTGCCAGCGAGAAGCTCGAGCGCTCGCTTCCAAGTCTGCCTAATGCGCTTTTATTGGGTCGAATCGCCGGTAGGGAGAATAGCCACCGCAGCGGCTCCGAATGCAGACCGGATGATTGAAGAAATTATTGATATGCGGGAAGAGAAAGTTGAGTTTGTTCTTTCTCTTTTGCAAGTGGATGAAGCTACAGAAATTGGGCTAATCGATGAGGAACTATCTTTGGAAGCTGCTGGAATAGGGTTTAGACAGATTGCTATTGCAGACTTTGGGATTCCTGAAAATAGTTTGGAAATAGATTCTGTTATTGTAGATATGGCTAAATACCTTGAAACTGGAGGCTCTTTAGTTGTCCATTGTCGCGGAGGCATTGGCCGTTCATCGATAGTTGTGTCAGCAATCTTGACTCACCTTGGAGTCAAGAGTAGTGATTCGATGCGTCACATTGAGAAAGCTAGGGGTTTAAGAGTCCCGGAAACTTCGTCTCAGCGGGAATGGGCAATGCATCGTGATAGCTGCTAGCAAGTAGTCGCTGCTAATGGGGGAGTGTTTATGCAATCACCAGTATGGAATTCAGAAAATGAAGGGCCACTAGCAGGTATTCGGATCTGTGACTTTACTGGTCAGCTTGCTGGTGCAGGTGCTACAAAAATACTGGCGGCTTTTGGGGCGGAGGTCATCAGAATTGAGAATCCGAGTAATAGAGGTAAATGGGATATTCTTAGAGGAGTTCCACCTTTCGTCGGTTCGAATCGAGGCCTAGAAGCAGGCGGTGCATTCAACAATCACAACGCTGGCAAGCTTGGTGTCACTCTTAATTTACGCGAGCCACGTGCTCGCGAGATTCTTGAAGATCTTGTTTCAATAAGCGATGCTGTGACTGAAAATTTTGCAGCAGGGGTATTAGATCGTCTCGGTTTCGGTTACGAGTCGCTAAAGTCACTCCGCGAAAATATTGTGTACGTATCGAATAGTGGTTTTGGTGCCACCGGTCCATATAAATCCTTTAAATCTTGGGGGCCGATAGCTCAAGCGGTGTCGGGTCTAACTTTTTCTTCAGGCTTACCGGATAGAGCTCCTGCTGGATGGGGCTATTCATTTATGGACCATACAGGCGCTTACTATATGGCGATAGCAACTTTAATGGCGCTTCTCCATTTGCGAAAAACAGGCGAAGGGCAATGGGTGGATATTGCGTGTATCGAGAGTGCCGGGACTTTACACGGAGCGGCGAGTCTTGATGCCATTGTTAACGACAGGCCGATGAGACGCAAAGGGATGCCAAATAGCAATAGATCGCAGTCTCCGGCTATGGCTCCTCATGGTATTTGGCGCGCTAAAGGAAACAACGAATGGGTTTCTATAGCGATTCGAGACGACAATGACTGGGAGATGTTCGCTGAGGTAATTAATCAACTTTGGGCGAATGATGAACGTTGGAGAAGATTAGTTGGGCGACTTGCAGGCGAAAGTGAATTAGAAAGACTAATAGCTAGCTGGGTTCAAGAATTTACGAAATTTGAAGTCAGTGAAATGCTGCGCTCCGCAGGAATACCTTGCGGAGCTGTGCTGAAACCGATAGAACGAATTGAAGATGATCGGCGAACTGAAAAACTTTGGGTCGAAGTTGAACATTCTGAAGTTGGAGTTAGCAGAGTCGAAGGTTTGCCTCTGGAGTTATCGGAAACAAATTGGCATTTAAGTCGCGGGGCGCCATGTCTTGGAGAACATAATTCTTATGTGCTTGGAGAACTGCTTGGCATTAGCAAAAGTGAGTTAGAAGACCTTGCTGAGTTAGGAGTTATCTAATGAGTGCTCTGACAGGAATCCGAGTTGTCGAACTCACATCTGAACGATGTGCACTTGCTGGAAAACTTCTCGGCGATATGGGTGCAGACGTTATTGTCGTAGAGCCACCGGGAGGATCACCTACGCGACGATATGAACCGTTTGCAGATGACTCTGGAGAGATGGAAGATTCGTTGCACTGGTGGCATTACAACACTTCTAAAAGGTCAGTAGTGGTTGATTTAGGAACACCCACTGGAGTAAGTGATCTTAGAAGCTTAATTAATTCTGCGGATGTTGTGATTGAAGCTGAGCCTTTAGGATCACTATCTGATCTTGGTGTTGATTGGGAAGACTTTTCGAATAAACGAGATGATTTGATTTGGGTTTCAGTTACTCATCATGGAAGAAATGGGTTAGATCCTGCAGCTACTGATCTAACCATTTTGGCGGAGGGTGGGCCTGTTTGGTCGTGCGGCTATGACGATCAAGAACTACCGCCAATCAGGGGAGGTGGAAACCAAGCATTCCATGGAGCATGTCAATATGCGGTTGCTGGAACTTTAGTAGCTCTTCTGTGGAGAGAAACATCGGGGAAAGGTCAGTTAATTGATGTTTCCATGTTGGGTGTGGCAAACACAACCACTGAGATGGCTACGTTATGGTGGCTAAACGGTAGCCGCGAGGTCCAGCGTCAGACTGGTCGGCACGCTCATCATAGTCCCACCGAGTGGACACAGATTCAATGTATAGATGGTTTATGGTTTAACACGGGAGTTCCTCCGCGTACGAAGCCTGAATTTGTTGCTTTGCGAAGCTGGATAGAGGAACTGGATTTAGCCGAAGAGTGTGCTTCATACGAAATTCTAAAGCTGGGCGATCAATTCGAGCGAATAGGACTCTTTGAATTAGATGAGGACCCCTTAGCGGGCGAAGTTTTTCAAGCTGGAAGAGACGCGATCACTTTTTTGGGTTCGCGTCTTAATGCCTATGAGCTGTTTGCAGGTTTACAGCAACGAGGTATTGCCTGTGGAATTATTTATTCACCGGATGAGATGCTGAAAGATCCTCATTTCGTTGAGCGTGAATTCGCCACTGAAATTTCCCATGAGAACCGAGGAGAAAGTTACCTTTATCCCGGTGCGCCATATCGATTTAGCGAGACGCAATGGTCTGCATACCGCAGCCCTGAGCTCGGCGAGCATCAAAACCTAATCACAAGAGATGATTTATAACTGTTGTTTAGGATATAGAAACTTCGAGAACGTTAACTATTTGGTGTTTGCTCAAGGTGGCTAGCATGGGAGCGAGCTGCCTTCGACAAATTTCTAACTTCGTCTCGTTCTTCATCAGTCAGGCAGTCAAAGTCAGCTGAGTGAAGACGATCCGTCAAGTTTTCTATTTCGTTTCGTGCGTCATTGAGATCAGAAACATCAGGGTAAGGCTTTTGCCATCCAAAGAATTTAGCGTTCCATTCACCTGTTGGTCCGCTAAGGATAGCCTCCAACGGCCCCATTCCCATTGACTGGACTGCGACGGTATGGCGTCCGAAACGGAGTTCCCTCATGCATTGCGCTAATTGAAACGTTCTGGCTGGACCTGGCTCTGATGGAAGCTCCTGGTCTCGCCAGCCAACAAAAGTAGGCACTCCATGGGGTTGAGCATTGTTGACGATTCGTCCCAACAGCTCCCCAAGACGCTCAACGTTGGGCATCTCACTCAAGGCTTCAGTTCCGTACTCTTGACAAATTTTTGCCCATACTTTTCCACCCTCGATTGGGGAAAAGGCTGACCTACCCTCAGTGACCATTGACCTCATGTATGAAGGATCCCAAAAAAATGCTGCAGCGACAACATTGTCTATTGGGCAATTCCCGAGTACTCCGAGGCGTCCAACGGCGTAGGCGCCCATGCCGTCACCCATTCCTGCTGCTTGAGCTTTTTCCTTAGTTGACGGTGCCAAAAGCCATGACATCGCTAACATTCCTAGAGACCCTCGCATGCTTCTTGCCACTGAAATACTGTCCATGCATTTGACCATAGCATTCGAGGAAAAAAGTTCAAAGCAGTCTTGGCTCTGCAGGTAAGCCCAAGGACCGTTCTCCGATAATCGTGCGCTGTACCTGAGACGTACCCCCACCGATTGTTAATGCTCTTGAATAAAGAAAACCATGGTGCCATAGTTTCACGTTGGTTCCTAGAGGACCGACATCGGTGAGCATGCCATTGGCTCCAGAAAGGTCTTTGGCAAGGTTCATGACCCGTTGGCCATGATCGTCGCCAATAGCTTTGGTGACGCTTGCTTCAGGTCCGGGTTGCACGCCTCGAAGCTTCGCATCAAGTATCCGAAGTCTTAAAATTCTGAGGATCTCTGATTCGATATGTAAATCAATTGTTCGTTTTCTTAGTGTGGGTGAAATCGCAACTTTAGAGTCTTTGACAATGTCAATCAGGTTTTGTGCGGTGGGGCCTCGACCCCATAGAGCTCCTTCGCGACTAAGGGCAACGCGTTCATTAGCTAAAGTGATTTTGGCTAGGTTCCAACCATTATTTTCTTCGCCGATTAAATTGTGTGCAGGTAATCGAACGTCATTAAAAAAAACTTCGTTGAAATTGTGTTGTCCGGTCATTTCTGTCAAGGGTCGTATTTCAATACCTGGCAAATTCATTGGACAAATGAAGTATGAAATTCCGCTCTGTCGTGTCTTGGTATTAGGGTTAGTGCGCGCTAGAAGCACTCCGAATTTAGCGATGTGTCCGAAGGAAGTCCACACTTTTTGACCGTTGACGATGTAGTCGTCCCCATCTTTGATGGCAGTAGTGGATATAGATGCTAAGTCAGATCCCGCATTTGGCTCTGAAAAAAGCTGGCACCATATTTCTTCGGCGGTCAGAATCTTAGGTATAAATGTTTCAATTTGAGCTTCGGTCCCGGCGTGAAGAATCGTTGGGCCAGCGATACCAGTGCCTACTGTGTTAACCGGGCGACGTATCCCAGCGGCTCGTAACTCTTCGTCGATAGTTAGTTGCAAAATTGGGTCTGCATTCAGACCATATGGTTCAGGCCAATGCGGACAAACGAATCCTGCATTAGCTAATTCCACGGCCGTTGGAGTTGGATGTTCTTTAACCCACGCTTGTACGGATAAACGCCGGCTGTCATCTTCAGGAAGAATTTGTATAGCCACACGAGATGTTTACACCGTTGGTTTAAAATTTCCAAGAGCTGAGAAGTCAAAGACAGGGTGTTTGGACTAACTTTTG
>Ga0315315_10000793_pt1 | contig 27910 bp, 32 predicted proteins | sample M140m3416metaG_FD_203699 | JGI IMG/M metagenome (GOLD analysis project Ga0315315, IMG submission 203699) | Ammonia-oxidizing marine archaeal communities from Monterey Bay, California, United States - M1 40m 3416 | ecosystem: Environmental > Aquatic > Marine > Intertidal zone | place: USA... | reverse complement strand
GAAGGGGCCACACCCGATCCCATTCCGAACTCGGAAGTTAAGTCCTTCAGCGCCGATGGTACTTTGTCTTAAGATATGGAAGAGTAGGACGTTGCCAGGCTTTTAAAATTATGAAAATAGCTAGTTCTTTAAAATCCCTTAAAAAAAGAGACCTTAATTCAAAACTGGTTAAGCGTAGGGGCAAGCTATACGTAATTAATAAAAAAAATCCTAAATTTAAAGCTCGTCAAGGCTAATGATGAGCCAAAATGATTTCAAAAAAACTTACAATGGTTTCACCAGATTTGTTTTATGGGGGACGATTGCAGTTATTGCAATATTAGTGATATTAGCAATTACATTACTTTAAAATTAAAGATTATTAATCATGATAGTCGGTTCGATTAAAGAAAATATAACATTAGAAAAAAGAGTTTCATTAACACCTGAGTCAGCAAAGAATATCATTGGACTTGGATTAAATGTTTGTATTGAAAAAGGATATGCTCTTCATTTAGGAATTGATGACAGTGAATATAAAAAGATTGGAGTTGAAATAAAAGTATCGTCAAAAGAGGTATTTAACTCAAGTGACTTGATTGTTAAAGTTAATTGTCCTTCAGAAGAAGAAATTGAAATTTTAAAAGAAAATATAATCATAGTTGGTATGCTCAATCCATCAAAAAATAAAAATAAAATTGATAAAATTATTAATAAAAAAATTAAACCTTTTTCTTTAGAATTATTACCTAGAATTACAAGAGCTCAATCAATGGATGTTTTGTCTTCTCAATCTAATTTGGCTGGATATAGAGCTGTAGTTGACTGTGTTGCAGAATTTGAAAAAGCTGTACCTATGATGATGACAGCTGCAGGCACTGTGCCAGCAGCAAAAGTTTTGGTTATCGGAGCAGGAGTAGCTGGTTTACAAGCTATCGCTACCGCCAAAAGGCTAGGTGCGATCGTTTCAGCAACAGACGTAAGAGCTGCATCAAAAGAACAAGTAGAGAGCTTAGGTGGAAAATTTTTAACAGTAGAGCAAAACGAAGATATGGAAACTGCTGGTGGATACGCAAAAGAAGCATCAGATGAATATAAAAAAAAACAAGCTGAAATGATGAAAGAGGCGCTTAAAAAAAATGACATTGTAATATGTACTGCATTAATACCTGGAAAACCTGCTCCAAGAATTTTAACAGAGGATTTAGTTAAGCTTATGAAACCCGGATCTATTGTCTATGACTTAGCTGCAGAACAAGGAGGAAATTCTGCGTTTTCAGAAGCAGGTAAGATTAACTCAATTGATGGGATAAAGATAATAGGTGTTAAAAGTTTAATGAATAGCTTACCACTTACTGCCTCAAGCTTATATGCTAAAAATTTATTTAGTTTCATACGTAATTTGTATAGTAAAGAGAAAAAAAATTTTAATATTAATTTAGAGGATGAAATAATAGAAAAATCATTAATTAAAAAAGGTTAATTATGGAAATAGATCCGTTCATATTTAGATTAAGTATTTTTATTTTATCAATTTTTATTGGTTATTACGTTGTATGGAGTGTTACTCCGTCTCTTCATACTCCACTGATGTCAGTTACTAATGCCATTTCATCAGTTATTATTGTAGGTGCTATCATTGCAGCTTTAGCAGGAACCTCTGAGAATGTTTTTAATACGTCAAGTATTTTTGGATTTATAGCGATCATTTTAGCAGCAATAAATATTTTTGGTGGGTTTTTAGTTACTCAAAGAATGCTTCAAATGTACAAAAAGAAGAAAGACAAAAAGAAATGATCTCGGCAAATCTAGCAGCAATTTTTTATCTAGTATCTGGAATATTATTTATTCTTGCACTGAGAGGATTATCATCACCAGATACATCTAGACAAGGAAATTACTTCGGAATTGCTGGAATGATAATCGCGATCGTTGTGACATTCCTTTCAATTGGTAATTTTTCTACATCATTAGTTTTTGTAATAATATTTTTAGTTATTGGTGGAGCAGTTGGTGCTTTTATAGCTTTTAAAATTCCAATGACTGCTATGCCTGAATTAGTTGCAGGGTTTCATAGCTTAGTTGGTTTAGCAGCTGTTTTTGTTGCAATAGCAGCCTTTTTAAATCCTTCAGCTTTTAATCTAGGAAATGTTGGTGATATTAAATTAGCGAGCCTTATTGAAATGTCTATAGGGGCTGCAGTAGGAGCGATAACTTTCTCTGGCTCAATAATAGCTTTCTTAAAGTTACGGGGAATAATGTCAGGTGCTCCCATAACATTTAGCGGTCAGCACATCTTAAATTTGGTACTTGGAATAGGTATTTTTGTTTTAATTTTTTATCTATGTAAAACTCAGTCTACAAATATTTTTTGGATGATAATTTTAATCTCATTTCTTGTTGGTGTTTTATTAATCATACCAATTGGTGGAGCAGATATGCCTGTAGTAATTTCAATGCTTAATTCTTACTCTGGGTGGGCTGCAGCTGGAATAGGTTTTACATTAGAAAATACCGCTTTGATTATAACAGGTGCGCTTGTTGGATCCTCTGGAGCAATACTTTCATATATAATGTGTAAAGCTATGAACAGATCTTTTGTAAGTGTAATACTTGGAGGTTTTGGGGCAGATAATTCTACTGACGATAAAAAAGAAAAAAAGGATCAAAAACCAGTTAAAAGCGGTAATGCAGAGGATGCAGCTTTTTTAATGAAAAATGCTTCATCGGTGATTATAGTTCCAGGGTACGGTATGGCTGTAGCCCAAGCTCAACATGCACTTCGAGAGATGGTAGATAAATTAAAAAAAAATGATATTAAAGTTACTTACGCCATACACCCAGTAGCGGGAAGAATGCCAGGACACATGAATGTATTATTGGCAGAAGCAAATGTTCCTTATGACGAAGTGTTTGAATTAGAAGATATTAATAATGATTTTGCTAATTCTGATGTTGCATTTGTAATTGGAGCAAACGATGTAACAAATCCAGTAGCAAAAACAGATCCAAAAAGCCCGATATTTGGAATGCCAGTGCTTGATGTTGAAAAATGCAAATCTGTTTTATTTGTTAAAAGAAGCTTATCTCCTGGGTATGCCGGAATAGATAATGAACTCTTTTACAAAGATAATACTTTAATGTTATTCGCAGATGCAAAAAAGATGACAGAAGATATTGTTAAAAATTTAGACTAATGAGAACGAAAATATTTTGTGACATTGCTGATTATAAGACAATTAAATTTTTTAATAATAAATCTTTAGTCGACGGCTTTACAACTAATCCAAGTTTAATGCGATTAGCTGGAGCAAAAAATTATAAAGAGTATTCCCTTAAAATTTTAAAGATTTGCAAAAAAAAACCTATTTCTTTTGAAGTATTTGCAGATAATTTTAAAGACATGCTCAAACAGGCTTACGAAATTAATTCTTGGGGGAAAAATGTTTACGTAAAAATTCCAGTTGTAAATTCTAAAGGATTATTTACAGGACCAGTCATTGAAGAATTAAGCAATAAAGGAATTAAACTAAATATAACTGCAGTTTACACATTTGAACAAGCTAAAAAGATTTTTAAAAAATTAAACAAAAAAACAAAATCAATTATTTCAATCTTTGCAGGTAGAATGGCTGATAAGGGCAAAGACCCACTTCCAATATTTAAAAAAAGCATCTCTATGACCAAAAAAAATAAAAATATTGAAATTCTTTGGGCTAGCACGAGAGAAGCTTATAATTTTATTCAAGCAAAACAGTTAAAATGTAATATAATTACGATGCCACCAAAAGTGATTCACCAAATTACAGGATTTGGAAAGAGCTTTAAATCTATGACACTTGATACTGTTAAAGGTTTTCTAACTGACAGTAAAAAATCAAGATACAGTCTTTAAGATGCCTTGGCTCTTGATTGTCTTTTTCTTTCATGAGGATCTAATATTAATTTTCTAAGCCTACAAGATTTTGGTGTAATTTCTAAAGCTTCATCTGTATTAAGCATACTTAGTTGTTCGGCTATAGCCATCTTTCTTACTGGTGTTAAAACTACATTTTCGTCAGTTCCTTGTGTCCTCATATTTGTAAGTTTTTTCCCTTTTAAAACATTTATTTCTAAGTCACCACTTTTTGAAGAAAGACCTACTATCATTCCTTCGTAGACTGGATCATTATGTGTCACAAACATTTCACCTCGAGCTTGTAAATTAAAAATAGCAAAGGCAACAGCCTTACCATTCTCCATGGAAATTAAAGCACCATTTCTTCTTCCCTCCATATCTCCAGTGTATTCTCCATAAGAGTGAAAAATTCTATTAATTACACCAGTGCCTTTCGTTAAGGTTAAAAATCTACTTGTGTAACCCATTAATCCCCTTGTTGGTGCATGAAAAATTAATCTTTTTTTATTTTTTCCAGTATCCTTAAGATCAATTAATTTACCTTTTCTTCTATTCATAGAGTCTATAATTCTTGATGAAAACTCTTCATCTAAATCCATAGTTATTTCTTCGATTGGCTCCAGTTTATTCCCTTCATCATTTTTTCTAATTAAAACTTTTGGTGGGCTTACGGTCATTTCAAAACCTTCTCTTCGCATCTGTGTTAAAAGAATCTCTAACATCAATTCACCTCTACCACTTATAACGAAAGCATCTTTATTTTCATTTTCTTCAAAATTAATTCCGACATTATTTTCAGCTTCTAAAATTAATCGATCTCTTATTTGTGTACTTGTTAATTTTTTTCCTTCTGTCCCTGCTAAGGGAGAACTATTTACAGTAATTGTTATTGACATAGTAGGAGGGTCAATAGGGGTTGCATTAATTGGATCGTTTATTTCTAAATCACAAATTGTATCAGCAACGTTAGCTTTTTCTAACCCTGCAACAATTACTATATCCCCAGCCTCACCTTGCTCAATAGGAACTTTCTTTGTTCCTTCATATCTAAATATTTTTGTAAGTCTTCCTTCATCAACTTTTTTCCCACTTAGATCTATTGCCTTTATTTGCTGATTTGCTTTAGCAGTTCCTTGAGCAATTCTTCCTACTAAGCTTCTTCCTAAAAAACTGTCGGCATAAAGAAGAGTAGAAAGCATAGCAAAAGGTTTTGATTTATCAAAAGTTGATGGCTTAACATGTTCAATTATTAAATTTAACAATGGCTGTAAATTTTCCCTTGGACCATCTATTTCTTTAGAAGCCCAACCAGATCTTCCGCTTGCATATAATACCGGGAAGTCCAATTGTTCTTCATTTGCATCAAGACTTACAAATAAGTCGAAAGTTTCGTCCAATACTTCATTTGCTCGCTGATCTTGTTTATCTAGTTTATTGATTACCACAATAGGTTTTAAACCTTGTTTTAAAGCTTTTGATAATACAAATTTTGTTTGAGGCATTACCCCTTCGGCTGAGTCGATTAGCAGTAAAGCTCCATCAGCCATATGTAAAACTCTTTCAACTTCTGCTGCAAAATCTCTGTGACCAGGTGTATCGATAATATTAATTCTCGATCCTTTCCAATTTATAGATGTAGGTTTAGCTAGAATCGTTATTCCTCTTTCTTTTTCTAATTCTCCTGAGTCCATAACACGTTCTTCAACGTTTTCATTCTCTCTAAAAGTTCCACTTTGTTTCATTAAATTATCAATCAAAGTAGTCTTTCCATGATCAACGTGTGCAATTATAGTTATATTTCTGATTGGATTTGTCATTTTGGTTGCGGGGGTAGGATTTGAACCTACGACCTTCAGGTTATGAGCCTGACGAGCTACCAGACTGCTCCACCCCGCGGTAAATTATTTTTTTTTAATATTAATGGCCTGAAGTTTATCTTTCTCTTCTTTTATATCGTAAACAATTGTTTGATCTTCTTTTAAAATTCTTAATTTTGAGTTTTCCAACGCAGAAACATGTAGGAAAATATCTTTTTTTGTTTCATCGTCAGTAATAAATCCATAACCTTTTTTGGCGTTAAACCATTTTACCTTTCCAGATGGCATTTTTAATCCTCTCATTTCTTAATAAATTTAGTATCTGTTCTTTAATTTTTGGAGTTTCTTTATTTTCTTAAGGTTTTCAGTTTGAACTCTCTTTTTTTTTTCAGACGGTTTTTCGTAAGTACTTTTCATTTTCATCACTTTGAAAAAACCTTCCTTTTGAAGCTTTCTTTTTAGAACCCTAATTGCTTGTTCAACATTATTATCTTTAACGTCTATTTTAATAAAAACCTCCAGTTAATTTTCATGGTAGTTATCATTAGAAAATCTATTTGTCTATAGAGAAGCGGCTCGAGCTTTTTTTTCCTCTCTAATTTTGGCCTTTTTTTCTCTTTCTATTCTTCTTTTTGCTTTATCTAGGGATTTTTGAAAAGCTTCTTGCGTACAAAGAGACAATATTACAGGATCTCTAGGTTTTAGATTAGAGAAATTCCAGTAACTTCTTTTTCTAATTAGTGATACTGTATTTTTTGTACTACCTACAAGTTTAGAAATTTGCCCGTCAGTTAATTCAGCAGCATTTTTACACAACCACAAAATTGCATCTGGTCTATCTTGTCTTTTTGAAAGAGGTGTATATTTCGGTTTTTTTCGTTCTTTAATCTCAACTTCATCCATTTTTTTTAGTAAATTTAATTTCTTTTCTGGGTTTTTTGAGCAAGTTTCAATTTCATCTCTTGATAATTGTCCTGCGAGAATTGGATTATAAGCTTTTATACCTTTGGCAACATCTCCATCAGCAATACCTTTTATTTCTAATTCATGTAAGTTACAAAACTCAGCAATCTGTCTAAATGTTAAAGTTGTGTTTTCTACTAACCAAACAGCTGTAGCTTTTGGCATAAATGGAGTTTCAGTCATAAATTATTTTTTTGATCTAAGATTGCTAAATTTTTTGTTGTATTTACTTACTCTACCTTTGTCCAATATTTTTTGTGTTCCACCAGTCCAAGCATAATGAGATTTTGGATCAATGTCTAACTTGAGAACGTCATTTTCTTTACCCCAAGTAGAGCGTGTTTCGAACTCTGTACCATCAGTCATTACAACCTTAATTTTGTGATAGTTTGGATGCAAGTTTTTTTTCATGAACGGATTCTTATATTAATAATAGTTTTTACTCAATATCTTTTTTGTTTATTAGCTTACTTAATTCATCGTGAATATTAGAATTAGTGGCCAAAACATTCTTTTTTAATGGTAAGCTATTGTCTTCTTCAAAAAAATCAACAAACCCACCAGCTTCTTTAAGAATAATAATTCCAGCAGCTATATCCCAATAATTTAATTCTCTTTGCCAATAGCCATCAAATCTTCCACACGCTACATAAGCCATATCTAAAGAAGCACTTCCAAATTTTCTGACATTTGAAACATTATTAGATACATTAATGTATTCTGAAAAAATTTTGTTCTTTATTTGACTTGCACCTTTTGGACCTCCAGTTACTAGTAGCGCATCCTTTATTTTTCTTTTTTTTGAAACTCTTATTCTTGAATTATTTAGATAAGCACCGTTACCTTTTTCTGCACAAAACATTTCATTCATAATTGGATTAAATATTACTCCACTTTTTATTTCACCTTCTTCCTCGTATCCAATAGAAATTGCAAATTGAGGAATTCCATTTAAAAAATTCATTGTTCCGTCTATTGGATCGATTATCCATCTATGCTTTGTGTTTGATTTATTTATAATTCCAGTTTCTTCAGTAATGATGCCATAATCAGGATGTGCTTTTTGCAATTCATCAATTAATATCTTTTCAGTTCTTTTATCAGCAGATGTAACAAAATCACCAGGACCTTTCGTTGAGACTTGCAAATTTTCAATTTCACCAAAATCTCTAATTAAAGACCTTGAAGCTTTCAAACATGCTTTAGTAATCAAATTTATTTGTGGAGAAACTAATCTCATTAATTTACTCTTTTTACATATTCTAAGGTTCGGGTATCTATAATAATTTTTTCCCCACTTTCAATAAATGGAGGGACATTAATCTTAATATTACAATCAAGCATTGCGGGCTTATACGATGAAGAAGCTGTTTGATTTTTTATTGCAGCGTCGGTGGTTTTAATTGTACATTCAACATTTTTTGGAAGCTCTATAGAAATTGGCTTTTCTTCCATAAATGAAATAGTAACTTCTAAATTTTCTTTCAAGAGTTTGTACAATTCACCGGTAATAGCTTTAGGAATTTCTACTTGTTCAAAAGTAGTATTATCCATAAAATGACAGTTTTCACCATCAATATATAAAAAATTAAATTTTTTCTCATCAACCTCTGCTTTTTCAACTGTTTCGCTTGATCTAAATCTTTCGTTTAATTTTGTACCTTTAATTACACTCTTTAATTCCACTTGATTAAAAGCACCACCTTTTCCAGGTTTTACATGTTGAGTCTTTAGAACATTCCAAAAATCATTTTTGTGTTCAATTATCATTCCAGGCTTTATTTCATTAGCAGTAATTTTCATTTAAATTTTTTTATAGCAAATTCAGGTTTTAACTTTGGGTTATCCCAAATAAAACTTGATATTGCAATATATTTGGCACCAGCGTTTATTAATTTCTTATAATTTAAATTATTTATTCCTCCAATAACAACAATCGGCTTATTTATCTCCTTTTTTGCCCATCTTAAAATACTAAGATCAGCTTTTTTGGCTTTTGGTTTAAGTTTAGATTTAAAAAAGGATCCAAACGCAACATAATCTGCTTTATTTTTTATAGCAATCTTTGCAAGAGTTTTAGAGTTGTGACATGTGATCCCTAAGATTTTTGTTTTAAGCTTTTTCCTTGCAAATTTAAATGATCCATCAAGCTGTCCCATATGACAACCATCAGCTTTAATTTTAGATGTTAGAGCAAAATAATCATTAATAACAAATTTAACTTTATGTTTAATTGTAATTTTTCTTATTTTTTTAGAGATATTTAAAAGTCTTTCTTGCCTTATTTTTTTTAATCTTAATTGAAAAAACTTTACGTTTTTAAATGCTAAAACTTTTTCTAAATTATAATAGAAATTTTTATTTATCTTATCAGGTGAAATTAAGTATACTAATCTCTTCAAAGGGGTTATGTCGTAGATTCTTTTTCCAAATCTTCTGACCACTCTCCTTTTGATGATAGACCATTCATTTTTGCCCTATGGTTAAAAGCTTTTTGAATATTCTCTATATTCTCTTGATTTTTTCCAAATTCCTTTAAAGCACTAGCTTGCAAACCTCTTCCATATGAGAAAGTAATTAAAAAACTACTATCATTGATTTTGTTAATCTCATTTAAATTTTTGCTAGACTCAATTTCAGATTGTCCACCTGATAAAAAAGCAATTGCAGGCACATCAGCAGGTACATTTTTTTTTAAACAATCCAAAGTTTTCTTCGCTATATCCTCAGCACTGGATTTATTTTTACATTCTGAACCAGGTATTACCATATTTGGTTTAAGAACGATTCCTTTTAAATCAATTTTATGAGTCTCAAATTCATTAAAACATTCATTTAATACATCTGTAGTTACTTGGTAGCATTTATTAATATTATGAGAACCATCCATTAAAACTTCAGGCTCAACTATTGGCACCATTTTGGCTTCTTGTACTAAAGCGGCATATCTTGCTAAAGCATGAGCATTTGATTTTATTGATTGGGATGATGGAAAATTATCTGTAATTTTATATACAGCTCTCCATTTTGTAAATCTTGCACCTAATTCGTAATATTCTTTTAATCTTTCACGCAAACCATCTAAGCCTTCTGTAATAGTTTCGTCACTAGATCCAGCTAAAGGTTTTGCTCCTTTATCAACTTTAATTCCTGGTACTGCTCCATGTTTTGAAATTAATTCTGGAATTGTTGGACCCAAAGAAGTTTTTTGTTTAATTGTTTCATCAAATAATATTACACCTCCGATATAGTCTTTCATTGCACTTGAATTAAAAAGAGTTTGTCTAAAATTCAGTCTATTTTTTTCAATATTTTCTACATTTATATTTTGGAATCTTTTAGCTATCGTTCCTGTGCTTTCATCAGCAGCAAGAATACCTTTTCCTTTCGCGCACATTTTTTTTGCTATTTCATTTAATGTCATAACAATTATTTATTTTAAAACACTTATACCAGGCAAGTCTTTTCCTTCTAAGTATTCCAAAAATGCACCTCCTGCTGTTGATAAGTGAGAAAAAGAAAGTTTATTTTTACTTCTATTTATTGCCGCTATGGTGTCTCCGCCACCAAGAACAGATATTAAAGATTTTTCGATAGTATTTTTTGAGATACTTTCAGCAATTGACATTGTTCCTTTTGAAAAGTTTTCATTTTCAAAATATCCTGCTGGTCCATTCCATAAAATCGTATTAGATGACTCTATCTTTTTATTTATATTTTTAATTGTATTTTCACCAATATCTAAAATTATTTCATTATCTTGTATTTCATCAATTTTCTTATTTTTTCCAACTCCTTCAAAATCTATTCCAACTTTACAGTCGATTGGTATTAGTATTTCACAATTATTTACTTCCGCTTCTTTGTAAATATTTTCAATTATCTCTTTTGTATTTTCCTCGATTAAAGATTTCCCTATTTTAATGTTTTTATAAACAAAAAAATTATTAGCCATTGCTCCAACAATTATTAGGTTATTAACTTTTTTTATGAGACTTGTGATAACATTAATTTTCGTTGAAATTTTAGACCCACCAATTATGCAGGTTACTGGCTCTTTTTTATTTTCTATAACAAGATTTATTGCTGATACCTCTTTTTTAAGTAGTGGACCTGCATATCTTTTTTTTACAAATTTTGAGATATTATGTACAGATGCTTGTTTTCTATGAGAGCATGAAAATGCATCATTAATATAAATATCACATAGCGAACCTAATTTCTTAGAAAATCTTTCATCATCCTCAGTCTCCTCTTTGAAAAATCTTATATTTTCTATTAATATAACCTCACCTGATTTTAAGTGAGAAAACTTTTCATTAGTTTCATCATTAAAATCTCCCCTAAAAAAATACACATTAGTTTTAAGTACATCTTTAAGGTATTTATAAATTGGTATTAAAGATAATTCAGGTACATTTATTCCTTTCGGTCGACCTAAATGGCTAATAATTATAATTTTTGCTTTTTTTTCAATTAACTTATTAATAAAAGGTAAACATAAGGTTATTCTTGTATCGTCCTTAATAACCTTATCCTTAAGAGGCACATTTAAATCTAGCCTAAGTATTATTCTTTGATCTTTGATTTCTAAATCATCAGTAAAGAAATTTATTTCACCCATTAACTTTAACTATTCTCTTAATTTTTTTTGAATAAAATTTAATATGTCTTCTTCTGATAATTTAAAATGTTTGTAGACTTCTTTATAAGGAGCGCTCTCTCCGAATTTATCTATGCCTAAATTAATTCCCTTAGCCTTAATATACTTTTGCCATGATATAATACTTCCAGCTTCCAAAGTTACTATTAATGAATTTTCTTCTAAAATATCTTTACGATATGCCTCAGGCTGTTGATCGAAAAGTTCCATACAAGGCATTGAGACGACTTTTGAATCAATATTATTCTCTTTAAGTTTTTCTTGAACTTTTAAAGCCAGTTCTACCTCAGTGCCTGATGCAACTAGTGTAATATTGCTTTCATGTGAAGTTAAATTTATTGTGTAGGCTCCTCGTTCACATTTGTTATCTTTAGAATTATTAGGATTGATGTAGGGAACTTTTTGTCTTGATAGAGCAATTACACTTGGAGTATTTTTACTTTTTAGAGCTATCTGCCAACATTCAAGAGTCTCATTAATATCTGCAGGCCTAAAGACATTTAAATTTGGAATAGCCCTTAAACCAGAAAGTTGCTCAATAGGCTGGTGAGTTGGGCCGTCTTCACCAAGTCCAATGGAGTCGTGTGAGAAAATATAAATTACTTTAAGACCCATTAATGCAGAAAGTCGAATAGATGGTTTGCAATAATCTGAGAATATTAAAAATGTTCCCCCAAAAGGTATTAATCCGCCATAAAGAGCTAAACCATTCATAATTCCTGCCATACCGTGCTCTCTAACACCGTAATGTATATAGTTTCCCTCAAAGTTTTTAGAGTTGATAATTTTAGAATTATTTGTTTTTGTATTATTTGAACCACTTAGATCTGCTGAGCCTCCTATTAATTGTGGAAGAAAAGCTGAAATTTTCTCTATTGTTGCCATTGAACACTGTCGTGTTGCTAAACTAGGTTTAGTCTCAAAATATTTTTCTTTTTCTTCAAGAATTAATTTCTCTAAACCATCAAAATCTAATTTTTCAGAAGCTTTAGAAATTGCAATTTTAATTTTAGGATTTTTTTTATTTATTGTTTCAAGCCATTTATTTTCTAGTTGCTTACCTTTTTTTCCAATTTCCCTCCACTCATTTAAAATTTCTTGTGGAATTTCAAATGGTTGACTATTCCATTTTAGTTTTTTTCTTACTAAAGATATTTCATCTTCACCTAATGGAGAACCATGAGAAGAAGCTTTCCCAGATTTATTTGGCGATCCAAATCCTATAATAGTTTTACAAGATATAATTGTTGGTTTATTTGATTTAGATGCTTTTGTTATTGCTTTTGATATTTGCTTTTCATTATGACCGTCAATTTCTTGAAAACTCCAACCGTAAGACTCAAATCTTTTTTTATAATTATCTGAAACACTTAATGAAGTAGGACCATCTATTGAAATTTTATTATTATCAAAAAAAACTATTAAGTTTTTTAGTTTTAGATGTCCAGCTAAACTCATTGCCTCATGACTTATGCCTTCCATTAGATCTCCATCGCTGGCAATCACATATGTTTTATTATTAATAACTTTCGAACCAAATTTTTTTCTGAATATTTCTTCTGCGATTGCCATACCTACTGCATTAGCTAATCCTTGTCCTAGCGGACCAGTAGTCGTTTCAATTCCAGTTCCTTTTTTATATTCTGGATGCCCAGCACAAATTGAATTTAATTGTCTAAAATTTTTTATGTCTTCAATAGAAATACTTTCATAACCAGTTAGGTAAAGAAGAGAGTAAAGCAACATTGACCCATGACCAGCAGATAAAATAAATCTATCTCTATTAATCCAATTAGGATTTTTTGGATTAAACCTCAGGTGGTATTTAAATAGAACAGTTGCAATATCCGACATTCCCATCGGCATTCCAGGATGGCCTGAATTTGCTTTTTGCACGGCATCGATTGATAAAAATCTAATTGCGTTGGATAAATGATTTAATTTTACAGTCACTTTGAATTACATATATAGACTTAAACTAACTATAGCAATATTATGGTATAAATCTTTATGAGCAGTTTTGAAAAAAAAGAACAAAATTTAAAACAACTTATTGATAAATTAAACTCATTATCATTAAGTTATTCACAGCCAAGTTACGAGTTAGAAAAAATAAAAACTGAAAAAAATGAGATAGCTAGTCAAAAAAAAGAAATTGAAAAAAAAAATGAAGAATTAATGAGAGAACATAAGTATTTGAGAGAAAAAATAAAAAAAATGCAATTAGAGATTAACAAACGATCTGAGCTGGAAGATAAATTCAACCAAGATATTGAAGAATTGAGCCAAGAAACTGAAAATTTAGTTAGCGAACTTGATAAATGGCAAATGTAAATATAAAATTTAATAATAAAGATTACTTACTTTCATGCGATGATGGACAAGAAGAGTCCCTTAAAAAATTAACGAAGTTTTTAGATAAAAAATATAATGAATTAAAGGATAAGTTAGGAAATATTGGTGAAAATAAACTTCTATTAATTACTACCATCCAACTAATTGATGAGTACTTTGATTTAAAACAAAAGGTCACAAATCAGAAAAACAAATTAGATGAGATATCTAACAAATTTAAAGAAATAAAATCTTTGGCAATTAAATATAAAGAAGGAAAAGATGTTGAGGTTAAGAACCTTAATAAAGAGTTAGACAGTTTTAAGAAAACAATCGAGGAAAACAACTCTTTATATGAGTCAATGCTTGACAAAACTACTCAATCACTGGAAAAAATAATTTCTAACACAGAGTCGCTGTCCAAAATACAGTAGATGCAGCAAAAAACTCGCTTAAGAAAAAAATATTTAAATATAAGAAAAAAAAATTATTACAATATAGACAAAGAATTTTTTTTACCATTATTAAAATTGATCCGATTAAAAATTAAAAAAAAATCTATAAAGTTAGCTTTATATTATCCATCTAATTTTGAATTAGATGCCCTTAAATATTTAGAATTACATAGTATTTTTGCTCAAGATATTTTACTCCCAGCTATAGATAAAAATAATCTTATGAATTTTTTTTCTTGGAAAAAAAGAGAAATATTATTCGTTAATGAATTTGGTATATTAGAGCCTGCTAAATCTCAGGCTAAAATACCTGATGTTATTTTAATTCCCATGATAGCTTTTGATAAACATAAATACAGACTGGGATACGGAAAGGGTTTTTATGATCGCTACCTCAATAAATATTTAAAGCAGTTTAAAAATATTATGACTGTTGGTGTTGCTTTTTCTTTTCAAAAACATCATAAACTTCCAATTAATGAAAATGATGTGAAATTAGATTTCATTATTACAGAAAAGGGGATTTTTTAATGAACTTTTTAATTTTAGGAGATATTATGGGAGCTTCAGGAAGAAGAGCTTTGTCTAGTAAATTACCTGATTTAATAAAAACCAATAAAATTGACTTTGTAATTGTTAATGGTGAAAATGCTTCGGATGATGGAAAGGGAATTACTCAAGAAATAACAGAAGAGCTTTTCAAAATTGGAGTTGATGTAATTACTTCTGGAAATCATATTTGGGATAAGAAAGAGACATCGGATTTTATAGAAAAAGAAAATAGACTTTTAAGGCCTGCAAATCTTGTAAACGGATCTCCAGGAAGAGGCTATAAAATATATATTTCAAAAAATAAAAAATTTAAAGTCGGAGTAATTAACCTAATGGGAAATGTTTTTATGAGAAAAACTGAAGATGTTTTTAGAACAGCTAAAGAAATTTGCAATAAAATGAAATTAAAAAAAGATGTAGATTTTTTAGTTGTTGATTTTCATGGTGAAATCACAAGTGAAAAAATGGCAGCCGGTCATTTTTTTGATGGTCAAGCTACTTGTGTTGTCGGAACACATACTCACATTCCTACAGCTGATACTCGTATTTTAGAGGGTGGAACAGCTTATCAAACAGATATTGGTATGTGTGGAGATTATAATTCTGTAATCGGAATGGATAAAGAAAATTCATTAAAAAAATTTTTTAAGGATAAAGATGCGATAAGTCATTTTCCTGCTGAGGGAGAGGGAACTATTTCTGGAGTAATTGTAGAGACAAATTTCGAAACTGGCCTTGCAAAAAAAATCACTAGATTAATATATGGAGGTAGTTTAGCTAATTAGTCATGGCGGGACATTCTCATTGGGCAGGCATAAAGCATAAAAAAGGTAGAGCTGATAAAGAGAGATCAAAAATCTTTTCTAAACTCTCAAGAGAAATTACTGTTGCCGCAAAGCTTGGAGACAAAGATCCTGATATGAATCCAAGATTGAGAACAGCTATTCAAACAGCTAAACAGGCCAATATGCCAAAAGATAATATTTCAAGAGCAATTAGCAGGTCAGAGATAAACGGGAATAAAAATTATGAGAGTTTAAGATATGAGGGATTTGGTCCATCTAATATTGCTTTAATAATAGAAACTTTAACTGATAATAAAAATAGATCTGCATCTAGCATTAGAACAGTGCTACAAAAAAATGGTGGAAGATTAGGTGAGACAGGATCAACTACTCACATGTTTCTAAATTGTGGAGTTATTCATGTTGGAAGAGATCAAATTAAAGAAGATGAAATTTTTGAAATCGCAATAAATGCTGGAGCAAAAGATTGCATTAACTTAAATAATATATTTGAGATAATTACTGATAAAGAGGATTTTTATAAAATCAAAACAGAATTGGAAAAAAAGATCAAAATAATAAATTATTCCTCAATAGAGTGGAGACCTATTAACTTTATAGATCTAACAAAAGAGAAAATTGAAAATTTAGTAGTAGTTTTAAATGCTTTAGAAGAATTAGACGATGTTCAAAATATCTTTACAAATGCTAACCTTAAAAATTTACAATAATGAAAATTATAGGAATAGATCCTGGTCTGAGTGGTGCAATAGCAATATTAGAGCACAATAAAGTTTTAAACATTTTCGATATGCCGGTCATGTCAGAAGGAAAAAAAAATAAAAGACAATTAAACAGTGCGCTACTAGTGAGTTTATTAAAAGAAAACATTAATAAAAGTGAGGAGATTGCAGTAGTTGTTGAGCAAGTAAATGCAATGCCTGGTCAAGGCGTAACCAGCATGTTCAATTTTGGTCAAACTTTTGGTGCAATTAAAGGTGTATGCGCCGCTCTTGATTTACCTATATTTTTTGTTCGACCATCAAAGTGGAAAAAACATTTTGAACTAATTAATTCCTCTAAAGATTCTAGTAGAACAAAAGTTATTGAAATGTATCCAAAATTATCAAACCAATTAGCTAAAAAAAAAGACGTCAATAAATCAGACGCTATATTGATTGCAAGATTTTTCAGCGAAACAAGATTAACTGAAGAAAATTAAACCCAAATTAACTAATAGCGCCAAATTCATGACACAATCTAAAAGTAATCAACCATTATGGAACAAGATATAGCAGCACAAGTTGTTGGATTAGGTGGGGCAACAGACTTTTCTTTATGGAAACTCTTTTTAAGAGCTGATTTCGTTGTAAAATTTGTTATTGTTTTATTAATCGCTTCCTCAATATTTTCATGGGCATTAATTTTTGATAAGTTTAAATTGTTCAAAAACATTAATAAATCAATAGTTGATTTTGAAAAAAAATTTTGGAAAGCTAAATCAGCGGAAAGCTTTAACAATAGTCTCCCAGCAAACTCCCAAGATCCGGCAGTCCTTATATTTAAGACAGCTATGGCTGAATTAATAAAAACTAAGAGACAATCTTCAGCAGTGCAATCCGCTAGAGTGAGTAGAATATTAGAGATAGCTACTGACGATGAAATGAAAAAAGTTGAAAAAAATTTTACTTTTCTTGCAACCATTGGTTCTACTGCACCATTTATAGGTTTGTTTGGCACAGTTTGGGGTATCATGAATTCATTTCAATCTATTGCAATATCAAGAAACACGAGTTTAGCAATTGTAGCCCCTGGTATAGCAGAAGCTTTATTCGCTACAGCATTAGGTTTATTGGCTGCAATACCAGCTGTCGTAGCTTACAATAAATTTAACAGTGATTCTCAAAGATACTTTTCAAAAATAGAGAACTTTTCCAAAAGATTTTTATCAATAATTTAACAATGGCTTTTAATTTTAAACGCTCAAAAAAAGAACCAATGAGCGAAATAAATGTAACGCCTTTTGTTGATGTTATGTTAGTTCTTTTAATAATTTTTATGGTAACTGCTCCACTATTAACTGTTGGCGTGCAAGTAGATCTGCCCGAGTCCGCAGCTGACTCACTTCCAGACGATCAGGAGCCTTTGACTTTAAGCATAAATTCGAAAGGTGAAATTTATATACAGGAACATCAAGTTACTTATCAAAAAATGATACCTAAATTATTGGCCATCGCAAAAAATAGAACTGATACTAGAATATACGTGAGAGGAGATAAAAATATTAATTATGGAAGAGTTTTAGAAGTTATGGGAACTTTATCTGGAGCAGGATTCTCAAAAGTGGCTTTAATATCTGAACCCTACAAAAATTAGGGTGAATTATGATAAGAAGTTTAATTTATTCAATTACTTTTCACTCTATACTAATTTTATTAACCATTTTAAGTCTACCTTTTATGTTGAGAGATCCTATTGATTTACCACCTATTGTTTCGGTAGAGCTGATTCAAATAACAGATAAAACTAGCATTCCTTTTGCTCCAAAGGCGAGAAAAATTATAGAGGAAACTAAAAAAAAGGAGGAAGAAAGATTAGTATCTGAACAGGCTCCACCAGCTGCAAAAGCAAAAGAAAAACCTGATAGAATACCTCTACCTAATGAAAAAAAAGAGGAAAAACAAATAATTAAAAAAAAACAAAACCCTGAAGAAATAAAGCCTCAGGTTAGACAGGCTTCAGAATTTGAAAAAAAAGAAATAATTGATACAAATCAAATAGCTGCGCTAATTGATAAAGCAAAAGAAGAGGAGGCTACTAAACAAAAAAAAACTGACAAGATAACACAAAGTAGTCAAAAAAACTCTTTCGCATCAGGACTCACTTTATCCCAGGAAGATGCACTAAGAGCTCAAATTTTTGGTTGTTGGAGTGTACCACTAGGGTTACCATATGATGAAAATTTATTAGTAAGAATTAAGTTAAGATTAAAAAAAGATGGAACTATAATGAAATCAGAAATTTTAGATCATCAAAGAATGAATATGCCAGGTCAAAAATTCTATAAGGTATTAGCGGAAAGTGCTTTAAGAGCAGTGCGATTATGTCAGCCACTTAAAGTACCACCAACAGGTTACGATAAGTGGAAAGAGCTACAATTGAACTTCAATCCAACAGAAATGTTAAAAGGTTAAAATGAAAAAACTGTTTATTTTATTTTTATTAAATATACTTCTATCAAATAAATCTTTTGCGTTAATAGAGATAGATATAACTCGTGGAAACTTAGACCCATTACCAATAGCAGTTTCACCTTTACACGTTGATATTAATTCAGAAAATCCGGAAGAAATAAAGACCAAAGAACTTGGTGAAAGTATATCAAAAATAATAGAAAATAACTTTAGAGGAACAGGACTTTTTAATCCTTTAAAAAAAGATGCATTTGTACAAAAGCCTGATATTGCTCATTTGAAACCAAGATTTGAGGATTGGAGATTAATTAAAGCTCAAGCTTTAGTCACAGGCAAACTTTTAATTACGGGTGGAAAATTAAAAGTTGAATTTAGATTGTGGGATACAGCTGCAGCTAAAGAAATGACTGCTTTAGCTTTTACTACAACTCCATCTAATTGGAGAAGAGTAGCCCATATAATTTCTGACAAAATTTATGAGAGATTGACAGGAGAAGAAGGATACTTTGATACAAGAATAATTTATGTTGCTGAAAGTGGACCAAAAAATGAAAGAGTAAAAAAACTTGCCATAATGGATCAAGATGGTGCAAATATAAAGTATTTAACTTTAGGCAATGAATTAGTTTTAACTCCGAGATTTAATCCGACTAACCAGATGGTAACATACATGTCATATTTTAGAAATATGCCTAGAGTTTACTTGCTTGATATAGAAACTGGAACTCAAGAGGTGGTTGGTAATTTTCCAGGTATGACTTTTGCACCAAGATTTTCACCAGATGGAAAAAAAATAGTTATGAGTTTTGCTAAAGATGGAAATTCAGATATTTATACTATGGATTTAGACACAAGAGTAGTTGAAAGGATAACCGATCACTCATCTATTGATACTTCACCATCTTTTTCACCAGATGGAAAATTTATTGCATTTAATTCAGATAGAAGCGGCCTACAACAAATTTATGTTATGCGAAGTGACGGAAGCGGAGTTAAAAGAATTACCTTTGGAAATGGTATCTACGGAACTCCTGTATGGTCACCAAGAGGAGATTTAATTGCTTTTACGAAAATGAGGAAAGGAAGATTTTACATAGGTGTGATGCGAGTCGACGGAACTGGAGAAAGATTGCTGACAGAAAATTACTATCAAGAAGCTCCTTCTTGGTCACCAAATGGAAGAGTACTAGTTTTTTATAGAGAGACTAAAGCTGGTTCAAAGGGTGAGGGTTTTTCTGCCAAATTATGGTCAATAGATATTACGGGGTATAATGAAAGAAGGTTAAAAACAGAATCTGATGCATCCGACCCATCTTGGTCCTCTCTTTTGTCAAAATAAGCTAATATTTTATGTAAAATACACTTGAATAATATTCAATAATTTGAAATAAACCACTAACAAACCCAGGGGAAAAAATGATGTTTAATAAGAATTTAAAAAACGTACTGCTAGTAGTTTTTGCTACTTTAATTTTAAGTGCATGTTCTACAGCAAAAAGATCAGGTAACATTGATGGTGACGTATACACTGGAAAAGAGACAGTTAAATACTTAGCTTCGGGAGTTCCTGATAGAATATTTTTTGCAACTAACAAATCTTCTCTTACAACAGCATCAAGAGCTACATTAAGAAAACAAGCTACTTATTTACGAAAAAACAAGAGCCTTAATGTTACAATCGAAGGTCATGCTGATGAAAGAGGTACAAGAGAATATAACTTAGCTTTAGGAGAAAGAAGAGCTAATGCTGCTAGAGATTACTTGATGACTTATGGAATTTCAGGAAAAAGAATTTCTACAATAAGCTATGGTAAAGAGAAACCTGTAAACCCAGCTTCATCACCACTAGCTTGGTCTCAAAATAGAAGATCTGTTACAGTTAAAGTAAATTAATTATACTAATTTAATATTAAGACCCCTTAGTATCAAATATTAAGGGGTCTTTTTTTTGCCATTTTATCTAATTAAAACTGACTCATGTTTAGGAAATTAAAATTAAGTATAGTTTTTTCTTTGACTTTATTTTTATTTTATTCAAGCTATATAACAGCTGAAGAAGACGAAATATATTTGAAAGCAATCTCTGATCAAATCCAAGTTATAACCAAAGATCTAAAAACATTAGAAAAAGCAGTTTATCAAAAGTCAGATGTTGTTTCACTCAAACCATCAAGCTCTAATAATTCTGACGGTCTTAATGAAGAAATTATGACAAAGCATCTTCTAAAATTAAATGAAATAGAAGATCAGTTTAGACTTCTTACAAATAAATTTGAAGAGGTGAATTTTAAACTAGACAAACTATCTTCTAGAGTAACAAAAATTCAATCTGATACGCAATTAAGATTTTCTGATTTAGAAAATGGAACTGTAAGTCCTTCAACAAAACAACAAACAGCTCTTCAAGGTACAAGCAAACCACAAGATTTTGGAGCTGCGCCAGGGTATCAAACTTCTAACTTGCCTAAAGAGCAATCAATTAATTCAATAGAAGCCGCGAAAACTGTAATTGCAGAAGAACCTGAAAAAAGAGAGTCATTGCTACCAAACAAACCAGCAACAGAACAATATGAGTTTGCAGTTAGTTTTATGAAAATTGGAGATTATGAAACAGCTGAGTTTGCATTAAAAGAATTTATAGAAAAAAACAAAGATCATGACTTAGCAGGTAGTGCACAATACTGGTACGGGGAGACATTTAGAATTAGACAACTATACTCCGATGCTGCGACCGCTTATCTTGACGGTTATCAAAATTATCCAAAAAGCAAAAAGGCACCAGACAATCTTTTAAAACTTGGTATTACAATGGTTCAACTTGGTGAAAAAGATCAAGGGTGCAAGATGATTTCTGGTCTAAAAAAAGAATACCCAAAAGCTAGCAAGTCTGTGTTACAAAAAGCTCAGTATGAGCAAAAAAAATTCAAGTGTAAATCTTAAAAACCAATTTAAAAATTTAAAAATTTTATCAAAAGTTTTTTTAAATTTTAAAATAAAACTAGATAGTTTAAATAAAAAAAAATATTTAATTGCCGTATCAGGCGGCCCTGATAGCTTAGCTCTAGCAGCTTTATCTAAAGCCTACTCTCATCAGAAAAAAATTGATTTTCATTATGTTCTTGTGGACCATAATTTAAGAAAAGGATCTAGTTTAGAGGCAGAAAAGGTAAAGAAATTATTAAAAAAAAAACAAATTAATCTTAAAATTTTTCTAAATAGGAAAAAAATAATTAAGAATATTCAAGCCAAGGCAAGAAATGCTAGATATGAGATATTAGCTGATTACTGTAAAAAGAAAAAAATTAAGACTATTCTAACCGCCCATAATCTTGAAGATCAAGTTGAAACTTTTTTTATTAGACTCTCAAGAGGTAGCGGACTAAAAGGCCTTTCTGCGATGAGACCACTTAGCAATATTAATGCAGATGTAAACCTATTTAGACCATTATTAAACGTTAGAAAGAAATTATTAGTTAAGATTTCTAAGAAAATTTTTGGGAAGTATTTTAAAGACCCATCTAATAAAGATATAAAATATTTAAGAACTAAAATAAGGAATTTAGAAAAACCACTTGAGAAGAGCGGTATAAAATACGAGCAGATATTCAGGTCAATACAAAATTTGTCTTTCAGCAAAGCTACACTAGAAGGATATTTAGATAAAATTTTTAAAAAGTTAATTAATAAAAAAAATAAAATGATTTTTATTAATTATAAAAAATATAAAGAACTTAATGGTGAAGTAAAAATAGCTGTTATAAATGAGTCTATAAAAAAACTTAAAAAAAACTACTATGATTTAAGATCGAAAAAGGTGAAGAATTTAATTAACAACATTGAAAAAAGAGATTTTAAAAAATTAACTTTAGGGGGGTGCATTTTTTTTAAAAAAGACGGGAATTTATGTCTTAAAGCTGAAAAAATATTAAATATTTAGGTAATTTGGATGCTTTTTGTCTTATTTACAACTAACTAAACACTACAATATACTTGTTAATTAATAATTAATGATTATTTAGTATTATATGAACATTAAAAATCTAATAATGTGGGTCATAATAGTCTTACTTTCAGTCGGACTATTCAACATGTTTCAGGATCCAAATAAAATCAATGCGGAGAGAAACGCTGTGCCTTTTTCTAATTTTCTGAATGAGGTAGATGCAGGTAGAGTGGTTGAAGTGCAGATACAAGGAAATAATATTTCTGGTATTTTAGCTGATGGAAAATCATTTAAAACTTACTCTCCTAACTATCCCGAATTAGTTGATAAACTTTCTTCAAAAGGTGTCAGTATCGTCGCAACACCAAAAGAAGATAAAATGCCATCTCTTTTAGGAATTTTACTGTCCTGGTTTCCAATGCTTTTGCTTATAGGAGTATGGATATTTTTTATGCGTCAAATGCAAGGTGGCAAAGGTGGTGCCATGGGTTTTGGAAGATCAAAAGCTAAATTATTAAACGAAGCTCAAGGTAAAGTTACTTTTAATGATGTAGCAGGCGTTGAGGAAGCTAAAGAGGAAGTAGAGGAAATAGTTGAATTTTTAAAAGATCCAAAAAAATTTAGTCGTTTAGGTGGAAAAATTCCAAAAGGCGCTCTTTTAATTGGTCCGCCAGGAACTGGAAAAACATTATTAGCTAAAGCTATAGCTGGTGAAGCTAATGTACCTTTCTTTTCTATTTCAGGTTCAGACTTTGTAGAGATGTTCGTGGGGGTTGGAGCGTCAAGGGTAAGAGATATGTTTGAACAAGGAAAAAAACATTCCCCATGTATAATTTTTATTGATGAAATTGATGCAGTGGGAAGAAGTAGAGGAGCTGGATTAGGTGGGGGCAATGATGAAAGAGAACAAACTTTAAACCAACTGCTAGTAGAAATGGATGGATTTGATACCAATGAAGGAATTATTTTGATAGCTGCAACTAACAGACCAGATGTGCTGGATCCAGCTTTATTAAGGCCTGGAAGATTTGATAGACAAGTCGTTGTTGGCAATCCAGATATAATTGGAAGAGAAGCAATCTTAAAGGTGCATGTAAAAAAAATAAGCACCGGTCCAGATGTAAAATTAAGAACTATAGCAAGAGGAACGCCAGGATTTTCTGGAGCTGATTTAGCAAATTTAATTAATGAGTCTGCTTTACTTGCGGCCAGAAAAAACAAGAGAGTAGTTACAATGTCAGATATAGAAGAAGCAAAGGACAAAGTCATGATGGGAGCTGAAAGAAGATCAATGGTAATGTCCGAAGATGAGAAAAAACTTACTGCTTATCATGAAGGTGGTCACGCAATAGTAGCATTAAATGAGAAAGCATCTGATCCAATTCATAAAGCTACAATTATTCCAAGAGGAAGAGCATTAGGTATGGTTATGAGACTACCTGAAAGAGATCAACTTTCAGTGACTAGAGAAAAAATGCACTCTGATATTGCCGTCGCCATGGGTGGTAGAATTGCAGAGGAGATAATATTTGGGCACGATAAAGTAACTTCAGGAGCTTCATCAGATATAGACATGGTAACGAAAATGGCAAAAAACATGGTAACAAAATATGGAATGAGTACAGAGCTAGGAACAATCGCTTATGGTGAAAATGAAGAGGAAGTGTTTTTAGGAAGATCAGTGACTAAGCAACAGAATATGTCAGAAGAAACAGCAAAAAAAATAGATGCTGAAGTTAAAAAAATAGTGGACAAAGGGTACGAAAGAGCCAAAAAAGTTTTAACTGAAAAGATCGATGACTTACACAAACTAGCCAAAGCTCTATTAATTTACGAAACACTTTCAGGTGATGAAATTAGAGACTTAATACTAAAAAACATCAAACCTACAAGATCTTTTAAAGATGAAGACGAAGATGATGGTAAAACATCATCAGCTCTTGGCTCATTAGGACTAAAACCAAAACCAGCAATATAAATAAATGACAAAATATTACACTCGAGCGTGTAATTTTTTCTATGGTCATCAGTCGAAAAAATTAGTTAAACAAAACATTTGTTTACCTATTTGTAACGATAGATCTATATCTTTCAATCAAATTGAACTTTTCTCTAGGGATAAAAAAATAGTCAAATCAAAAATAATTGATTTAAAAAGTATAAAAAAATTGCCGAAAAAAATAAAAAAAAAAGTATTTCAGGATTTAAAAAAAATTACATCTAAGAGAAAGATTTTGGTAAATAAACCACATATAATTATGGGAGTTATAAATATGACGCCAGATAGCTTCTCTGACGGTGGAAAATACAATTCTTTTAAAAAAGCAAATCAAAGAATTAAACAGTTAATTAGCTCAGGCGCTGACATTATTGATATTGGAGGTGAGTCTACGAGACCGGGATCAAAAGTTATTAAACCAGAGAATGAACTTGAGAGAGTAAAAAAAATAATTGTAGAATTTAAAAAAAAATTTCCTAAAAAATTGTTATCTATAGACACTAGAAAATCTAAAGTAATTGATTACGCTTTAAAAAAAGGTGCAGATATAATTAATGATGTCTCGTGTTTTAAATTTGATAAAAATTCCTTCAACTCTTTGAAGAACAAGAATACTTGGAAAATTATTCATCATATGCAGGGTACCCCACAAACAATGCAAATAAATCCAAAATATAATCATGTTTTACTAGATATTTACGATTTTTTTGAAAAGGAAATTAAAAAGTTTCAAAAAGATAAGTATAAAAAGAAGATAATTTTAGATCCAGGAATAGGTTTTGGAAAAAAGCTGAAACATAATTTGATGATTTTGAATAAAATTTCAATATTTCATTCGCTGGGATATCCTATATTAATTGGAACATCTAGAAAAAGATTTATTAATCAAATTTCTGGCAACTATGATACTAAAGAGAGAATAGGAGGAACTTTGTCTTCGATAATTTACTCGTTTTGCCAAGGTGTAAAAATCTTTAGAGTTCATAATGTTGAAGAGGTCAAGCAAGGTCTTTTAGTTTATGAAACTTTATTAAATAAATGAAAAAAAAATATTTTGGTACTGACGGCATTAGAGGAACAGTTAACTTAGGTAATATAAATGGTGAAAAGTTTTTCAAGTTTGGTTTAGCTGCAGGAACATACTTTAAGAATTTAAAAAAAAAAAAACAAATAGCAATTATTGCGAAAGATACTAGATTATCTGGATATACCTTGGAACCAGCTCTTGTATCAGGATTAGCTTCAGCAGGAATGCATATTTTTACGTTAGGCCCTCTCCCAACTAACGGATTAGCAATGTTGACAAAAAAAATGAAGGCCAATCTAGGAATAATGATTACAGCATCACATAACCCTTTTCATGATAATGGTCTTAAATTATTTGGACCAGATGGAATGAAATTATCGGACAAAATTGAAAAAAAAATTGAAAACTTAATTGATAAGAAAACTGTTAACCAATTATCAAAACCAGATTTGCTAGGAAGAGTAAAACGATTAGAGGATGGAAATGATAGATACATAAAAATTCTAAAAAATAATTTTCCAAAAAACTTTAGTCTTAAAGGAGTGAGAATTGTAATAGATTGTGCTAATGGAGCTGGATATAAATCAGCTCCAAAAATTCTTTCTAGTCTTGGCGCTAAAGTTTTTCCTATAGGTGTAAAGCCTAACGGTTTGAATATAAATTTGAAGTGTGGGTCAACTTACCCTGAGGTTTTAAAAAAACACGTAAAAAAATTTAAGGCTAATTTGGGTATAGCATTAGATGGCGATGCCGACAGAGTGATAATGTGTGACGAAAAATCTCAAATAATTGATGGAGATCAAATTATTGCAATGATTGCAAAGAGGTGGAAAAGAAAAAAAATTCTTAAAGGTGGGGTTATTGGTACTTTAATGTCTAATTATGGATTGGAAAAATTTTTTTTAAAAGAAAAAATAAAATTTAAAAGATCAAAAGTAGGAGATCGTTATGTTAAAGAATTGATGAAAAAAAATAATTATAATTTAGGTGGAGAGCAGTCAGGCCATATCATTTTAGGAAAATTTGCAACCACCGGTGACGGCTTATTAGTGGCATTAGAGTGTTTATTTGCTTTAAGAAAGAAAAAATTAGCAAGCGAGATGTTTAAAGTTTATCATTCCGTACCCCAAAAACTTCTCAATATTAAAGTTAAAAATAAAGAAATAATTAATACACCTCAATGTAGAAAAGCAATTAGATTAGCTAGAAATATTTTAAAAAATAAAGGCAGGTTACTTGTTAGACCATCAGGAACAGAACCAAAAATTAGAATTATGTGTGAGTCTTTTAATTCTCTTTTATTAAACAAGTGTATTAAAATAATAAAAAGAAAAATCAAATAATACATGATTCCAAAATCTAAAGTTCTTATAATAGCTGGATCAGACTCTTCTGGAGGAGCAGGTATTCAAGCTGACATAAAGACAGTTACATCGCTAGGCAGTTATGCAATGACTGCTATTACAGCTATTACAGCGCAGAATACTACTGGAGTAAAATCTATTGTCCCAGTTAAACCAAAAGAAATTTATAATCAAATTGTTTTTTCCGCAGAAGATATTCATCCTCAAGCAATAAAGATAGGAATGTTACATTCAAAACAAGTGATATCGGCAGTTTACAAATCTTTAAATAAAATAAAAATAAAAAAAATTATCTTAGATCCTGTAATGGTTGCAAAGGGAGGCACTAAACTGATTAGTAGTACAGCGATATCTTTAATCAAAAATAAATTTGTAAAAAGAGTTTTACTAATAACTCCAAATATCCCAGAAGCAGAAATTTTATCAGGAATAAAGATAAAATCTTCCGAAGATATGATACTTGCTGGAAAAAAATTGATTAAATTAGGTGCTAAAAATGTACTAATTAAAGGTGGTCATTTAAAATCTAAAACAATGGTTGATATTTTAATCAATAAAAAATTAATAAAAAAATTTAAAAGTATAAAATATAACTCAAAAAATACCCATGGAACGGGATGCACTTTATCTTCAGCAATAGCAACATATTTATCATGTGGAAAAGATTTGATTAAATCTTGTGAGCTTGGAATTAAATATGTTAATCAAGCAATAAAATCTAACTTAAATTTAGGAAAAGGAAACGGACCAATAAATCATTTAAATTCTATAGTCTTAAATAAAAAATTTAATCAATGAAAAATGTTGTTGTAGTAGGTTCGCAGTGGGGAGATGAAGGCAAAGGTAAAATAGTAGATTGGCTTTCAAGCGAAGCAGATGTTGTTGTAAGATTTCAGGGAGGCCATAATGCTGGTCACACTCTAGTCATTGATAAAAA
>Ga0315315_10000791_pt1 | contig 27952 bp, 26 predicted proteins | sample M140m3416metaG_FD_203699 | JGI IMG/M metagenome (GOLD analysis project Ga0315315, IMG submission 203699) | Ammonia-oxidizing marine archaeal communities from Monterey Bay, California, United States - M1 40m 3416 | ecosystem: Environmental > Aquatic > Marine > Intertidal zone | place: USA... | reverse complement strand
GACATACTTATTTCAATCCTCTTAGTTTCATTGCGCTCAATGCGCTTTATAGTCTCTTAGAAATGAGCGATAAATGATGATGAGTAATGTAAAATGATAAAAGGTCAAATGGTTAGCCCATATCTGAAAAACAAGGGGTCGGCAGTTCGATTCTGCCTCTGGCCACAAATGTCGTATAAACCATTACCAAATTTTTTAACTATCAAAAAGTCAAATATCCAAGGCCTTGGACTATTTTCGTTATCCAAAATTAAAAAAGGTGAGATGATTGGTATTACACATATTTTTAATGAAGGATTTGATAACAATTATATTAGAACTCCCCTGGGGGGCTTTATTAACCATTCAAATAATCCCAATTGTGAATTAAAGGAATCTGATAAAGTATTTTTAATATTGTATTCAGCAAATGAAATTCAAGAGGGTGAAGAAATTACATTGAAATACAGAATGTATTCTGATTTTTTATAAATATTTACTCAATTATAAAAAAGAAATTGTCAATTAGGTTTGTCCAGGGACCAAATTTTAAATTAAAAAATATAATAAAATCAAATTATTACATTTACTTCTATTGTTATGATTAGATTTAATGAATCAAAAATTAAAAATCGGTCTTCTTTTAGAAAATGAACATATAAATAGTCATGTAAAAGAATTAATTGAGTGGGCTTCAAATCAAAGTGAAATAGAAGTTACTCATTATCTAATTTCGAACAATACCCCAAGCACACAAAATTCACGGATAAAAAAATTATTTTCTTTAAGTTTTATAAAAAAATATATGAATAATTATTTCAAAAAACTAATCATGAAATATGAAGAAAAAAGAAATTTGTCAAATAGTAGAAACCACTCAAACATATCTAGAAAATATAAAATTACAGAATTTGAAATTAAGGAATTTAAGTACGATGCTGTGTTTTCAAAAAATGGAAAATCCTTAGCATTTGATAAAGATTCTATAGAAAAGCTTAGGGGATTAAAATTAGATGTTCTTTTGAGGTTTAACAAGAGAATACTTAGGGGAGAAATTCTTAATTTAAATAAGTTTGGAATACTTTCGTTACATCTTGGAGATGACATGAAATATCGAGGTGGCCCTAGTGGTTTTTGGGAGGTATATAATAAAGAACCAAATTCAGGTTTCATAATTCAGCAACTTACAGAAAATTTAGATAATGGAAATTTACTTTTCAGAGGGAAGATCTCAACAGAAAAAACTTGGCTGTTAAATAGGTCGGAATTAAACCTGAGATCATATTTTTACTTAAAACAAAACTTGAAAAAATTAGCAACTAATAGAGAACTTCCGAATTTCTTAAAAAATACTCCTTATACGGATAAGGTATATAGAAACCCAACAAATTATCAACTGCTTAAATATATCCTTATGAGAATTCAAAATAAGTTAAGCGACTCAAATTTCAATAATAAAAATAATAGATATCAAGTTGGATTTCAAAAAAGCTCCTGGGGAGATCTTGAATATAGAAGATCAATTTTTATTGAAAATAAGGAAGGGACGTTTAACGCTGACCCTTTTGTAATTGAAAAAGAAAATAAAAATTACTGTTTTGTTGAATGCTTTGATTATTCAGAAAAAAAAGCAAAAATAAATGTCTATGAACTATCTGAAAAAGAATCTGTATTTATTGGGACAGCTCTAGAAGAAAGTTTTCACTTATCTTTTCCATATATTTTTGAATTTAACAATGATATCTATATGGTTCCGGAAAGTTCAAAAAATAGAGATATCAGATTATATAAATGTCAAAATTTTCCTTTAGAGTGGAAACTAGAAGAAGTATTAATTAGTGATATTGATGCAGCAGACACCATGATTTTAAGAAAAGATAATAGATGGTGGATGATGACAAATGAGGATCCCTTGAAGTTAAATAACCATAATTACCAAATGAATATTTACTATTCTGATAATTTAGTTAACGGAGAATGGATTTCGCATAAAAATAATCCAATTATTATGGACTCAAATAAAGCACGGAATGCTGGGTTAGTGTTTGATGAAGATAGCGTATTTAGAGTTTCTCAAGCATTTGGTTTTTACAAAAAATATGGTGAAAATTTTTCATTAAATAAAATTGAAGTTTTAGATTCTAATAATTATTCTGAAAAAACATTTTCAACCCACACTAAATTTTTTGATAAAAATATTCTTGGTTCACACCACCTTCATTCAAATAAAATTTTTAGTGCTTTTGACATTTGGAAAAAAACTTAACTTATTTAAAAAATTTGTCTTTAAAATATTTTGTAAATCTTTTCGCAGCTTCTAAGTTGGTATGATTGGTCAATACAGACTCCTTTGCTGAAAAAACAAAGTTATGGCTATCAACAACTTTTATATTTGAAAAACTATTAACCAAGTCATTATATAAATACTCTACGCACTCTGAATAAGTTTTAGTTGAAGATAGTTCTGCGCTAACTGGAGATATTCCAACTATAAGATCAAAATTGTATTTCTTTGATAATTGAATCAAATAGGTAACAATTTTTTTTTCATAATCACTTACATTACAAACAGAAGCATCTTCAAAACCTTTACTTATATAACTTATAGGAAAGTAGGTATTTAAATGATTTTCTATTTCTGCTAAAGTCACTGCTTCGTTAGCAATGTATTCGAGATGACCGTTGCTAATTGAAGTGTTGTAAGATAAATTTTTTCCATCAAAATTACTTATCGAATCTATTGTATTATTTTGCAACTTTTCTTTTAGAGTCGATTTTTCAGAGTATATTGGGATATTCATTTTTAAAACTTCTTTAATATCGAATACTGTCATTTGAGACTTAAGGGACGACACGCCTATAGGTGTATTTGCTATTAAGCTTTCGCTAAGTTGATTATATTTTGTAGGTGAGTCAAATCTTAAATCATTTTTTTCGGACATCCAGCCAGTAAAGGTTTGTAAAAATATAACTTTTTCAGCCTGAAATTTTTCTTTCTCAAAATAATTACTTATTCTCAAAATATCATCTTGTGGTGTAGATGAGCCATCAGTGCACAAATTTAATTCATTATTGTCAGGTATATACATTGAAAAACAAGAGCTGTCACCTAGAAAGACAATATCTTTCTCCTCCTTTATCAATTCCCATTTGTATGATGAGACTATTTTTGACGTCATGACTCTTTGGGTGCCAAATTCTGGAATACGATTATCCTTTGTTAAATAATAAATCAAAAAATTGAATATCAACATTGAAGTTAATAAGCTAATAATAAATTTTCTAGAATTGGAAATAAACGAATTCATTAACCTCCCCTTGAAAAATAAAAATTACCGAAAACAAAACTGCAAAAATAATTCCACAAAACATGGGAAATTTAGGCATTATTGCAGAAATCTTATAACCATATTTAACAATTTGTTTTTCTAAACAAATAAAAATAAAGGACAATATCAAAACATACAAAAACTGATTATTTAATATGTTCAAACCTTCAGAACTAAATTTTAATATATTTAAAAACATCAAATAAGCATGGGTAGGTCCCTCTGCTCTAAAAATACCCCATAAAATAATTATTAAAAACATTGAAACATAACGCCACAGACTATGGTTTGTAAACCTTTTTAAGAATTTTAAATTTTCAACTATATAAAAACAGCCATGCAGAAATCCCCAAATTAAGAAATTATAATTTGCACCGTGCCATAATCCTGAAACAACAAACACAAGTAGTACATTCCGCTGTGTTACTAATTCACTAATTCTATTGCCTCCTAATGGAATATATAAATAATCTTTAAACCAACTTGTAAGAGACATGTGCCAACTACTCCAAAAACTGTGAAAGTCTTTTGACAAATATGGATAATTAAAGTTTTTTACAAGCTTGATATTTAATACTTTCCCTATGCCTCTGGCTATATTTGTATAAGAGGAGAAGTCGAGATATATTTGAAAAGTAAAAGCCAATATTACTAAGAAGGTAGATAGGGAATTAAAATTTAAAAATTCGATTCCTGAATTTCCTGGGTCAAACCCTTTGTTTACATATATTGCCAAATAATCAGAGATCAATATTTTTTTTGCTAACCCAAGTAAAACTAAACTGCACCCCATCATGATATTGTCAAGATTTACTATTCTATTCAATTTCAGTTGAGGAATGATATTATTTGCTCTCTCTATTGGTCCTGCAATAATTTGAGGAAAAAAAGTAACAAAACAGCCAAAAGTTATAAAATCTTTTTCAGGACTTATTTTTTTATGGGCAATATCAAATACATATGAAAAAGATTGAAATGTGTAAAAAGAAATTCCTATTGGCAAGATAATCTTGAGAGTTGATATTTGATATGGAATATTAATTAGATCAAGTAAGTCAGAGAAACTGGTAATAAAAAAATTGAAATATTTAAAAAAACCTAACGTAGCAAAGTTAATGAAGAAACTTAAAGAGAGTAATTTCTTATTGTTCCCAACACGTAATCCAATTAAATAATCCATCGATGTTGAAAATAAAAGTAAAGATAAGAACCTCCAATCCCAAAAGCCGTAAAACAACAAACTAGAGAAAAAAGTAAATTTATTTTGACTGGCAGCATTGTTAAAAAGGTAGTACAAAAGTACGAATAAAATAAAGAAGATAAAAAAGGAGATGTCTGAAAAATTCAAAAAGTATTACTCAGGTTTTCCAAGTGTAAATTCTTCTTTGGAGTCTTTTTTTCTTCTTAAGTAGAAGACCATCATATACCTAGTATTTTCTGTATGATAAGGGGAGCCCCTATGAAAAATAATCTGATTTGAAAGAATCAAACTACCTCTGGGAGCTGTTAGCTCTGTACCTCTTCCTTTTGGTGAAAAAATTAACATGTCCGACAATTTGTTTCCCCTAATAGAGTTTATAATTGAGGTTATCCATCTTCTAAATCCCCATCTATGAGATTTTGAAATTACGGAAAATGGGCTATTTGTATTTTTTGTCACATCAGTTAAATAAATAAAGGCCTTAAAGGAAGCTGGGGCTAAATTATCAACATGCCAACTTCTTTTTGTTGAAGTGTCAGGTTGATCAATCATAATTGATAATGATCTAATTGAAAGTTCTTCTTTTATTCTTTTACTAAATAAATCTAAAACTTTGCCATTTGTAAATAGTTCTTTTGCTTTTTCATCTACGTTTTGAAGCATATTGAGTTGAGCAACTTTTGTATCAAGGCCATCGTCTGCATCTTTTCTTAGGGTCAACCAAGCATTGTCATTAATCATGTAACTTTCCTCTTTTAGTAAAGAGTCTGAAAGATTTATAAAATAGTCACATTCCTCTTTAGATAAAAAATTTTCTACAACCTCATACCCGTATGTTTTAAATTTTGAAGCAGGCCAAGACATGTAGTAAAATTTTTCTGCAATTTCTCTAAAAAGTGATGTGAAAATTCTTGAAACGGTTAACAACATATTTTTATTATAAACTATCTTTTTACACCTATTCAAAATAAATCTCGGTATAAAAACTTTCTTATTTACTTTATTAACAATAAACTTTAGATATGGTTTTTGAACTGAAATCTAAAAAGAGCAACGTCCCTGGCGTTCTGATATTTTCTCACAAAGAGTATAAATTATTATTTAATAAGAGATCAGAAAACAAATACTTAAAAAAATTAAAAGATAGCTTCTTTATTGGGATTCATTGGGGTGCTTCTGAAGATAGTGTGGTTAATAATAAACTGATAGATTTTCACTTAAGTCTTCCAGGCCTTATTTCAGAAGACATAATTCCTAACTCTGAAATAGTTAATTTAACTACAAGAAATTTTTTAAGTAAGGATTTTAAAAATAACCATTTAGAAAAACATTATGATGTTATAACAATCGGAAGAAAAGTTAAAGCAAAAAGATACCTGGAGTTTTTTTTAATAATTAAAAAAGTAATGAAAGAAAAGCCAGATTTAAAGGTTATGATTATTGCGCCGGAGGACGAAAAACCAAAAAAAAGTACTTTCGATTACCTCTTTGAGGAAAATTTTAATGACATATTTTCAGAATCTGAAAAAAAGAATATCACAATTTATTCTAAAAATAAATACCTAGATAAAAGAGAAATAATTGAATTACTAAATAAAAGTAGAATTTTTCTTTTTACAAGCATCAGAGAGGGTGTTGCAAAAGTAACTGGTGAAGCTGCTTTGTGTGGCCTTAAAATTCTTATTTTTAAAAATTTCAGAGGAAATGCAGTTTTTGGAATTGATGATAAACAGTACTCGCTCTTTGAGGATATTGATGATTGTGCTTCCAAAATAAAAGACATGCTGAGCAATAAAAACTTAAAGGAGTATAAAAGTAATAGCCTCTATGAGCATGAATCTATAGTCAAGCTTAACTCTTTTTTGTCAGAACTTTATAGAAATAGTAATTATGAATTTGATAACAAATATAACTCAAACGATTTGATGAATAATCTTAATTCATTTAATAACACTCTTCCTAAAGAATTAGTTTTAGGTAACTCTAATGATTTGAAAAGTAACTATTCTTTTCTTAAATATTGCAAATCAAAAAATATTAAAATAAAATACCGAGATTATATTTCTTCTTATTTTCATGACTTTAATTTAAAATTAAGCGAAGCGCTTAGAAAATGGAAAAATCTTATACCGTTAGTTATTTGGAAAAAATATAGAAAAAATAATCAGTATAAGAAATTACTAAAGTAATTTTTCATATATATATCTTGCGTAATCTAAATCTTCTTGAGTATCTATGTCTATAGACTCAATATCTGAAACCCTAAAACCAATTGTATTATTCAAAATAACTCTGTTTTCTAAATTTTTCATCAATACTTCTTTTCTCCATATAAATATGCAGCCATCCATTTTATAAGTTTCAGGCATTAGATTTCTACCAGTTATTGGTTCTGATGTTTTATTTAATAACCCTACTTCACTGTCTTTCTTGAACTCTAAAAGGTTGTAGGAGGGATGAAAAGATGTTGAACTTACTGAAACCAAATTAGAGGCATTGTCATATTTTCTAAACAAATCATAAGATTTCAAAATTGAATCGTCTTTCCTAAAAGGACTTGTGGGTTGTAGGTCGAAAATAATATCTGAACACTTACCTGCTTCTTCTTCATATAATTCAATTGCATTTCTAAGAACAGGTAATTTAGGCGTCTCATCTTTCGCAAGCTCAAGATCTCTTTCAATAGTAAAAACACCTTCATAATTTCTTCCAATTTCGTTAATTTCTTTACTATCGCTTGATAAAATTACTGTGTTACAAGTTCTTAGTCCTTGCTCAATTGAAATTTGTACTAAATTTTTTTTGTCAATGTACTGTAAATTCTTATCTTTTATGCCTTTTGAATTTGCCCTTGCAGCAATTACTGCTGTTGCATTTAATTTACTCATAAAATCCTTTTATTAAACTATGTAAGAATTTTATACCATTTTGGCCACTTTTTTCAGGGTGAAACTGTATTCCACAGACGTTATCTTTTTTTACAGCAGCAACAATATTTTTGTTAAATTTTTGTGTAAATGCAAAAATATCATTTTCATTTTGTGGTACAACTTCGTATTGGTGAACAAAATAAAAGAAATCATCGTTAAATTGAGTAAAATTTTCCTCCTGTACAAACTGAACTTTACTCCATCCAACATTTGTTGAAATATGTTCATTATCATAAAATCGATTCGTTAATTTTTTAACACTTCCTTCAAAAAATCCAAGCCCCTTCTTGCTTCCCTCTTCGGAGTCTTCGAATAATATTTGCATTCCTAAACAGATACCTAAAAAATTAAGTTTTTTATCATCGATTAATGATTTTATATTTTTAAAATTACATTCTTCTAATTTGTTCATAATATTATCAAAATGACCAACTCCTGGAACAACTAATAGGCTTTCTTCTGTAATATCTTCAAAATTACTAATTTTTTTTACTCGGTAATTAAGCTCTTTCAAGGCATACTCAACACTTAAAAAATTTGAAATTCCGGTATTGAATAAATATATATTATTCACCCCTCACCTCATAGTTCATAGTTTTAAATTTATCTTTAACCTCTTGAATTTCAATTTTTCCATAATGAAAGCTTGAACCAATTGCAATCCCAGATAATTTTTGAGAAAGGTTTTCAAGATGGTTTATTTCGCCAAATCCACCACTTAAAACAATTGGCAGATTTGAAATTTCTAATATATTTAACATAAGTTCAATATCAAAACCTTTTTGAAAACCATCAAAATTTACGGACGTGATAAATATTTCACCAACACCTCTATCAGTAGCTTCAGAAATCCAGTCACTAAGTTCTTTATTGGATTTATCTCTACCATTTGATGTATACACTCCCCAGGTTTCATCTTCTTGGTCTTTAATCGTTTCTATAGAAAGTGTGATATTTGCCGAACCAAATTTACTTACTAACTTATCAATAATTTCCGGATTCTCAACTGCTGCGGTATTAATAAATATTTTATCAGCACCATGATCAAAATATTTATATGCATCGTCTACATTTCTAATCCCACCACCAACAGTAATTGGAACAAAAACTTCCTGAACTGTCTCCATAAGTATTTTGAAAATTCCTTCCCTGCTGTAAAGACTCGCGACAGTATCTATGTAAATAATTTCGTCAATACCAGATTTATAATATTTTTTTGCAAAATCCTTAGCATTACCTAATTTTCTTAAACCCTCTAATGCTAAACCTTTGATTAAAAAATCATTTTTTATATCTAATCTAGAAACAATCCTCATTTTAAAATTATATCAATAAATTTCTCATAATAATTTTTGTAAAATTAACATGAAAGATAGGGGAAGTTATGAAAAAAATAGAAAATATTGAAAAATTCCTTATTGCAGAGAGTGAAAGTTTAAATAATATCTTAACACTAATGGAGAGAGGGGCGGAAAGAATCCTCCTTGTAGTAGATAAGAATAAAAACTTGCTCGGTACTATAACGGATGGGGACATTAGAAGGGAGTTAATTTCTAGTGGACTAAATGCTTCGTCTAATGCTCAAAAAATAATGAATCCTAATCCAATATTTTCTACTGAAGAAGAAAAAGAAAAATGGGGTAGTTATTTTATTGAAAATGAAATCGAACACTTGCCTATTTGTGTGGATGGTAAAATTGTAAAAAAAATAATTCGATTCTCGCCTGAAAAAAATAATATCCTAAAAAAAGTATCTGTATTAATTTTTGCTGGTGGAAAGGGTGTAAGAATGGGTGAAAAATTTTCGAATACTCCAAAAGCAATTATTGAAATTAATGAAAAATCATTAATTGCAAGAATTTTAGATAACCTTGAAAATGAGGGTTTTTATAATATTTCTATTGCTCTAAATCACGAAAGTGAAAAAATAATTAATTACCTTAACGAAAAGTTTCGGAACAACTCTTTCAATTTTATTGTTGAGGAAGAACCTTTAGGTACAGCTGGAGCCCTGTTTGAACTAAGTAAAAAGGATGAGGTTGAAGAAAATATATTAGCTATAAATTCTGATATTTTATTTCAATCAAATTTAACAAAATTTCTAGATCATCATATTGAACTTGAAAATGATATTACTGTGGGAACAGCTAAGTACTCTTACAAGCTTCCATACGGTGTAGTTAATGAAGAAACAGTTGATAAATTCTCCATAGAGGAAAAACCTATTCAGAAATTTAATGTACTTTCTGGAATCTACATCATTAACAAGAAAATTCTTGATAGTTTTAAAATTGCAAAAATAGATATGGATAATCTCATAAAAACATCTCAGGAAATGAATAACTCTATTGGGTACTACGATATTGGTTCAAAATGGATGGATGTTGGGAGCGAAGAGGCATTAGAGCTTGCAAAGAAATTTATAAATTCTGATCTAATTTAACTTACTTGATATTTTAAATTCCATTCTTCACCATTCTTTTCCCAAAGAGATGGGTCTCTAAATTTATCAATATTTTGAAAAAATTCTTTTTCACTCATTTGAAAATAATCTAAAAAATCTTTTAAGAATTGGTTTGGAAATTCATGATCATATTTTTGGACTAATGCGATACCTTCATTTCTAGTTATTTTTTCATTTCTAATTTCTTGTGCTGCATCATATGTAGCTCTTCCAATTCCAAATTTTATAAAAATCATATAAAAGTGAAGCCACTCTATTACATCATCTATGCCGGCATATCTACTATAAGTACCCTGGGTTCTAACTGGGTTGGGTCTAAATCCAGTATTCTCTGCAGCATAATAATACATTTCCTGTGGATCCCATTTAGAGTAGTAGCTTAAGTAATGCACTTCGGTACCAGTCGATTTAAGTTTGTTCTGATCTAAAGGTCTATACATAGTTAAGTCGCTCAAGGGTATGCCATAATCACTTATAATTTGATTTACTGGAATACCCGAAATTGTAGATTCTAGAAAGTTTTCTGTGGTGAAGAAAGAGAGATCCATTGTTGGTTTGTAATTATCCTCTATTTTATTTCCATATTCAGCTTGATTCTCTCCATAAAATATAAGAGGAACATCGTACAAAATAGACGCTCTAGGACCAGTAAGTTTTTGGCCAATGATGAATGGCTGGAATGGGTGCCCTAAATTTTGAAAGGCTAATTTTGCTAATTTTTTATGAACACTGCCGTTAGGGTGAAATAAAATATTGTCAAAACCACCTTCATCAATCCATGATTTAAAGTTTTGCCACCCTATTTCAGTATATTTATGAGGTGCCCATGTAACTGTTAATGGGTTCATACCAAGTTCATATTTTAAATAGTGAGCCGTAAAGGCACTATCTTTTCCGCCTGAGCCTGGGATAATGCAATCATAAGAGCCATCATTTTTTCTAAATTTTTCACATAAAATTTCTAATTCTTCTCTCCTGGTACCCCAGTCAATTTTATTTTTTTCCTTTTCCCATAAACAGGCACTACAAACACCATCTGTAAATTGGATTTTGGGCTTAATGTCTTCTAGTTTATTTTTAAATTCTACGACACTGCTTGGTCGCTGATTAGAAATAACGCACTCTTTGCAATATTCAATTAGTTTTTCAGACATTAAAAATATGATAATGGTTTATAAGATGTAAAAGAATTATTTGAGTTATTATTACAACATGAAAGAACTTCCATCAATAATGTTTCATGATTTGCATTATAAAGAAGATAAAGGAACACAGGGTTCAATAAATAATGATGAATTTTATAAAATCTTAGATTTTATACATAAAAAAGAAAATATAACTAATGCAAGTGAATTAAATGGATTAAGTGAAAAAGAAATTTTAACAAAACGATTTATCACCTTTGATGATGGTTTAAAAAGTCAACATGAAATCGGAGCTAAAATATTAAATGGTAATGGAATTACTGCATGCTTTTTTATTCACACTGCTCCCCTAAATAATGATTTTGATGTACATCAAATTCTTAGAATATTCAGAAATTCGTCAATTTTTAATAGCGTTGAGGATTTTAATAAAATTTTTTTAGAATATTTATTCAAAAATATTGATGAAAAAAAACATGGAGAAATTAATCTTCTTTTTGATGATTCATCATATCTGAGCCAGTTTACTTTTTATTCCCTTAATGATAGAAAACTTAGATACATAAGAGATTTTCATTTATCTCATAATGAATATAAGGACTTAAGTTTAGATTTTATTAGAAATAAGAATGGAGATGTTGATTCTCTTATTAAGGAAACTTATATGAATGAGGCATCTATTCTAAATTTACATAGAAAGGGGCATCATATAGGCCTCCACTCGCATTCTCATGCAAGTAATTTGAAAAGCCTCAGCGAGGATGAGCAGAAAGAAGAAATACAAAGAAATATTGATATTTTATATAGTATTACAGAAGAAAAGCCAATAACTATGTCTTACCCATCAAATTCTTACAACGAGACAACGATAAAAATTTTGAAAAATAAAGGGATAAAATTTGCTTTTAGAGCTGATAATTTAATTGAGCATTCACCATACGAGCTTCCAAGAATAGATGCTCGCATACTCCTAGACAGTTTGGGTTAAATTGAAGATAGGACTTCTAACGGGATCAAGTTTAAGACACAAAGCACTGGCATCATATTTAAAACATATGGGTCATGAAGTTATTCAATATTCTGAAACTAATCCGAATCCAACGGAGGGTGATTCGACCATTAAAAATTATTTTAAAGCTGTTAAAGAAAAGGAAGTTCAAGTTTTTAGTGAAAAAAAATGGAATCTTGATTTAGAAAATAGAGTATATCTCAAAAAAGGCGAAATCAATTATTTACCAAAGTCATTAGATCCACTTTTTACGTGTGAAAGAATTGTGGTATTTGGCTCATCTTTCATCAAAAATGAACTCTATAAAAAATTATGCAATATCAAAACTGTAAACCTTCATATCGGTATCTCACCCCAATATACGGGTTCTGGTTGTAATTTTTGGGCTATGTATGATAATAATTTACATTATGTTGGAGGCACTATTCAAACTCTTTCTGAGAAGCTTGATCAGGGAAAAATTTTAAAATATTGTTATCCACCGGTAGAATTTGATAATTTTAATCCTCTAATGTTTTCAATGAGTGCAGTGAAATCAACCTTTGAAGAAGTTGAGAGTGTTTTGCTTAATTATGATGACTTTGCTGAGAATGCAAAAAATAATGATGCGAATAAATTGATTAGACATTCAAAAATTAAAGATTTTGATGCAGAAGCTATTAAGAGTTTTTACAATAAGACATTTCAATTGAACGAAGTCGAATTATTAAGACAATGAGGAAAATTTTATTTGGAGTTAAGCATAGCCAAGCATTGGAAAATGTTTTATCAATAGCAAAGTACTTAGATTCAAATAATGAAAATTATTCTCTAGGTGTCATTTCATTTACTCGGTTGGGATCAGAAGAATTAAAAAAAATAAATCGATTCAATATTGAAATTATAAAGCTACCTGAAAAATTTTTTATTCGAAGAGATGAGAAAAAAACAAGAATTAAATCTTTCGTCAAATTGCTAAGGTTCAATAAATATTTGAAAACTATAGAAAAAGAAATTATCAGAAATGATACTTTAATAGTCTCACCTGGAGGCTTTCTTCTTGATCACTTACTTGCATTTTTTGCATCGAAAAACATGCAGTCTTATGTTCTACAAAGTGGATTTATTTCTGTAAATGAAAAAAAACAAGAAAGTAAAAATTTATTTTCTAATATATTGTCAATTTTTTTCAACACGTTCAAGATAAGACGATATTTAAAAGAGGGAGATTTAGTTCCAATTAATTTAACTTTTAATAATGATTATTCCGTTTTTTTAAACAATTTAAGTGATGAAAGTAAAATCGCTCTTACCGTCGGTTCACCGCGTTTTTCTTACAATAAGGTAACCGATGACTATAAATCTAGTGGTGTACTTTACTTGGGATCTAGTGCTCTTTATGAAAATAATCAAGCTTTGCATGAGATGATAAAACTTCAAGTAGTTGATTTAACAAAGTATTTAACCTTGAAAAATATAAAGTTAAGTTTTAGAGCACATCCTAGAGACCCATATGACTGGTCTACTTATCTTAAAAATTATGATATAAATATTCTTGATAAAAATGAAGACTTAGAAAAACAACTTAATAACCATAAGTTTATTGTTTCTGAACGGTCTACGGTGGTTATTCAAGCAATTCTTCAATCTAAATTAGGATTTTGGATACACCGCGACCTAAAAAGAATTTATAATTATGAATTTATAAGGTGTGAGGACGAAGAGTTGCTTGTTGAAACTATAGAAAGTTGTAATAATGATATCGAGGAATATAAAAAGATGCATCAAAACCAATTAACAATTGTAAGAAATAAAATATTATCAAGCTACGGAGATGATGCGTGTAAGAATATTTTAAATATACTTGATAGCAACATAAATAAACTGAAATAAAATTAATTTACATATAATGTAGTAATGAGACGGGAACGATTTGTTTAAAATTAATGAAAATATTACGATATCTGATGATGACCAACCTTTTATAATTGCTGAGGCAGGCATAAATCACGATGGTGATTTTAAAAAAGCAATAGAGTTAGTAGACCTTGCAATTAACTCTGGGGCATCTGCTATCAAATTTCAAACTCATATTACTGATATGGAAATGATTCCTACAGATATGAAACCAGGAAATATAAGTGATGAGTCGTTATGGGACATCATTGATAGATGTGTACTAAATGAAAGTCAAGAAAAAGAGCTTTTTGAATATGCGAATGAAAAGGGAATTTTATTTTTTTCTACCCCTTTTAGTAGAGAAGGTGCTGATAGGTTAAATGATTTAGGTGTAGAACTTTTCAAAATTGGATCTGGGGAATGTAATAACCTTCCACTCCTGAACCATGTAGCAAGTTATAAAAAGCCAATGATATTGTCTACTGGAATGAATGATATTCCAAGCATTAGAACTTCTGTAGAGACTATCTTAAATCATGGAGTGCCTTTATCTCTTTTACATTGCACGAGCATATATCCTGCACCTCCAGAAACAATGAGACTTGGTGCAATTTCACATTTAAAGGAAGAGTTTCCAGAACTTGAGATTGGACTTTCAGATCATTCTTTAGGAATATCTATTGCGCTTGGTTCTGTAGCTGTAGGAGCAAACATAGTTGAAAAACACTTCACGAAATCTCGTGAATGGCCAGGACCTGATAATCCTTTTTCAATAGAACCAGATGAATTAAAAACTTTAGTAAAATTTTCTAACGAAATTTGGAAAGCTAGAGGAGGTTCTAAAAATATACTTCCCGATGAACAACCAGTTATAGATTTTGCTTATGCTTGTGTTGTGTCAATTAAGGATATAAAAGAAGGGGAAGCTTTATCTCTAGAGAATATATGGGTTAAGAGGCCAGGTACCGGTGATATTCTTGCTAAAGACTTTGATAATACTCTAGGAAAAATTGCCTCTGTTAACATCCCTAAAAATACACAGTTAGAACTTTCTATGTTTCATAAATAATGGAAAACTCAATTCAAGAACGAGATCATTTAGCAACTAGAAGAAAGTCATTATTAACTTCATCAGATTTTGAAGCTAATTATGAAAAAATTAAAAATCGTTATTATGGTAAGAAAATTCTTGTAATTGGAGGAGCTGGCTCAATTGGTTCTTCATTTATTTATGAAATAGTACAATTTCAACCTTCATGTATACATATTGTCGATCCAAATGAAAATGGTTTAACTAATTTGGTTAGAAATCTTAGAAGCAGCAATGCTGAAACATCTAAAATTAAACTTTTAACTTCTCCTTTAGACTTTGGTTCAAAAATTAGTGATCAATTTATTTTGGAAAATGGACCATACGATGAAGTCTTTAATTTTGCAGCTATAAAACATGTAAGGTCTGAAAAAGATATTTACTCTCTAATGCAAATGTTTGATACAAATGTAATCAAACATTCAAATTTATTAAAAACTTTGCAGCAAAATAACTTAACAGATAGGTATTTTTCTGTTTCAACAGATAAAGCGGCTAATCCTGTAAGTCTTATGGGTGCCTCAAAAAAAATAATGGAGCTTGTACTTCAGTGTAGGCATTATGAATTTGATGTAAACATAAAGACTTCTACAACTAGATTTGCAAATGTAGCATTTTCAAATGGTAGTTTACTTCAATCTTTTTCGACGAGATTTGAGAAAAAAGAGCCTTTACCCGCGCCATTAGAAATCAAAAGATTTTTTGTTTCTCATAAAGAGGCTGCCCAGATTTGTATACTTTCTAGTTCCACTCTTGATAGTGGAGACATACTAGTTCCAAAAATAAATGAACAATTTAGCCTTTACCCAATTATCAACGTTGCAAAAAACTTTATTGAGTCCAAAGATATGATTCCAGTTGTGGTGGGATCAAAAGAAGAAGCTTATAAAATTATTACAAAAAGTAATAAGGAATATCCCATCGTTGGTACTAAAGCTGATACATCCGGGGAAAAAGAATTTGAAGAGTTTGTTGGTTTAGAGGAAAAAATTATTAAATCTGAATTTATGAGATTTGATGTTGTAAAACACTCTGATTTTGATTCTGAAGAGCTAATTTTATTTGTTAATAATTTTAACCTTCTTCTACAAGGTGATGTCTCTATTTCTAAAACTGACTTAATAAAAAATGTTAACAATATTGTAAAAAATTTAAACCATATAGAAACTGGTGAAAATTTAGATAGCAGGATGTAAATTGAAAAAAGTAGCGGTGTTTACCGGAAATAGAGCTGAATTTGGATTGCAGTTACCGTTGCTTAATGAATTAAAGGAAAGTAAAAATATAGATTTAACTCTCCTAATTGGTGCTAGCCATATTGATGAAGAATATGGATTAACAATTAATGAAGTTAAAGGATATGGTTTTGATTCAAATTATCTAATTGACTTTAAACATGAATCTGAAAACTTAATTAATAACTCATTAACAATTTCTAATGGAATCGAACTCGTTGCGCATGCACTGCGTGAAATAAACCCTGATTTATTTATCGTTTATGCAGATAGGTATGAAGGCTTTGCAGCGCTTATTGCAGCAACTCAAATGGGAATTATTACTGCTCATTTTGAAGGCGGTGACATAACTGAGGGAGGCACATTTGATGATTCGGTCAGACATGCTATGACTAAATTAGCTCATATTCATTTCACGACAAACGAAGAAGCTAGTAAAAGAATTGAACAAATGGGTGAAGAAAAAGATAATATTTTTACAGTAGGTCTACCTTCAGTTGACTTAATTTTGAACAAACAATTTACTTCTGAAGAGGAACTTGATAAAAAATACAAGTTAAAGGATAGTGAAAATATTATTATTTTTACACAGCATCCAATACCAATAGAAAAAGATGCAATCAACAAAGAGTTTAAGGCTATTGAAAAATCTTTTAAAAGATTGAAAAAAGAAAATTTAAGAATTATATGCACATATCCAAATAGTGATATTGGTGGAAAGGAAATCATTAAAATTCTGAGGGAATGGGAAAAGAATTATGATTTTATTTTTGTATATGAATCACTCGGTAGAAAAGATTTTCATGGCTTATTAAATTTAAATAACACATCAAGTGGAAAAAAAGTTTGCTATGTTGGCAACTCTTCAGCCGGAATAAAGGAAACCCCAGCATTAAAATGCCCGTCTGTGATTATTGGGGATAGGCAACTTAAAAGGCTTCATTCAACTAATGTTCTTTTTTCGAGAGTAGATGAGGATGATATTTTAAATAAAATTGAATATGTATTTGAAAAGGAAGATTTTATAAATGAATGCAAAGAGTCTGTTAATCCCTACGGGGATGGGACTATGGCTAAGAAGTCTATAAAAATTATTGAAAATCTTGACCTTAACAAGCAACTACTTAAAAAAGTTTTTATTGATATATAAATTAAGTAGAAAAAACAATCATTTTTTTAAATATTTTAAACGACCTATAGGAAATATAAAGAAAAAGGATGATTCCAAATACATTAAAGATAAAACTAAATTCCCACAGGTAAAAATGAACAAAGGAAATCATACTTACAGTAATAATATTATTAAAAAGTCCCTTAGATTTAAAATTGAAATTTTTAGAGAAATACAAATTAGCTAAAAACCAAAATAAGCTGGATAATAACATTGCATAAGCAGCACCGAGTGTTCCATATGTTGGAATAAAAATAATATTTAAAATAATATTTAAAATTGCACCAATAGCAATTCCCTTTAGGTTTAAGTCTTTTCTTTCGTTTACATCAAAGATTGTAGTTAATACCGATGCGGAGCTTGCAAAAGCTAAACCAAGCAAGAGAACTGGGACAATTTTTATTTGCGTAAAATAAATACTTGGAAGTATTATTTCAATTGCTATTGGAGATATAAATATTCCAGCTAGTGATAATAAAAAGGTAATCTCAATTTGATATTTAATATTATCAAAATAATTATTATTATTTTCTTTTCTAGAAAAAAGGATAGGAGCTATAGCAACCATAAATGATCCGACTATTACACCTAGGATATCAACAATTCTATAAACTGCGTCATATAATCCGACATCAATTTGGCTTGAATAAATTTTAATAAAATAACGGTCAGCCCAGTTAATCAATGAAGAAAAAATTATAAACAGATACGTATAGTTTGAATAAGTAGAAATTTTTTCTAAATTATCATTTGTTACTTCTGTTTTAAAATTAATATTTTTCCTTATAAAATTTAAAAGGGAAACATTGTTTATTAATAAAATTAAAACTTGTGCAAAAAAATATGCAGAAACAATCATCCTGTCCTGAAAATCAGAAATAGATATTATAAAATAAACAGATAAGACTTGGGTTACTGGGGTTGATATAGCTAAGAGTTGATTGTACTTTAAAACTTTTAAGCTTTCTTGATTAGATCTTAATATAGATATTAAAAATCTATTATGTGCAATTAATAAGCTTCCTATTAATGCAAATCTTAAAGGAAGTCCATATGGCAAATCAAAAAAATTAAAAAAAGTTAGCCTAAATCCAACTTCTAGAATTGTGAATATGATAAAAAATAATAATATTGAAATATATAAGTACTTAAGTGAGTAAAGTTTAGCAAATTTTCGGTTCATCTTAGTGAAATATCTCTCCATTGATGCTGTTTTTCCTTGGGAAATTAACCCAACAACAAGTGCCTGCATTCCAACTAAGAGAGCTATCTCTCCCCAAAATTTAGGAATAATTAGTCGTAATAAAATAGGAACTGAAATAATCGAAATTAATTTTGGAAATATCCGATTAAATAAGTAATTTCTAGTATCTGAAGAGAAGTTCGAATTATTCACTTTATTATTCTATAAAGCTAATTCATAAAGTTAAGAATAAATGTTAATTTAATTATTATTTATTAGTATTAAATAGAATTTTCATATGATAGATAAAAAACACTTCTCTACTTTAACTATCTTAGTAATTTTACGACTTCTCTTTTTGGTGTACTCTACAAATTTTGACTTAATGCTCTTCACCAAAGATTCATTTCATTATATAAATCTATCAGAGAATATTTCACAATCTTACTTTGAACAAAATATTGAGAATTATTGGATTAACACTTTTAGATTGATCGGGTATCCAGTATTTATAAGTTTTTTCAGACAATTTATTAATTTAGAAAATATTGTTTATACAAATTTAATTTTTGACTTATTAAGTTGTGTGCTTGTGTACAAAATTATTTATAAAGTAAAAAAAGATGAATTTCTAAGCTTTTTGGGTGCAGTCTTGTTTTTACTAAATCCAAATGTATTAATTAGCTCAACACAAATAATGACTGAGAACTTATCTATGTTTTTATTACTTATTACTGTTTTTTTATTAACGAGTCAAAAAACAAGCAGTGTTATATTTTCTGGAATTTCACTTGGCTTGTTTTCATTAGTAAAACCATTTGGAATATATGTTTTAATATTTATCATCATTTCAAAAATGTTCATTTTTAAAACAGATATAAAGAAGATTCTTCTTTTTTCAGTAATTCCATTGTCTGTAATATCTTTAATTTATTTAAATAATTTTCAAAATTATGGAACAAATTTTTACTCAACGAGTTCCTATTTTCATATGCAGTGGTTCAATGATGCAAGTGATGCACTTTGTAAGGATTTTGACTTTAATCAAGAAAGGGTTTCTGAACCTGGTTATAGATTTGAAGAATGGAAGTTAGAAAATAAATTTGATAGCAAAACAGAACCAAAAATATTTATTGATAACTTAAAACTTGACTCACAAGATGGAACTTTTCAAAATATTCAATGTAAGTTTGCATCGATTATTAGGAGCACTACTTGGAATTTATTTGGTATAAGAGGAAATAATTGGGATAATTCATTTATTGAGCAGCCTTACTTGCAAATAGTGAAGTTGTTTTCCCTACTATATGTAATTTTGATAAATTTAATTTTCATTGTGGCTATATTTTTCAAAAAAAATAAAAGTGATTTATTTTACATATTGCTTATTGTTTTTTATTTAGCCATAATTTCACTTCTTCCATACGGTAATGCCAGAACTAGAGTTCTAATAGAGCCTTATTTGATAATTCTTTTTGCTTGTAATATTCAATACTTAATTAAGAATACTTTCAAAAAAACCTAAATATCTTTTTCCTACTTTTTGTACATCAAAATTTTGCACAATTTTTTTATTTACTGTCGCTTTTTCTTTTCCTACAATATCTTTAGCTTTAATCCTTAAATCATCTTTATTTCTAGATTCAAAAATTACTCCATTTGAAAATAAATTAACTATTTCTTTTGGTCCCGATGGACAGTCTGATGATATTATTGGTAGCCCTAAAATTTGAGCTTCTATCAATGAATTACCTAGGCCTTCCCTAATTGATGGGAAGACAAATACATCAGCTATTTTCATAAATTTAAGTGGATTTTTAACATTTCCTAAAAATGTAATTGGTAATTCAGAATATTTTTCTCTATATTCGTTTAATTTACTTCCAGCACCAATTGCTAATACCTCAAAATCTTTTTCTTTTTTTAGATCCTCTACAACATCAAAGAAAATATTTAATCCTTTTTGTTCTTCTATTCTTGAAGCAGTCAGCCAGAGTTCTTTTGTTTTTTTAAATTCATGTACTTTTTCATTACTAAGTTCATGAAAGTTTCTGACATAAACTGGGTTGTAAATTACAATATTGTTTTCATTTTTGATAAAGATTGAAACATTGTTTTTTAATTCATTTGAGATAAATATATTCCCATGTGAATTATTAAAAGCAAATATTGCCATTCTTTTGTTAATAAAGTTTTTAAGTCCACCTTTCCAATTAATGTAGTTCGAGTTTGCTTCTCTAATAATTACTTTTACGTTAATTAGCTGAAGATAGCTCAGTAAAACTATTAAAAAATTTGGGGTTGGAAGGGTGCTGAATAAAATATCAGGATTAATTTCATTAACTTTCTTATATAGCTTAAAAAATGACAGGAATGTCTTTTTGGAATTAAGATACTCAACTTCTATTAACGTCTCATCAATAGAGTCAAGTTGATTTTCTACCCTTTTAGAGACTATTAAATGAACTTTGATATTATTAATAGCCAAATAATTTGCAATTCTAATTAAAGAAATTTCTGCCCCTCCATACCCAATTGAGGGCAAAAATATGGCAATTTTTTTTAATTTATTCAATTAAATCAATCCATTGTTTTATTGTGCTTTTGTTATCTAAAAGAGTATATAAATTTTTCTTAGAATTCATAATGAGTAATCTTTTGTCTTTTAAGCTCATTTTATTAAATGTAGTAAGAACGTTATATATGCCTAAAGAATCAAATGATTTAAAAATAAGGCTTTTATTTTCGAACAGATGTTCTGAATCTCCAATTTTACCAACAGCTACATTAAGATCTGATTGAATTGCCTCTGATATAGAATTTGAAAATCCAGCATGAAAGGCGGGATGAATGAGTAAATCAAAAATATGAAAATAAGAAGCTGCATTCTTAATATTTCCAACCATTAATATTTTGGAATCAAGATTTAAATCTCTAATTTTTTTCTCAATTAATTGTGCTTCTTCTCCTCGACCAAAAATTATAGACTTAAAATCTGTATTTTCACCCGCGAGCATAGCAAATGAATCAATTAAGTTACTAAAGTTATTTAGGGGGTCGACTCTTGCCGCCACTAGATATTTATACTTGGCATCTTTTAAAAAATTTGAAATCTTAGTTTTAACTTCATGATCTTCGTCTTGCACAATAGGCAATAAGCCATTCTGAATGTATAAAAAATTGTTGCTCCTTCTTATATCGTCTTTGAATTGCTGCAAACCGTGTCTTGAATTAAAAACAATTGAATCAGCTTTGCTTGATATCAATCTGAAAATTAAATGCCGTAGATGTATTTTTTTACTACCCCTTTTTCCAAGGCGATCGCTTCGAACAGAATAAATTAATTTAGTTTTTGAAAAGATACTGGCAAAATATCCAATTATATAAGAATGAAATAAAAACGAAATTACTACCTTATTATTTTTCTTTGAGTTTCTTATCGCTTTTCTGGTTTTTAATATTGATAGAACTGCGAGTCTAATGAATCTGAGGTTTTTAAATGATTTTTTACTTCTTTCTATAGAATAAATTTGAAATCTAAATATTTTTATTTTTTTATCGACTAGATAAGTTAATTCATCTCCTTTTTTTAAAATTAACAAATTAACGCTATATCCTGTATTAGAAAGTGTATTTGCCAGCCAAATAGCTTGTCTTTCTGCGCCTCCAGTAAAGAGTGACGTGACTATTATAAAAATTTCAGTATTCAAAATTACTCTTCATCAAAATAAACTGCTTTGACATATCCAGGAAATAGTTTTTCATCAACTATATAGTAGTTTTCTTTCAATAATTGTTTACTTACTATCCTGTATTGACCCTTGGTGTTGGGAAGTTCAATTCCTATGAGAACTACTTTTGGATACTCTTTGACTTTATTGATTACCTTTAAATTTTCATTATCTTTTTGAATAAACAAATTTTCGATATTTAGAATTACTGAACAACCTTTTTCTGGAAAACGCCCTAGATCAAATAATTTTTGAGAATAATACAAGAAAGCATGACTTTGCTCTTCCGTTGTAACTATTGCGACATTTGGATTATTGTACAATCCACTTATTTCATCAAGTAGCGGTGTGATATTTTCGATTTTATAATATGGCTTTAAAAGCGCAACCGTAACAAAGAAGAAAAATAAAATTGGGAATAATAGAATTCTTTTATTTTTTAAATTAAATAAGTCGTCAATAAAAAAGGAAATTAAATTTACAATTAAAATAATACCAAAAGGCAAAAAAATTATATCTGTGCGACCTCCTCCAAGTGGATATAATCTCAATGAGGATAAGAAGTAAAAAGATAATATTAAAACGAGCGAGAAATTTACAATATTATTTCTCTTTAAAAAAACTACTAAAATAGCCGCAAATAATATAAATGTCATTATTGGGTGAATGAATAGTGAAATAACAGACTTAACAAATAGTTGATTTAAAAAATAGAATGAACTGAAAAAATTTTCTACAGAAGATGTATTAAGGAAAAAATTATCCCAATATCCCCCCTGTGAAACACGCTGAATTTTACTTAAAAGATTCGACTGAAAGAAGAGTAGTAAAACTCCAAAAACTGAGAAAGATAGTATGAGTTTCAGATTTTTCTCTTTTAATAAGAACAAGAGTAAAAAAAATATCACTAAACCGTTGACAAAAGAAAATAAAAATAACAGTGTGAATGTTCCAATATACATAACTATTTCATTAAGAGATAGTGAATCCTTATTTCTTTCTTGAAGAAACTTAAGACAAAGCAATGAACAAAATATTTCAAAACTGTATTGTTTTAAAGATACTGAGTAAGTAATAAATGTTGGTGAAGTTACAAGAAAGATGCTACCAAGTAAAGCTAAATTTTTATCAAATTGGTTGGATAATATATTATGGAATAAAGCAACTGACAAAAGAGAAATGCTTAATATGAAAAAAGATAATAGATATTCTGGAAACTGGATTAACTGGGCCAAAGTCCATACAAAACCTGAAAACAAAGGATGTTGGTCACCCCAGTCAAAAGCACAGATAAAATTTTCAAAAAATATTGGTTCTAACTCTGCTACATCATCCTGTTGGTAATTAGTTGGAAAGACAATAGTTCGAATATTGAAAATGAAAGTTATTATTAATCCAAAGTAAACGAAAATACTATTATTACTAATTCGACTTACTAATCTCACCTAAACATTATATTAAGGCCTAAAAAACAAAAATATTTTTTCTATAAATTATCTTTTAAAAAAGGTTAATGAATCGAATATTCATTAAAATTACGACATGATAGTTGGTGATAAATACATTATCGATGATATAAATAAAGTGTTAAGGGACTTTTCAATTAATGAGGACATAGAGTTGAACTATTCTCAAATTGATAGTGTTGATGTTCAATGTAATAATTTAGTTAAATATTCTAAAGATCTACGCATTAATGAAATTATAAATAACATAATTGAAAAACTTGAAAAGAATAAATATATTAAAAATGCAACTGTAGGGAAGAATAATTTTATTAATTTAGTTTTGAGCAATATATATTTTGATGAAAATATAACAAAAAAATTGATTGATTTAAATACTAATAAAAAAGATACCCTAATTGATTACGGAGGCCCAAACATAGGAAAAGCGTTACATGTTGGACATTTAAGAACACTAAATATTGGTAGGTCAATATACAATATCAACAAAATTGCAGGTAACAAAGTTGTATCTGACATACATCTTGGTGATTGGGGAATGCCAGTTGCTTCAATTTTGGCCTATATTGAACATAATAAAATTGATATAAAATCAATAACATATGGGGACTTAGAATCCATTTATCCAAATGCAAATAATCTTATTAAGGGTGATATTAATTTTTATAATATGGCAAAAAATATAGCAAAAAAACTGAATGACGGAGAGGTTGAATCTTTAAAAAATTGGGAAATAATATTTGATATTTCAGTAAAAGAAATAAAAAAGCTATTAGAAGAAATGAATCACAGTTTTGATTTTTTTTATGGAGAAAGTAGTGTCGTTAAGGAGACTAATCAAGTTATTGATGATGCAAAACTAAATGACAGAGTAACTCTTGATAATGGAGCTTTGGTTTCAAAAGAAAAGCATGAACCTCCTATAATTTTGATAAAATCTGATGGCTCTTTTTTATACCTAACAACTGATTTAGGTACGGTTTATTTTAGAGAAAAAAGTGATAACTATGATCAATATTTATACGTTGTTGACCAAAGGCAAGCAAATCATTTCAAACAACTCTTTGCAACTGTAAAATATTTTGAACTATCAAGTAGTAGTTTTAAACATGTGTCTTATGGAACAATGAATGGAGCAGATAATAAACCATTAAAAACTAGGGATGGTGGGGTGTATAAGTTAATTACTTTGAGGGGTGATATAAAGAAAGAGCTAATGAAAAAAAATACTGATCGAAATAGTTTGGATATATTAACTAATTCCGTATTAACATATTCTGATTTATTACCTAACAGAACACAGAATTACAAATTTGATACAGATAAGTTTACCGAAACAACTGGAAGGACTGGTATATACCTTCAATATGCACAAGTTAGAGCAAGAAAAATATTAAATAATGCTGAAAAGGTCGTACAAGTTAGTTTTAAAGATGAATTAAATAATGATGAGAGAAATTTGATTTTAGAAATTTCAAAATTTTATTATTATTTTTTTCAATCATTAAATAAAAATGAACCTCACCACTTGGCAGAATATGGATATACGTTATCCCAGTTTTTTAATACATTTTATTCGAATAACAAAATATTGTCCGAAGGAATTTCTGATTCTGATAGGCAAAAAAGAATTTATATTGTTCAACTATTTCATCAAAAAATACTTAATGTATTTGAATCTTTAGGAATTGAACCCGTAGAAAAAATGTAAGTTAAATGAAAAACTTGCTACTTATAATCCACATTAAAAGGACGAGGTAATAAGTATATTCTGAAACGATTCGAAATCTTCTTTCGAGATAATTAAGTAAAAATAAGAAAATTGGAATAACGATAAAGCCGGAGAATGAGGTGGCTCTTGTCAATGAACTTATATATGGTGAAAGAAGCATACTCTCCGGAAGTAGAACCTGAAATAAAACTAAGGAAATTATAGAGATTAAAATTGTAGAAATAATATTTACCATTAGTTCATTAAAGGAGGTATTTAATAATTTAAATTGATTAAAAAATTCAATTGGAAGAAAGAGGAAAAAAATAGAAATTGAAGATAGCACAACTACCCAGAATACTGCTTGGCCCGACCAAGATGTTATAACCTTATCTGTGTAACCAATTGTTTCTAGAAATAAATAAAAAGATAGTCCTAAAAAGCTTGAACCTAACGTGAAAAAGTACAAGCTTAAAGATGATTTTACAAATTTAGTTGATGTTAGTGTTTGCAAATTAATAGTTTGATTCTTCATACAGACATATATTAACGTTTTTTTCTATTAAAATAATTACTTATGATAGATTTTAAAGATACACCTAATCCAAATGCAAAAAAAATTGATATCCAACATAAATATGAAATAGCAGTTAATCTCAGTATTGAAGCTGCAAAAGGAAACGAAGAAATCACAAAACTATTACTAAATCCGGGAATTAAAAGCATTTTTACCGGGCCCGATTTCTTAACAGTGTTAAAAGAAGAAAGTGCAGATTGGGCTGAGATAATTCAGAATTTAGAAATTAACACTGATATTATATAATTATGGAAAATTTCAACACTGATCCTAAGCCCGGAAGGCTAATACTTCCTTTAGTTTTAATTGGTATGATTGCGACAACTTACACTTTCATTCAAAGAGTTGCGGAAAATAACGACCTTGAAATTATCAGTAATGAAGTAGTGGAAGAAGAAGAAATTGTAGAAGAAGAAATTGTAGAAGAAACAACATCTACTACGTCTACTACCTTACCTGTAGAGTATGTATCCTACCTTGAAGAAATTAATGGTGAGAGGATTGTTGCGATTAGTCTTGGTGAAAAAGTGCTAGAAGCTAATCAAAATTGGGATGATAAAACAGTAACATATCAGGAATCAAAACAAGAATTTGATTTATTTATAGAGGATTGGTCAAATTTTGTTGAAACACTATCACTGCCTGGTCCACCTAATGAATTTGCGAATTTAGTTACAGGCCATGAAGAATTGAAAATTTTAGTCAATCTAGTTTATGAAGATACAATTGAGCTTAAAGCTGGCTTAGAATCTTCAGATACTGGAGAAAGACGTTCAGCTGCATTAGATTCATTTAATTCAAATCTAGACTCATTAACTGCGAAAATAGCTGAAATTGTTGAATTAAATCTCAGTAACTAATTTAATTATTAACTAGATGCTGCTGAGCAAACAGTATCAATCATTAACATCGCAATAACGTAGGGGTCGCCATTTGCATTTGGTCGTCTATCTTCAAGGTATCCTTTTTTGTCTACTTCAACTTGCCAAGGAATCCTAATTGATGCACCTCTGTCACTAACACCATAAGAAAAGGTATCAAAACTTTGAGTTTCATGATCCCCTGTTAGTCTGTCTTCAATGTTTGCACCATAATGTTTAACATGCAAATCTGCATTCTTACCAAGAGCTTCACAACCTGCAACTATGGCATCATATCCACCATCTTCCCTCATTTGTTTAGTTGAAAAGTTAGTATGCATACCAGCACCATTCCAATCACCTTTTACAGGTTTTGGATCTAGGGTTGCAGAAATATTCCAATCTTCAGCAATTCTGTAAAGTAACCATCTGGCAATCCAAATTTGATCACCTATATCTGGTGCTCCAACAGGGCCAATCTGAAACTCCCACTGACCAGGCATTACTTCTGCATTTGTTCCAGAAATTCCAAGTCCAGCTTCCATACATGCTGTTGCATGTGCTTCTGAAATATCACGTCCATAGACCTCATCTGCGCCTACACCACAGTAATAGCCTCCTTGCGGAGCTGGATAACCTGAAGGTGGGAAACCAAGAGGTTGTCCGTACTTTAAAGAGTCATAAGACTGTTCATAAAATGTATATTCCTGCTCCATGCCAAACCATGGTTCAAACTCACCAAAATTAGATGCGGACTCTACTAATGCTGCTCTTGTGTTTGATGAATGTGGAGTCATGTCAACATTTAGCACTTCACACATAACTAATATGTTGTCTCCACCTCTAATTGGGTCAGAAAACTGAGCTACTGGTTTTAGTACACAATCAGATTGGTCACCTGTTGCTTGTTGTGTACTTGAACCGTCAAAGCCCCAAATTGGTGGCTCTGTGTCCTTATCCATAATCTTTGTTTTACTCCTTAGTTTTGCGGTA
>Ga0315315_10000790_pt1 | contig 27970 bp, 22 predicted proteins | sample M140m3416metaG_FD_203699 | JGI IMG/M metagenome (GOLD analysis project Ga0315315, IMG submission 203699) | Ammonia-oxidizing marine archaeal communities from Monterey Bay, California, United States - M1 40m 3416 | ecosystem: Environmental > Aquatic > Marine > Intertidal zone | place: USA... | reverse complement strand
CCGTCAGCAAGGCCGCAGATTGTTGATCCGGGCATCATGCCCATCGTGTCACCAATTTCTGCGAGGAGATCGAGATCTCGCAATCTACCCTTTCCGGCTCGAATACGCTCGAGCATTCGGAGTGACCAACTTGTACCCTCCCGGCATGGTGTGCACTGGCCGCAGGACTCATGTGCAAAAAAACGGCATGAATTATGAAGGAAGTCAACGATACTGACGGTTTCATCGACAACAACAACAGCAGCTGTTCCAAGGCCGAGGCAACCAACCGTTCCCGGTCCAGCAAAATCGAGCGGGGTGTCTAGTTCGTCTTCGGTCATCAGCCCCATGGAGATGCCTCCTGGAATGACTGCTTTTGCCTGCCGCCCTTTCCAGACACCACCACCAAAATGATCAATTAATTCTCGTGCAGTAATTCCAAGAGGTGCTTCATAGCAACCTGGTTTTTCTACATGACCAGACAGACAATAGAGCTTTGGTCCATAGCTTCCGGGGTCTCTTGGGTTATTCGGATCAGCAGGGATTCCAATAGAACGGAACCAATCAACACCTCGCCTTGCGATTTGTGCCACACACGCCATTGTCTCGATGTTATTGACAACCGTGGGCTTGCGGAACACTCCCTCGATGGCGGGAAAAGGTGGTTTTATGCGAGGCCATGCTCGCTTGCCTTCAAGACTCTCAATGAGCCCGGTTTCTTCGCCGCAGATATATGCAGCAGCACCCCGATGGAGATATATATCGAGAGAAAACCCACTGCCCTTAATATTCTCTCCGAGGAATCCCGCTGCATATGCTTCATCGATTGCTTTTTGAAGTATGTCCCAGCTTTTCGGATATTCATACCGAAGATAGATATATGCCGTACTGGCTCGCGTTGCATACGCCGATATGATCGTGCCCTCAAGAACCTGATGAGGGTCATCTTCCATGAGAATTCTGTTGTTGAATGTGCCGGGCTCGCTCTCGTCCGCATTGACACACAGATATATCGGCCCGGGATGATCTTTTGGAAGGAACGTCCACTTCAAGCCAGTCATAAAGCCCGCACCACCACGCCCACGGAGGCCTGATGATTTCACCATTTCCACAACCTCAGGCGGCTGTTTTTCGGAAAGTAACTTTTCAAGTGGGGCGTATCCACCGCGGCTTCGATAGCTTTCAATTGTATGGCCATCATCAATGCCAGCGGCCTCGAGGAGCACAGGCTCAAATGTATCAAAGGAGCTCATCCGTTTTGCCTCCCAACCGATTCCAGGAATGCATCCGCTTTTTCCGGTGTTAAATCTTTATGCAAATCATTTCCAGCAAGCATGCACGGCGCAAAGTCACAGGCGCCTAGACATTCGGCGGGTTCAATGGTGATATTCCCGTCGGAAGTTGTTTCACCAGGCTTGATTCCTGCTTTTTCACAAAGGTGATCAAGTACCTGCTCGCCACCACGAAGTGCACATGAGATTGAGCGACAAACAAATGCCCGAACTTTTCCATGCGGCTTTTCTTGGTAAAAAAATTGATAGAAGGTCAGGGTGTCCTGAACTTCTGCCGGGGCGAGATTAAGTAGTTCAGCTATCTCAACCACAGCATCAAGCGGAACATGCCGTAGCTCGTCGTGAACAACATGCAGGGCAGGTAACGTCAACGCTTGTTTCGTCGGGTAGCGAGAAGCCAAAGCTTCTATGCGTGCAAGCATGTCATCAGTAAGGACTTTGCGATTCGCAATCATCGGTCGAGCTCCGCTGCAATAATATTAAGGCTCCCGAGTACCGCTACAACGTCTGAGAGCGTGTGGCCACGGATAAGGTGTGGAAACATGGCAAAGTTCAAAACCGAAGGTGGCCTGCATCGAGCTCGGTATGCTTGATCTTCGCCGTCACCAACAAGATAAAAACCGAGCTCACCATTTGGCGCCTCGATAGCGGCATATGCCTCTTCGCACGGAACCTCAAATCCTCTGTTACTCATGCTTAACTCAAAGTGAGAAATGGTCCCTTCGATCGTTGAATACACCTGCTTTTTTGTCGGAAGCGCCATCCGTTCGTCGATGCCAACATCTACAGGCCCACTTGGTAAGTTTTCAATTGCCTGTTCAACGATCTTGAGACTTTCCCGCATCTCCTGCATCCGAACGAGGTACCTTGCATAGCAGTCACCAGCTGAGGCACAGCTCACTTGAAAGTCAAAATCAGAATATGCCAAGTAGGGTTCGTCTCGCCGAAGGTCCCTTGTTACGCCACTCGCTCGCGCAACAGGCCCAGTTGCACCTCGATTGATAGCCTCCTCCTTTGTGAGCAGGCCGACACCTTTGGTTCGATCGACAAAAATACGATTACGGTTCAGCAATCGCTCCATATCATTCAGTGTTTTGGGGAATGTTTTAAGGAACGCTCGCGTTTTCTCAATGACAAGTGGGGTGAAGTCCTGCGACACACCTCCAACGCGGGTGTAGCTGTTTGTAAAACGAGCTCCACAAAGCGTCTCGAAGATGTCGTAGATCACTTCACGCTGATAGAAGGCATAAAGGAAGTAAGTAAATGCCCCTGTATCAAGTCCAACTGCCCCGTTCGACAGTAGGTGATCGCTGATCCTCGCCAGTTCGGCAACAATGGTGCGAATATAGGTACAACGTGGCGTGAGGTCGATTCCAAGAAGTGTCTCAACCGAATGGTGCCACGCTACATTGTTGGCCATCGGTGAGATGTAATTCATCCGATCAGTAACAGTGACATATTGGTTAAAAGTGAGATGCTCACCTATTTTTTCAAAACCTGAATGGAGGTAGCCCATTTCAGGAACTGCATCAACAACCCGCTCACCTTCAAGCTTCAGAACCAATCGCAATGTCGTATGTGTTGCAGGATGCTGCGGACCGAAGTTCAGCGTCCAAAGGTAGTCTTCACTTCTAGCCTCTGGTGGAGTTTCGATTTCGGTTGGGGCAATAGCCATATGGATAGTTTTAAAAAGAGGTCAGCTACGGTCGCGTGTGATAACAGGGAAGTTATGACGTTCCCCACGGCCTTGGAGTGGATAATCTTTACGAAGGGGATGCGCGGTGAATTCTTCTGGCATGACGAGCCTGCGTAAGTCGGGGTGGCCGGTAAAGCGAATGCCGAAAAGGTCCCACACCTCACGCTCTAGCCAGTTCGCCGCTTCCCATAAAGGCACAACACTTGAGACTGTTGGTTCGGGGTCATCGACAAAAACTCGAACAGTAAGTCGCTGGTGGCCGGCAGTTGAGGCTAATAAGTACACAAGGCCATAGCGGTGCTTTGCACCGCGGTATTCGAGGTAGTCGACGCAACTGACATCGATCAATAAATCGAAACCACGGCTTTTGAGAAGAGACAGTGCGTCTAGGGACTTGTCAGCAGGGACAACAACTCGTTGCTGGCCCCGGAATGTTGAAGACTCTAAAGCGCCACATAGCTCAACGAGAGCGACCACATGAGGGTTCTCAACGGCTTTCGGTTCTTTTGTTTCAGTTGAATCAGTCATCACGGCCAAAGGAAACTACGGGAAATAAAATTAGTTTGGATTAGTGGCAGAATTTGAAAGTTCACGTTGCAAATTTGGATTACGGGATGCGTCGAGTGAAAGAATCTCTGGGCTTTCCACAAGAGCACGCTTTTGGTTCTGCCGTTGACGGGTATTGAACTCACGGCCCTTAAGTGTGCCTTCTAGTTGAATTTTGTCTTGTAAATCAATGATCGCTTGGATGAGTTGTTCTGGACGTGGTGGACAACCAGGAACATACATATCAACCGGAATGAACCGATCAATTCCCTGAACGACGGCATAGGTATCAAAAACACCACCAGTGCTTGCACAGGCGCCCATTGATATGCACCACTTTGGCTCATGCATTTGCTGCCAAATTCTTTGGAGCACTGGCAGCATTTTCATGACAACGCGACCAGCAACGATCATCAGATCACATTGACGAGGACTGAAACGAAAAACTTCAGCACCAAATCGAGCCAGATCATGTTTGGCAGCTCCGGTTGCCATAAGCTCGATACCACAGCATGCCGTTGCAAATGGCATTGGCCACAAACTATTTTTTCGGCACCAACTCGCGAGTTCATCGAGCCGACTGACAACAACGTTTTCTGGAAGTTCAAGACCAGCTGAACCTGACTGTGCTACCGCCATCGAAAGACCCCCTTTCGCCAGTCGTAAGCAAAGCCCACAACAACGAGAAGAATGAAGATAAGACCGCCAGCAAAGGCAAGACCTCTACTTGAAAGCATTCCCCCGGCTACCGCTGCATCAATTCCTGCAGGTGAGCGACTTGCAACAGCCCAGGGATAGAGAAAGAGTAATTCAACATCAAATACAAGAAATGTTACGGCGACAAGATGGAACCGCACGTCGAACCGCCGCCTCGTATCATGAATTGGATCCATTCCACTTTCGTACGGCATTTCTTTTACTGCACCCCTCCGTCTTGGGGCAACCAAGCGTGGAAGAATGATCAGGCCTACCGAAACCGCTGCTGCAATAACAACAAAAAGCAGAACAGGGAGAATAGTGTCCATAGAATTGGAAATCGCTGTCTGCAGGTGGAGGGAAGCGAAGCGAGGTCTAAAACGAAGTAAAACGCGGAGTACACATACTTTGTGAAAAACGTCACAAAGTATGCGACGAAAAAAACGGCGTTGAGCACCGGGTTTTCACCACTCCTTTATACAGTCTCTGAGGCAAATCGGCGAGCGGCTCCCGGGATTGTTTTTTCAGGAATTCACGAATAAACCTGCTACGGTGGGGTCTATGGCTGACTGCACTGAAATTCTGGCAGATCTTGTTCGCCGTCCCAGCGTCAATCCGATGGGTCGTGCCCTGTCAGGGCACGAATACCTTGAAGGGAGGGTAACCGAGTATCTTCTCAATCGGCTCAAAAGAGTTGGAATAACCGCTGTTCGGCAGCACGTTTCTCCGGGACGCGAGAACGTGGTGGCTGTGTTACCAGCCACCAGGTCGGGCTCGCCAGTTTTTCTTTGGGATGTCCATCAGGACACCGTACCTGTCGATGGTATGACGATAGAGCCATTTTCTCCCGCCATCAAGAATGGTCAGTTATTTGGAAGAGGGGCGTGTGACGTCAAAGGAGGTATGGCCTCAATGGTGGCAGCACTTGAGGATTTATCAACTTTTGAAACACGGCATGCTTCAGTTGTTTTTGTTGCAAGTGTCAATGAAGAGTTTGGTTTTTCAGGAGCGAAAGCATTTACCACACTACTTCGAACGTGTGGTCGTGAGAGCGATAAGGTTACGGAAGAATTGGTTCGATCTGTTTCTTCTGGCCTGCCAGACATGGTCGTTGTGGCCGAACCAACTGGTCTTCATTTGGTAACTCAACATAAAGGGGCAGTTCGTTGGCGGATGACAGTCCGTGGTCAGGCTTGTCATAGTTCTTATCCGGAGAGAGGCTTGAATGCAATTTATTCGGCTTCAAGAGTCGCGTTGGTGTTAGAGTCTCTGGCACAAGAGCTTTCTCTTCGTCACTCATCGCATCCTTGCGGTGCACCAACACTCAGTGTGGGAACAATCCATGGTGGCATGGGTGTAAACCTTGTGCCAGATCGTGTTGTTCTTGAAATTGATCGCCGCTTGGTACCAGGAGAAGATCCGGCGATCTCAAGGCAAGAGGTGATCGATTATATTTCCGTTAACTGCCCAGCCGCCGTGATTGATCATGAAGAACCATTTCTTGCGAGTGCTGGACTATCGAACGAAGGAGTTGGGGCAGCCGCAGCGGCTGCGAGCCTTCGAGACGCCATAGAAAAAGCTGGTATTCTTTTTGTGGAGGAAGTGGCACGCTACGGAACCAATGCGTGTGTCTATGCTGCGGCAGGTCTGCCTTGCGTTGTCTTTGGCCCGGGGTCGATTTCCCAGGCGCACACTGCCGATGAGTGGGTAGATTTGCGTGAAGTTGAGCAAGCCACAGAGATTCTCAAAAACCTCGTTGGCAGGAATGGGTCGGCATAGCTAATCAATCGTGTCTTTCCCACTGTCGTTACTTCGACTGTGCAAAAAGCCATTTCAAGAAGTCGGGCTCGCTATCACAGCGTTCGCTACTTGTGTACGTCGTACCATTTTTTGCGCCGGGAATAAATTTCCCAGAGACACCGTGATTGTCCCCTTCCCAGATCGTGAACTTCATGTTGCCGCCGAGGCGTTTCATTTCATCAAATACTGCCTGGTCTTTTCCGATCGGGCAGACTCCATCCTTGTCTCCATGAAACGCCCAAATGGGTAGATTCTTAATTTTTTCGGCGTCAATGAACGGTTCTGTGCGTCGTAGCCCACTTCCGGCAGATGGTGCTGCAGCCGCGAAGAAGTCAGGGTCGAGTTGAGTGAATATGTAGGTGCCATGTCCGCCCATTGAATGCCCGAGAATGTAGATGCGGTTCATGTCAACTGAGGGGAGGGTGTCGATAATGCTTTTTATTTTCTCGAGGTGATCGGGGTTCCATAGTTGATCGGCTTGTGGAGCAACAACATAACAGGGGAAATCTTTTCGTCTCTGTTTGTCTGCAAGTTGGAGGTTCCAGTCTTTCAGTTGGTTCTTGTTATTAGTTCCTTTGCCACCCGCTCCGTGCAGGGAAACAATCACCGGATATTTCTTGTTAGGGTCAAAAGAGAGTGGCGTCATGACTCGACAGGGCATGTCATCAAATGGCCTTGGTTTGTACAAGTCTCGCCGCGATTCCTCAGCGTGTAATAGATTCGCCAACGTAATTACCATGAAACAGGAAATGAAACGCAAAGGTCGGAGTAGTGAAAAGAATCTCATTGAAAATCCCATCTCATGTTCGATGTGCAGAAGTTTTGAATAGCTCTACGAGGCTATCGTTTCTTTAAGGCTTCATTACTGGTCGAACCCAGTCGTGAGCAATGTAACCACTTGGTTTTTCCGGCTTTGTAACCTCGACAATTTCTGCTTTTGGATCGTAAAGTAGCCAATCGTCAGTGCGAAATGGTGATGCCGGAAAGCCTTCTTGGTTGTAGAGTAGATTGCGTTGTGAGGGATTCATGGCCCATGCATAACGAACCGCAACGGGCTCAAAGACATCCGGAGACGAAACAGTCAAAGTCGTACCTGTAATTTTTGCATCTGCCCAATGCCACTGACGATCACTGCCAGCAATAGCGAACCCGTTGAGCGGTCCCGAGCGTGCGGGCTTCAGGCCGGCTCCAACAGAATCGAACTCAATGAGAATCCTTCCCTTCTCTAATTTGTGAGCACGATATCGTGGGCCTTCACCAACCGGATATTTCCTATATGTATTTTTAAGAGCAATGGTCGCGTGTCGAATGCCGATTGGTTTTTTGTTTTTCGGATGGAGGGCTACGGCGTCCCCTGTATCGATGGAGACAGCCATATGTGTGTTTGGAAGATTTTTTGTTGCGAGGCGCATGGCTTCACGATTTGCCACCCAAGGTGACTCAATACCTTCACTAGGAGCAGACTGCGGTGCATGCCAGCTTGGAAGTTGAGTTATTTGAAATGGGAAATCTTTTGGCATGTGACTGTCAGATTTCTGATGCCACTCCCGGCGATAGAAACGCACAAGTGTCTCTAGTTGATGTTGATAGTGCAGTGCCTGAGGAATGTTTTTTGAGTTCCGTTCACCCTGGTACCAGATGATGCCACGAATCCCAAAGGGGATAATTGGTGCGACCATGGCATTAAAAATATTCTCTGGAAACTGATGTCCGAGTGTTGCTGGTCGAGTAATAATTGGAGGGGTGAGTTGTTTAAACTTGTTTTTCATTGTTTCACCAGCATCAATTTTGCCGTTATAGCTGGCTAATTCAGTCTCAAAGACGGCCAGTGCTTTTTCAGCTGTTTCGCCACGTTTCTCTGCCATGCGTAAAGCTGTGTCTTCAAAAAGCTTTTTCTGGGCTTTCGACCGGGGGTCATTCTTTTGTTCATTCCACGGAAGCCACCCTTCAATTGGTGTTCCGGCATATGCCCGTTGAATAATGCCAACAGGAATGCCAAGTTCTTGGTGGAGTTTCTTTCCAAAGAAATAAGCAACTGCAGAAGTTTCCATAGCGGACTCGGGAGTGCAGCCTTTCCAAGCACAAAGCCTGTCACGATTTTCCTCAAGGGGGATGTGCCAATGTTCTCTGGCTGACCTGAAAATCCTCATATTTGGTAGGTCAACTGCTAATTCACCATCGGCCTCAAAGCTATTTTGGACTGACCAGCCCATGTTGGATTGACCTAAGCAAAGCCAGACTTCACCGAGAGCAACATTTTTAATAACAGTCGTGTTTGATCCGGTTACCCGAAGTGAATGGCCTGTCCCGTGTGATGGCGTTTCTAAAAAGACTATCCATCGCCCCGCATTGTCTGTGACCGTTGAAGTGGTGGCTTCCCAGCTCGCGTGAACAACAACCTCTTCACCGGGGTCAGCCCAGCCCCAGATCGCATTCGTCTGATTCTGTTGCAGAATCATATTGTCGGAAAAAAAACGAGGGAGACGAACCTCTGCCGATGCAATATTACATGCAACCAATGAAATCCAAAATAAAAGGCTACACGTCTTTGTGTATGTTTTTAAGGTAGGACTACACTGCCGGAGTGAACGGTTCATCGATTGTGGTTCTCCAATTTTTTATTTTGCATGTAGTTTACTGGTAAATTTTTTTTTTTGGCAAATTAGCACCAACACGTTGTCTGAGACTGGAATTTCACAGAGTACGGTTATATTTAGCAATCAAATTTTCGGGCCAATACGAGGTGAGCATGTTTTTGGCACCCTCCCAGCCCTATGTCTTAAGGTTTTTCAATTGAGGTTGAAAATGTTTTTATCGTCAACAAATGTTCTTAAGGGTATCCAGTTGGTGCGTCTTGCAGCCATCGGCTGTTTCTTGGTCTTCGGTGTTTTTCAAAAAACCGTTGCGGAGGAGGCCACAGCCGCCAGAGAAGGTGACGCCCGTCAGCATCTTCCTGTTGCCGACGTCCGCTATCCAACCGTTCAGGAAGTTGATCCTTCAAAAGTGCGCATGCCGGAGAATGATCTTATTTCTGCTCCGGCAGGATCGCCAAACGTTGTCGTGATACTGCTTGATGATCTTGGGTTCGGAGGGCCCGCATCTTTCGGGGGAGCGATAGCGATGCCGACGCTGGGGCATCTTGCTTCAAATGGTTTAAGATTTAACCGATTTCATACTGTGGCACTCTGTGCACCAACACGTGCAGCGTTGCGGCACGGTCGTAATCATCATGTGCTCAACATGGGTTCAATACCCGAGATAGCAACGGGTTTTCCTGGTAATACGTGTCGTCTTCCGAATGACACAGCGTCGCTTGCAGAGATTTTAAGGCTCAACGGGTACAACACGGCAGCCTTTGGGAAGTGGCACTCAACCCTTGGTCGTGAAACAACTGTTTCAGGTCCTCAAGATACCTGGCCAACTCGTCAGGGGTTCGAAAAGTTTTATGGGTTCATTGGGGCTGAGGAGAACATGTACGAACCGACGTTGCACGACGGAGTTACGAACATAGACTTTCCGGACCATGAGGGCTATCACCTCGCAGATGACATGACTCGTGAATCAATTGAATGGATGAAACAGCAGCACTCGATGACCCCAGAAAAGCCATTCTTTATATATTACTCGGCGCCCGGTGTGCACGCGCCGCATCAGGTTCCCAGTGAGTGGTGTGAGAAATATCGAGGGAAGTTTGATGCTGGTTGGGACGTACTCCGTGAAGAGACTCTAGCTCGACAAATTGAAATGGGTGTAGTCCCTGCTGGAACTGAACTGGCAAAGACGGCAGATAGTATTCCGGCTTGGGATTCATTGGAAGAGAATGAAAAGAAAATATTTGCTCGGCAGGCAGAGGTTTTCGCAGCCTTCGCAGAGTATACCGATCATCAAGTGGGTCGACTCCTTGGTGCAATCGATGATCTTGGGAAGACTGATAACACGCTTGTTATTTATATTTCTGGAGATAACGGGACCAGTGCAGAGGGGAACTACACAGGGAACTGGAACTGGGGCAACATGCTCAATGGCAGGCAGGAGACAGTTGAAGAGCAACTTTCTCATCTTGATGAATGGGGTGGCCGTGCGACCTATCCGCATATGTCGGTCGGTTGGGCAATCGCATTTGATACACCGTTTGCTTTTACGAAACAGGTAGCTGGTGACTTTGGTGGTACACGGAACGGAACAGTGATTCACTGGCCTGCAGGGATTAAGGCAAAAGGTGAAATCCGAAGCCAGTTTAGTCATGTGATTGATATAGCACCGACGGTTCTTGAAGCCGCAGGAATTGCCGAGCCGACTTTTGTGAATGGTGTGCGTCAAGTTCCAATGCAAGGGACAAGTTTGATGTATGCATTCGACAATAGCGATGCGAAAGAAAAACACTCAATTCAGTATTTTGAGATCATTGGTAATCGGGCAATTTATAATAACGGGTGGTTGGCTCGTGCAACGGTGAAACTTCCGTGGGAAAACAAGAAGATCAATGAAATCAAAGATGATTCTGGTTGGCAGCTATTTAATACACGAGAAGACTTCAGTCTTGCGCATGACCTATCGAGCCAATACCCTGATCGCCTCGCGGCAATGAAAGAGCAATTTGTCCAAGAGGCAATGGAAAACGGAGTCTTTCCGCTCGACGACCGATTGTTAGAGCGTCTTTTGCCGGAGGTCGCTGGTAGGCCAACATTAATGGGTGATCGCACAAGCCTCACCTTGTATCCGGGTGCAATCAATATTAATGAGAATGCACTTTTGAGTATCAAAAACTGTTCAAGCAGAGTAACTGCTGAAGTTGAAATATCGGAAGCAGCCGATGGTGTGATATTTGCCCAAGGTGGTCGCTTTGGTGGTTGGGCCATTTTTGTTGAAGACGGTTACGCAGGTTATTTGTACAACGATTTAGGTGAGAGAAAAGTTCTGAAATCAAGCCAGCCTCTCCCGCCGGGCTCCAGCACTATTGTTGTTGATTTTCGGTATGACGGAGAAGAGAAGGGAGCAGGTGGTGATGTGAATCTGATTGTGAATGAGGGAACACCTGTTTCTGCACATATTAGCCGTACCATTCCGAGTCAGTTCTCAATTGATGAGGGGGCTGATGTTGCCTGCGATCGAGGGTCTCCAGTTGTTGGACATCAGCTAGGGCCCCACCGAAACAGCCGTTTTACGGGGGAAGTCAAAAAGGTAACTCTCGAAATAAATCCACAGCGTTGAACCGTAGACGGAGTTGTTATGTCCCAAGGTATGCACGCCATGTTTTTGAGCACCCGCAGTTTCAGCTCTAGTCATATTGTGAAGCATGCGACGTTACGTTTCGTGTTCTGTTTTAGCCTCGCTCTGATTTCAGTAGTTGCAAAAAGTCAGCCAAACGTTCTTTTTATCGCAGTTGATGATTTACGGCCGGAGCTTGGTTGCTTTGGCTGCGAGCATATTCATAGCCCGCATCTCGACGCGTTGGCGTCACGGGGTACGGCGTTCTCAAACGCTCACTGCCAGCAGGCTGTGTGTTCACCTTCTCGTACAAGTTTGATGACTGGTTTACGCCCTGACTCGACAAAGGTTTGGGATCTCAATACACACTTTCGTGATCATGTTCCTGGTGCGGTGACTGTTTCTCAGCATTTCAAAGACCATGGATATCGATCAATTAGCATGGGGAAGATATATCACGGTGGTTTTGATGATGCGCTTTCGTGGTCAGAGCCTGCACTGAAACCGGGTACTGGTTCACGATATGTTCTTAAAAAAAATCTTACTCGTATAGATGAGCGAAAGCGGTCTGCAAGGAAAAAAGGTCTGAAAGGGAAAGACCTTAGTAGAGCAAGTCGAGGTCCACCAACGGAATCGGCAGATGTTAAAGATGAGGAATATTCAGATGGAGCTCTTGCAACACTTGCGGTACAAACGTTACAGCAGCTTTCGAGTAAAGATCAGCCCTTTTTCTTGGCTGTAGGATTCCAGAATCCACATCTTCCATTCAATTCACCGAAGAAGTATTGGGATCTTTACAATCGTCAGACTATTGGTCTGGCTCCAAACCCATTCGCACCAAAGAACGCGTATAGTAAGGCACTCACAACATTTGGCGAGTTACGGAATTATGAAGGGATACCACCGAAGGGGCCCTTGGGTGACGAGACGTCAAAGAAACTGAGACATGGATATTATGCGGCCGTAAGTTTTATTGATGCATGCATTGGACGGGTACTAAAGGGGCTTGAAGAGTCCGGATTGTCTGAGAATACGATTGTCGTTGTGTGGGGTGATCATGGTTGGAAGCTTGGTGAACATGGCTGTTGGTGTAAGCATACAAATGTCCAACTTGATACGCGTTCTCCGTTGATTGTGGTCGCACCACAGCAGAAATCTGTTGGTGAAGTGATTGCTTCACCAGTTGAGTTTGTTGATATCTATCCAACACTCTGTGATCTTGTTGGTTTTGAGAAACCTCAGCAACTTGAAGGGGACAGTTTTGCCGGGCTTCTTCAGACACCGAATCACCAACGGAAGCGAGCTGCTTTTTCACAATATCCACGGGGAAATATCATGGGGTATTCAATGACAACAGATTGTTTTCGATATACGGTGTGGGTGGACCAGAAGAAAGACAACGAGGTCGTTTTTGCCGAGTTGTATGACCACCGTGAGGATCCTCAAGAAAATGAAAATGTCATTGATTCCACCCAATACGCATCAGAAATCAAGCGTCTTAAAATATGGCACTCCGAAGGATGGCAAGGAACTCGTCGTGCTCTGAATTCAAAATGAAAGCACGGGGATGCAAAGAATGTGTCTATTTTTCTAGGAAATGTTTGAGTTCACCTGATAGACGCACGACTTCTTTCGGTCGAGAGTGAGCGACATTGACCGTTTCCTGCGGGTCGTTGAGGTGATCGTAGAGTTCGTGATAGAGGGGTTCTGCATTTGGATTGCGTGTGTCCCGCCATTCAATGTATCGGTAGCGAGGGTCCCTTATCGTGTAACCCATAAGATGTTTTTCAAAAAGTTCTCGGTTCCACTGGCTCCCTTGTTGTGTCCTAATCGTTTGCTCTACCTGATTGATAAGTGGGCCGAAAAAGGTTTCCCGCATTTCAGGTGACAATGGATTTGCTGCCCATTCACGGAGTGCCGGAGTTGGAAACTGGCTCATGGCTACACCCTTTACAATTGTAGTGGGATTGTGAAGGACTGGAATAAGACTTTCACCGGCAAGATGATCTGGCTGAGGAATGTTGGCGAGATCACAGAGTGTTGGATAGATATCAATTAACTCGACAAGACTATTGGAAGGAGTTCCCTTCTGAGGCATTGATGGTGTGCAGATGATAAGCGGAACGCGGGTAGCAATCTCGTAATTGGTAGCTTTTCCCCAGATGCCATATTCTCCAAGGTGCCAGCCATGGTCCCCCCATACAACAATAATTGTGTTGTCTAATACCTGATTCTTTTCAATCGCTGTAATGACGCGTCCGATTTGAGCGTCGACGTAACTTACGCATGCGTAATATGCGTGGAGGAGTTTTCTGGAAAGTGATTTATTAATCGGCCCCGACTTTGGTATTCCATGTCGTGTACGGAGTTCAAAAGATGCATGAAGCCCCATTGTTGCGCCATCCTGAGGAGGCTCAAAGAATTTCGCCAGTTGTATTTCTTCCGGATCGTACAGGTCGAAATATCTTTTTGGGGCATGGAAAGGGAGGTGCGGTCGTACAAAACCAATCGCTAGAAACCACGGCTTGTCATGGTGTACCAGTTCATTGAGGGTTTGTATTGCAACACGCGTGTTATACCCATCAACATACCCATCGTCTTCAACCGGTGCAGCCTCGAACGCAGGGCCATGAATCAGTCCTCGAGAAGAACGTTCTCCGTAGAGCGCAACCATGCGTTCTTTGTTTCTCGCATAGATTCTTTGGTTTTCAGGAAGCGCGTTACCGCCAGGGGTTATTGGGCGAGTAAGTCCTTTTCTATTCGGCTCGTAATTCCAAGAGTGTTGGTCATCCGTCATGTTCCCATGAAATATCTTTCCGCTGTATGCGGCGTTATAGCCATGTGCAATAAAGTGTTGTGGCAGTGTTACAATTTGTGGATTGAGATCGCGAAAATACGCACGGTTTTCGATCACACCAATTGTGTCAGGCCGAGATCCGGTAAGAAGGCTTGCTCGCGATGGAGAACAAATGGCTTCTTGGCAATATGCGCGAAGAAAACATCGCCCTTGTTTTGCAAGCTTATCGAGATTTGGACTATGAATATCTTTATTACCATAGCACCCAAGTTCAGGCCGCAAGTCATCAATCGCGATAAAAAGAATATTTGGGTGGCCACTAGTCTGAGCAGAGTATGCTTCGTTTAGGGTGAAGAGGAAGTGAGTAAGCAACAGGCATAATAAGGGAACGTTGTTTCTTGAAAAGACAAGGAAAAGTGAAAAGAAGGAATGCATCAAAAGCCTTTGTTCTGGAGACGTGGAAATCATAGCAATTGGATGCTCAAAGTGTTTGTTAAGCGTGTAGTTAAATGATAAACTCTTTAAGTATAGAATGAGTACGAAACAATCTTTTTCTTTAAGTGTACGTAAAAACATTCAGCTGACACTGACACCGTCACGTGTTGCGGTATCTCTCTATGTCTGTGTCTCATGCCTTTTTCCCCTTGATGCCGTTGATCTTGCAGCACAAAGCAGACCAGCAACGGGGGACCTTCCTGGCACTGGGCCAGAACGTGCTGCAGAGTTCCTTGTTCAATATCGAGACAAGGCAATGAAACGGTGGAGTCAGAGCATCGAGGCGCTTGAACAGAGGGATGTCGAGCAGGGAGATCCTAAAGACGCCATCCTCTTTATCGGGAGCAGTAGCATTCGGCGATGGGATACTATTGAGATTGATATGACGCCATACCAAGTCGTGCAGCGAGGGTATGGTGGTGCCAAATACACTGACTTGGCAGTTTTTGCAAAACGTTTGATTCTTCCTCACGAATACAGCGCATTAGTTGTGTTTGTAGCAAATGATGTTCAGGGGAAATCAGAAGATCATTCCCCTGAACAGGTAGAGGAATGTGCCCGATACATTGCAGCAGTTTCCAGAAAGCATCGCCCGAGGGCCCCAATTTTTTTCATTGAAATAACACCGACACGAAAACGGTTTTCCGCATGGCCGTTAATTCGTAAGGTGAATACTCAACTTCAAAAGCTGTCTTTATCGACACCCGGGGCCTACTTTATTCCGACAGCAGATCATTTCCTCGACCCTTCCGGGAATCCACGGGATGAACTGTTTGTTGATGACCAGCTTCATCTCAATGGCGATGGGTATAAGGAATGGTCAAGTTTGATTCGTCAAGAGTTAGACGGAGTACTTCAGTAGGTCGAGGTCTAGAGCGATAGGTCCACAGTCTCTGTAGCCTTTCCCATAAAAAGGCAACGAACACGTGCCATTTCTCAGGGCTGTTCTGTGCGGAGAGCCCGAAAGATATGGAATCATGTTCGCAAGTTTTTCTTCAGTTATACGCCTGAGATCGGGACCGCCTGTGGAAGGCAGCCGGTGTCTTGGTACAACAGATATCTGTGGGCACCGTGAACGCACATGAAGATAGAGTCGGACTGACGGAATGTAACGAGGAGTGAATCAGGGTATGGTAAAAAAGATCAAAGTAGAAGGACCAGTTGTTGAGCTCGATGGGGATGAAATGACCAGAATTATCTGGGAGTTCATCAAGGAAAAACTAATTCTTCAGTATGTCGATGTAGATCTCCGTTATTTCGATCTATCGGTTCAAAGTCGAGATGCAACAGATGATCAGATTACCGTCGATGCAGCTCATGCGATTCAAGAGTGTGGCGTCGGTGTGAAATGTGCCACGATCACCCCGGATGAAGCACGAGTAGAAGAGTTTGCTTTGAAGAAGATGTGGCGAAGTCCGAATGGTACGATTCGCAACATCCTTGGAGGGGTAATATTTCGAGAGCCAATAATTATTGGAAATATACCGCGGCTAGTTCCTGGGTGGACAAAACCAATAGTTGTTGGTCGGCATGCATTTGGAGACCAATATCGTGCAACGGATTTGAAGATTCCAGGTCCCGGGAAGCTTACTTTGACGTACGCCCCAACTGATGGATCCGCGCCTATGGAGATGAATGTCTATGACTTTCCATCCAGTGGAGTAGCGCTGGCAATGTACAACCGAGATGACTCGATACGCGACTTTGCTCGCGCAAGCTTTCGGTATGGTCTGGCCCGAAATTATCCTGTCTATCTTTCAACTAAAAATACAATCCTAAAAGCGTACGATGGCCGTTTCAAAGATCTGTTTCAAGAAGTGTTTGATGCTGAATTTAAAGCGGAATTCACTGCGAAAGGAATAACCTACGAACATCGTCTTATTGACGATATGGTGGCATGTGCCATGAAGTGGGAGGGTGGATATGTTTGGGCATGTAAAAACTATGATGGTGACGTGCAGAGCGATATTGTAGCCCAGGGATTTGGGTCATTAGGACTCATGACAAGTGTGTTGATGACGCCTGACGGAAAGACTGTGGAGGCTGAGGCAGCCCATGGCACGGTCACAAGGCATTACCGCCAGCATCAGCAGGGAAAGCCGACGAGTACCAATCCGATTGCATCAATCTTTGCGTGGACACGAGGTCTTGCGCACCGAGGCAAACTTGATCAGACACCAGACGTGACGGCCTTTGCAGAAACACTTGAAAAAGTGTGTATCGGAACAGTTGAACAAGGTAAAATGACAAAAGATCTTGCCTTACTTGTTGGGAAAGACCAGCCATATCTGCAGACGCAAGAGTTTTTGGATGCAATTGATGAGAATCTTCAGTCTGCAATGTCTTGACGAGAGCAGCTTGCATAAAAATATTTTGTGTAGAGCCGTGCAGGTGTCTTCAGGTACAGGTGTGGCGTTCTTGGCTTGAAAGGATGTTCTGATGAAATTAGGTTCGCGTGTTGCGCTATTGAGATGCTTGTCATCTTTCTGCATCGTAATAGCTGTCTGTTTTGCTGCTTCATTCTCTGCTGCTGCCAACGACGACAATTCTTTGTGCCACCTCTTTATTTTGTCGGGTCAGTCCAACATGGCTGGTTTGAGGCCAGAAGAGTCTTTTATTCCCGATGTTGAAGAAGCATTTGGGAAAGACCATGTCCTCGTCGTAAAAGATGCACTTGGTGGGCAGCCCATTCGAAGATGGTACACGGATTGGGAGGCTGCGGACGGAAGTCGGCCGGAGTCAACAGGAGACCTGTACCAACGTCTTCTGGAAAAAGTTCAGGAAGTAATAGTTGGTAAAGAAATCCAAACGGTCACTTTTATTTGGATGCAGGGCGAGCGAGACGCAAAGGAAGAGCACGGAGACGTCTATAAAAAAAGTCTTGAGGGCCTGCTGGAGCAGTTGTCTTGTGACTTGAAACGAGACGACATCAACGTTGTAATCGGTCGTCTCAGCGATTTTGACATGGAAGATAAAAAATATCACCATTGGACTCTGGTTCGTGAACAGCAGGCTGCCTTTGTGCAGGATGGTCCACGACGTATTTTAGTCGATACGGATGATCTCAATGATGGAGTCAATCGTCGTGGAAAAGAAATCAGGGATGACTTGCATTACTCGGCACCCGGATATGTCGAATTGGGCAAGCGTTTTGCAAAGGAAGCCATTCAGTTGATCCAGTCTTCGAATCGGCTTAGTCGTGAGCAGTAGTGAGGTGTACCAGGCTTGCCGTTAGGTGCGCTACAAAAGTGGCAGGGGGACTACGGATGGTGAATTCATATGTCAGAACTGTTGGAATCGTTCTCATCTTTTGGAATGTACTGCATCTGTACGATCAGCCTGTATGCCACGGGTCAGACTTAAATATTCCTGAAGGCCGTGTTCTTGTAGTTGGAATAGATGGTGTTCGGCCTGATGCACTCCGAATAGCAGATACCCCAGCTATTGATGAACTTATCTCAGAAGGTGCGTTTACAAATAACACGAAAATTCTTGGTGATCGCTATCGCGAAAATGAAACGATTAGCGGGCCCGGTTGGTCAAGTTTTCTTACGGGAGTCTGGGCAGATAAACATGGCGTCAATGACAATACATTTCGTGGTCAAAACTATGATGAATACCCACATTTTTTTGTGCATTTGAAGCGAGCGTTTCCTGAAGCAATTACCGGATCATTTGTTGATTGGGAACCGATTGACACGTTTATTCTTCGTGATGCGGACGTACGAGAAGTCTGTCCAGCATCAAGCGAAGACAGCTTATTGCAAAAGGATGAAAAGCTCGCCAATAAGGCAGCGAAGTTCTTGACCCAGCAGAACCCTCATGCTGTCTTCGTCTATTTTGGTCAGGTTGATGAAATAGGGCATCAGGATGGATTTCATCCAAGTGTGCCGAGCTATCTGCAGGCCCTACGGACAGTGGATGCCCATGTTGCGACCCTAATGCGAGCCATTCAGTCACGTCCGGAATACCTTGAAGAGAATTGGCTCGTTGTTATTTCCACGGATCACGGAGGTCGTGGCAGAAAACACCGTGGAGGTCATGACGTCCCAGAAATAGTCACTACTTTTCTGGTAGTCAGCGGTATTCAATCAAAAAAAGGCATGATTGAAGAGCCCTCCTATATCGTTGATGTTCCAATAATAGCGCTCACGCATCTTGGTGTTCCAATTGATTCAGCATGGCAACTTGATGGTAAAGCAGTAGGGATAAGGTAAGACATGACGGCTTGAGTGTCTGCATAGTAAATCCCTACTGGCAAGCATATGTGATCCGAAAAGCATTCTTGACTTCCAGTTGGGTAAGTTTCATTGCTGTTTCTTGCTACGAGGACACTGGCCTTCTTGTAGTTTTTGGTGAACTGAGTGATACTAAACAAATCAAAGTCGTACATTTGGGCGAAGGCGCCCCTAACAGAAGCCGTTACGTGCCAATTTCCGCCCAAGCGACTGAGACTCCCAAGCACGTTATGCACTGGGAGTACGTTGTACCTATCGCGACGATTCATCTCCTTGCATGTCTTGCTCTTTCACCTTGGTGTTTCAGTTGGCTTGGAGTTATCACTGCCGGTCTTGGCACGATTGTATTCGGTACCTTTGGTATTAACCTCGGCTACCATCGACTACTGAGTCACCGTAGCCTTACAGTTCCACTATGGCTGGAGCGTACGCTGGCAACTCTAGCAGTCTGCTCTCTCGAAGACACACCTTCTCGCTGGGTTGCAAACCACCGCCTTCATCACTGCCATTCCGATGATGATCCCGATCCCCATTCACCTCGTGATGGTGTCGCCTGGTCACACATGGGATGGCTTTTTCGTCACGTTCCGCACCGCAAATCACTCAATTTTCTTGATAAATATGCGCGAGATGTTCTTGTTGATCCTTATTATCGTGCACTTGAACAACACCCGACGGCAGTTCTTTGGATATATATCGCGCACGCGTCTGGCTTTGGGATCGTTGGTTTACTGCTTGGTCGATTGATTTCGGGTGATTGGGCGGCGGGCACGCAACTTGCTGCGAGCTTGATTGTCTGGGGTGTCTTTTTACGAACCGTTCTTGTTTGGCATATCACGTGGAGTGTGAATTCACTTACGCATCTCTTTGGATACCGCACCTACTCAACGGGAGAAGATAGTAGAAATAATTGGTTGGTAGCCATATTGGCAATGGGAGAAGGGTGGCATAATAATCATCACCATGATCCAGCGAGTGCCAGCACCCAGCATAAGTGGTGGGAATTTGATATTACGTATTACATCATTCTCGCGCTGAAGTCGCTTGGGATTGCAACAGATGTCATTCAGCCACGCCACGCTCGTCAAAAGCGATGACAAGAATAAAGAACCTCCTACCGTTCTCCGGTATGGACTGGCAGGAGGTTCTTTTTGACCAAAAAAGCTTAGTCAGTCTTTTTCTTCTGATTTCTTCCAGCTTCAAATTCTTCGAATGAAAGCTTTCCGTCGCCATCTTTGTCACGATTCTTAAACCATTTGTCAGCCTGTTCCTTCATCTCTTCTTTTTTAATCGCACTTTTGAATTCTTCGAGTGACAGGAAACCATCTTCATCCTTATCTCGCTGTTTAAATTGTTTTTCAGCACTCGCTGGTTTTTTTTCACCTTCTTCGCCGCGTGTTTCAGCAATACCAAGGGTAGTGAGGGCCACAAGTGCAAGCCATGCTATGAATCGAACTGAACGCATTATCGTACCTCATTTGAATTAGAGTTATGCTTTTCTCAAGTCGTGTGGAGTGTACGTGCTGCCTGGTGGCCACGCAAGTAAACCAGTGAGAGAAGAATTTCTAGACAATAAGCTGTCCTTAAAGAGTTTGCAAAATCAGGTATGCACGGGGAAAGGTTTTTGTAAAAACTAATTGCTTTGAAGATGTTCCACAAATACGTAGTTAGGGAAGTAATGAAACGTTATTTTTTTGTCGTTACAAGTAGATGCGTAGCGATTCTTCTTTTGATTTATTCAACATGTTCTTTACCCGCCGCTGGCGTAAATGGTTCGGGCGTTCCTGGTTCGCCAGAGATGATTAGGTTGCACAAACTATGGAAGCCGATGAATACTTCTCCAGCAAAGCAGAGGGGGCGAGATAGCTTTAATGAAAATAAGTACGGCATGTTCATTCACTGGGGGCTGTATTCTCAATGTGGTGGCGTTTGGAAAGGGGAGCGGATGGAAGATGGTGGCACTGGTCCGAAGGTGGCCGAATGGATTATGCGAAGAAAAGAAATTCCACGAGCAGAGTACGCAACGCTTGTTAATACATTCAATCCAGCAAAGTTCGATGCAGATGATTGGGTTTCAATTGCGAAGGCAGCAGGCATGAAATACATGGTTATTACATCAAAGCACCATGACGGATTTGCATTATTTGATTCAAAAGTGAGCGACTTTAATGTTGTGAAAGCGACGCCGTTTAGGAGAGATGTTATCCGTGAACTTGAGCAAGCGTGTGAGCGAGGCGGAATTGCTTTTGGTGTCTACTATTCACACGCGCTTGACTGGCGTGACGGTGGCGACTCTGGAATGAAAGACTTTTGCTACGATGAAACGCCAAAGCAAGCCATGTTTGTGAATGACTTCGATCCCGCGGCTGTTACATTTAGCGACTACATCACTCAGAAATCGTTGCCACAGGTTAAAGAATTGGTTTCAAATTATAACCTTACTGAAATCTGGCTCGACACACCGATCTATATTCCACCTGAATTTAGTTTCAGGTTTTATACGACGATTTACGAAGCCAACCCCGAGATTCTTGTGAGCCAGCGAATTGGGAATGAGTTCGGTGACATCGGAACCCCCGGGGACAATGTCATTCCTGATGAAGCAAGTGAAAATACGTGGGAAGGCATAGCGACAACAAATAATTCATGGGGATTTAAGTCGTACGACAAAGACTGGAAGTCACCGCAGGAAACATTATTCTGGCTTCTTGAAAATGTCAGCAAAGGAGGAAATTTTTTGCTTAATGTTGGCCCTGATGGGACAGGTCTTATTCCGAAGCAATCTGTTGATAATTTGTTAGCGGTAGGCCGATGGCTCAAGGTCAATGGCGCGGCAATATACGGTACCAAACCATGGGCGATAACTCATGAAGGTCCAACAGGCGTTTCGATCAAGGGAACCGAGCATCGCAGCAAGCACGGCTTTCAGCTTGATGTTACAAGTGAAGACTTTTGGTTTACGAAAAAAGGGAACAAGTTGTATGTGATCGGGATGGTTTGGCCAGAAAGTGGTTCTGCTACAGTTCGATCACTTAACGAATACGAATTTACGGAAATAAATCTTCTTGGTTCAGATAAAAAGATCAGTTGGAGAAAAGAGGCACAAGCTATTGAAATCGATCTGCCTGAAATTGAATCAAAAGAACTTGGTTATGCCTTGGAGTTGATTCGTTAGCCCGGCTGATGTTCGCTTCCTTGTGTTTCTCGTTGGAAATGGAAGTTGAATCAGACGCCTTTACTGAGAAGTGGTTGCTTCCGGGAGACTCACATCACTCATTCTTCACTGGCTGAAGATTGAAGGAATGAAATAATCGAGGATACTTCTTCGGCAGTAAGAAGATTTGCAAGTTCCGGCATCAGAGAAGTAGTTGCGGGAAATATTTCATCAATCTTCTTTCGAGAGATGGTACGAACTGTTCCTGCAGCATCTTTCAGTACAACGGGATCTCCGGCAGACACTTGCAGCCCACTAGTGACTGTGCCTTTAGTTGTAAGAACTGTCATTGTTTCAAAACCAGCAGCTATTGCTGCGTGTGGTTTCAAAATATCTTCTTGCAGTGCAACAATTGAGTGCTTGCGAGCGATCTGAGTCAAATCAGGACCTATTTCGCCACCATATCCGTCAACGATATGGCATTTGGCACATCCTACACGTTCGGAATGAAATACGGCTCTGCCGAGTGACGAACTACCCTCAACGTTTGAAAGCATGCCGGTTTGTAGGAGGTCTTTTCCTGTGCTGGATTGATCAACGAATATCGAAAAAGAGATATGGTTTCCCGTGTCTGCCGCTTCCAATAAAGTTCTACAAGTAACGTGTAGTTGGAGTGGATTGAGGGCACTTACGTCATATGCAATTACAGATCGACCTGTTACCTGTATTGCGGGCATCGTATTGTCTACGTGCGTCAATCCCGGAGAAACAGTTAGTGATGGTCGTTGGGGTTTCTTCTTGCGGCGTGCTGATGTGACCTTAGTTTGACTTGGTGGTGGTCCGCTCGGAGTTCCTCCAGAAAAAGCCATTGTCCAAGGAATCTGTGTTAGGTCGACGGTTGATTCTTTTGTCGTAAGGATGGGAGCAACCCATAGGGTTTCTTCTGGCTTGTTGTGGGTCGAATCAACGACAAGATAAAGGCGTTTTGCGCCACGGATATCAATGTTGATTGCTGCCTTACCGTTACTTGTATAGATGGGTTGCCCCGGTGGAATAAAAGATGTGTCGAGCCTCGTGCTTGGCTCAATCTTTTTCATCGGTGGTGGTTTTGGAAATATCTCGCTTAGTTCTATGTCTTTCCAATCATTTTGCAGGCGGTGCTGTCCCCACCAAGCGGCGTATCCGCGGATGTCTTTCGGGCCATGTTGAGCAATATCCAGCATTGCTGAAGCTGCTTGGAAGCTTGAATTAAACGCAATGGCGTCGACCATTTGTTTTCGATCGACGAGCGGTAATGTTTTAGCCATGGCTCGGGTTTTGAGTGAACTAACTGCAACATCAGGGTGCAGACGCCACGCTATTCCCGAGAGACGGTGATCCCATTCAAGCGGATCTTCCGAATGGCTCACAAGAATCTCATACGCTTCCTGCTCTTTCCCTTCACATGCTGTTCCCAAAGCTTCCAGATACCATCGGTCCCAGCCATCAAAACCATCGGCAAGCTCCTTAAGTAGTTCACGGCACGTTTCAATAGGTTCGTCACGAAGAGATATTGCTACCTCTCGGCGAACAGAAGGAGCTGAATCACGGCATGCCTGCTCTCGGACTTGCAGCCACAAGTCACAAATCTCATTCGAGGCATCTGATTCAGACATTGCACGACGTAATGATCGAAAAGCAGCAACACGTATCTGTTGATTCTCATGATGTAGCAATTCAGCGAGGCGATTTAAACCTTTCTGTCCACAGCTTGCTAAAAGCCACACAGCACGAGCAACGAAGAACGGTTGGTCAGATTGTGAAAGGTCAATAATCTCTGGTCCTGCATCTTCTCCGAGGGCCCGAAGAGATCGGAACCCGAGAGCTCGAACATGAACCGCAGGGCTTTTCAATGCACGAATCATTCCTGGAACTGTTGAAAGATCAAGCTTATCTATCGTTGGAGCAAAATCTTTTGGTGCAACTCGATAGATGGTCCCACTTCCTTGAGAATCCTGCATTCTGTGTCCACCCACTCCAGGATCGTACCAGTCACTTACGTAGATGGCACCATCCGGACCGATAGCAACATCAGACGGCCTGAACATACCGGAATGAGTACTGCCAGAACTGAGTTTCATGAATAGAGAACGCTGCAAGGAGAACCCCGCCCCTTGTGATTTCGGTGAGTATTGAAAGACTTCTCCTCGTGCAGACTCGCATACGAGAAGAAGTCCATCTGTATACATCCTCTCGAAACATCCATTCTCACCAAAGACAACACCAGTTGGTGCGCCAAAACCATACACATCACCGGCAGGAATTGTGCCAGGATCTTCCTGACGCCACTCGGCAATTCTGGTTGGCTGCCCTGGTCGTTGATCGAGTTTCCATTTCCGTGAGCCATCTGCTGAAGAGAATCCAGCATTGCCGTATTCCATCAACCAGGTAGTTCTACAGGCAGGTGGGTCGTCGTTGTCAGCGTGAAAGACATCACCGAAAGAGGACAGGCTCTCCTCGTATACATTCCGAAAATTATGACCAATTGGTTCAAGGCCGGTGCCATCGGGTCGTATTCGCATTGCAACACCACCAACCCATATCCGCCCATCATCACTTTTTCGACCCGGAAAATTTTCCTTCAGATGGGGGCTGCCACCGGCGTATGAACTGCCAGCTCGAAGTGTCCAGCCAGATTTGTCCGTGACCGTATGTGGACCACCATTTCCAGTATTGAAGTACCAATAACCATCAGGTCCAACGGTGACGCTGTGTAGGCTGTGGTCATGGTCAAGGCCACTAAATCCGGTCAGAAATATTTCCTTCTTATCGATATCTTTATCAAAATAAGTGTCGCCATCTACGTCGGTGTAAATCAAAAGGTTTGGCGCACATGAAACAATGACCTGGTTTCCCAAGACAGCTATTCCAAGAGGGGCAACGAGATCGATGTCTCTAACAAATGTGTGAGATGAATCTGCTTTTCCATCACCATCGGTGTCTTGTAAAACAACAATTCGATCACCTTCTTCATTGGTGAGGCCGAGACCATCGTTCCGAAAATTGCGATAATTTACAGCTTCGGTAACCCAGATGCGGCCGTTAGCATCAATATCGAAGTTGGTTGGATTAAAAAGCTGAGGAGTCGTTGCCCATACTGTTGCTTCAAAATCTTCAGCTATATCAAATTCATTCGCTGGGATATGCTCTGCGTTGAGAGAACTACTTAGAATCAAAAAAAGTAGTGCAAAGCATGATGCGATGATTCTTTGTATGGTCATATCTCTTAGAACGTCCTTGTGGTCGATTTTGGCCCGGTGCTATTACTACGAATTAAACAACACCATTTCAGTCAGTTCACAACGAAAACAAGCTCTTCAAAACGATGTTCAATAAAACGATGTCCCAAACTACAAATATCGTACATGAATGATCTCCAAAAAGTTGAGGTGCTGTTTGAGAGGAATGGGGTTTTGGCCATTAATAAGCCCGCTGGCCTTCCAACACAGGCGCCATGGGACATTGAATCTGCTGAGTCCCGAATAAGGCAGCAGAATTTTCATCGGCTGTTTGAGGAAGCACTCGCATCGGGAGAAACTCGTCATCCAGGAGGGTTCCTCGGAGTACCACATCGTCTTGATCGTGCAGTTTCTGGTGTCATGCTTCTGGCACTGACCCCGAGAGCAGCCAGGCAGCTTTCCCGCCAATTCGAACGTCGACAAATTAAAAAAACTTATGTCGCGATTGTTGAGTCGACAGAGGCGTTACCCGTAAGCGAAGAACCATTTATTTGGCGGGATGCGATACGCAAAGTTTCTGGAGAGCCTCGTGTTGAAGTTGTGAAAACACATGACAGTCATGCAAAGCTAGCCTTCACGAAAGGTTTCGTGTTGGTATCTAGTAAAGATCGTTGTGTATTGAAGCTGCATCCAGAAACAGGCCGCATGCACCAATTAAGAATTCAGGCCGCATGTCGTGGTATGCCAATAGTTGATGACGCACTGTATGGAAATACGGCAATAAAAGAGATAAGCACCATTCGTCATAAACCAATTGCTTTGCATGCATGGTCCATTGAATACGATGATCCTGAAAACAAACAGAAAATTGCTGCACAAGCTCCTATTCCAGAAACACCCATCTGGTCGTACTGGCGGGATGCAATTTCTAGTCGTATACAAGAATCTCGATAAGAAACTACGTTCCGGCATCTGTAGATTCAGGCAATTTCACTTAGAGGTGTCGCCGCATCAGAATACATCGAGTTGAAAATGATGGCCCTGGTAGTACCGACGCGATTTCGGATAATAATTTTGCCATGATCGATTGTAAACGGGTACTCGCATTTCCTGCGGATAGCGATGGTAGAGATCATTAGCACTCTTCATGTATCCATCAGCATAATAGTTCTGGGGATACCAGACATACGGATAATGGTAGAGACGATTCCAGTCGTGGGTGTTGTACGAGTTTGCCCACTGATAACCATACGCCTGTTGGCCAGCCGTTGGTGGTTGTTGGGCGCGTGCAGGTAACGAATACACCAGAAAAGCACTGGCAACAACTAGTGCCAGTACAAACGTATGCCGCTTCATTCTATTTCCCCCCGAGTACTGATTCGGTAAGTCCGCGAACGGTTCTTCCGCACATCAGGAAAATTATCGGCAAGCAGGACGACTAGACTTCATGGAAAAATTGGTATTTTCGGCATAATTTAAGAAATTACGCCGTCTGCGTCCGCTCAGAAGGCAAGCGTCCCTCGGCCAATTCCTTATCCCATTCATCCATGAGCGGCCAATGGGTGGCACAGGTTCCGAAGTCAGCCAGTGTCAGATAGCCCTTTAATCGGGTGATTGTTTTTTCAAGCAACTCATCATTTTTCCGGAAAACAGGTCCGTGGCTCGGTAAAAGCCATTCGATGTCGCTTGCGGCAATTCGCTCCAGTGATGAAATAAATGAAGGAATATCGCTGCCGTGATGTGCGTCAATTGCTCCCACAGACCCATCTCTATAGATGTTGTCGCCTGAAAGGAGGAGATCATCGAAGCGGAACGCGAGTTGACTGTCAGTATGACCAGGCGTGTGCCAGACTTCCAATTCTCGGTTACCAATTTTAATTCTATCTCCGTCTACAATAGACTTTTCAATTCTTACGACGGGCATTTCAAGATGCACATTTTGAGCTGAAATCTCGGCAAATGTTTTTATCCGGTCACCCTTCTCAAGTGATTCCACCGCTTTTGGATGGGCAAAAGCAGGTGCCTTTAAAAGGCTTTTGGCCTTGGCGAGTCCCTGAATGTGGTCAACATCTGCGTGGGTGGCAATCAGTCCAAGGCATTGAGAAATTGGGAAATCGATCTGACGAATCAGTTCAACGATCTCATCGACATTTTCCTCATACCCAATGTCTACAAGAATCCATTCATTTTCATCGAAGAGAAGATAGACACTGCATCCAATTCGCCATCCAGCTTGATGGTTAATTTCAATGACACCTGGGAAAAGTGGCCGACGTTCAAGCATTGTAAAGTGATTGGCGAAAGGGTGTTATTTATGACAAGGTCCCGGAGTTTGAGGCTGTTAGCCAGAAGTCACAGAACCCACCGAAAACTTATTGTAGGGCTAACAGACACACTCGACAATCGAAAGAAGTGCTCTGGGGGGCTTGAACTGCTCCATTTTGAGCCAGAGTAGGGGTGTATTCTGGAAAGTCGAGGCGAATGGGTCTATCGAGACGATGGGTCTGATTTGTACCGGGTTTTCAACTCGCACTTTACCCCGTACGCAAACCTGACCTTTCCCCGCTGAGTACCCTAAATCGAGAATGAAATTTTGTTTGAAAGTAGGCGACATTCGCAAACATTTTTCAATACGTGAGGAATGAGAAAGATCTTACGTATAGAGGCTTGCGGTGAAGTGAACCCGGGATGCTGGTGTGATATTTGATCGTATGTATTCTGAGGGCTGGAAAAGGTATGAATTTTTATAATCCAGTAAATAAAAAACTCCGCTCGGGGTAGGTACCCCGAGCGGAGATCACTGGCCGAAGTCGGGCAACGGATTTCCGTTCGACCGAACGTTTACACTATT
>Ga0315315_10000789_pt1 | contig 27985 bp, 20 predicted proteins | sample M140m3416metaG_FD_203699 | JGI IMG/M metagenome (GOLD analysis project Ga0315315, IMG submission 203699) | Ammonia-oxidizing marine archaeal communities from Monterey Bay, California, United States - M1 40m 3416 | ecosystem: Environmental > Aquatic > Marine > Intertidal zone | place: USA... | reverse complement strand
TATAATATGATTAATAATCTTATTAAACATAAGCTTTTCAGATTCGATAAAATAGCATCTTTAACTTTTCATCTATCATTTATCTTTATTTTAATAGGAGCTGGTATTACTAGGTATATTTCCTATGAGGGAATGATGCATATAAGAGAAGGTGATTCTACTAATTTGTTTATTTCTGATGACACATTTTTACAGGTTCATATTGATGATAAAAAACACCAATATAAGTATGATAAGAAATTATATTTATCAGCTCTTACATCTAATATTTTTAATATAAATGTAAACTTTAAGGAAAATGATATTGTTATAAAATCAGTTAAATTTTTACCTAATGTTAAAGATTCTTTATTTCTAGGATACGAAGGTGGAAAGAGAGTGTTACACCTTATTGTCCCTGGTGAAAATGGAATGCAAGATGAATTTTTAACAGATAAAGAACAAAGAATAATTAAAGGAGAATTTTTTACTTTTAATAATCCTTTAGTTGGCGCAATAAATTTCTCCTCTGATAGTGGTTTAGTATATTGTAATTCACCACATTTTGTAAATGTAATGAGCATGCAAAATAGAGAGGTTTCATCTTTTGATTCTTTGCAAAGTTTCTTATTTAATAAGAAGACTCTACATACTATTAATGGATTAAACTTAGTATTCAAAAATATTTTAAATAATGCAAAACAAATACCTGTTTCTACATCAAATGTTATGGTTGATGGGGCGGAGGATGCACTTATCATTAAGGTTATAGCTAATGGAAAAGAACGTTTAGTTACACTTTATGGAGGTAAGGGGTATGCTGGAAGTGATGAGGTTTTTGCTATAGATAATTTGAATTTTAAATTATCTTATGGTTCAAAATATTTCTCAACTCCTTTTAGGGTTAAGCTTAGAGATTTTCAATTGGATAGATACGCAGGTTCAATGAGTCCGAGCTCATATGCAGCTGAAGTAAGTGTTTTAGATGGTGAAAACGTGGAGGAGCATAGAATATTTATGAATAATGTATTGCAATATGGTGGTTTTAGATTTTTTCAATCTTCTTATGATAAAGATGAGAAAGGAACTATCCTATCTGTGAATTATGATTGGTGGGGTACGCTAGTTACTTATATTGGCTACTTTTTATTAATACTAGGATTTGTGCTTGTATTTTTGACTAAAAAGACAAGATATAATTTTTTAACTCAAAAATTAAAGAAGTTAAGTGTCATTATTATAGTCCCTTTATTTTTCTCTAATTCAGTGTTTGCAACGGATGTAATTTCTGATAAGCATACTGCAAATTTTGATGCTTTGGTAGTGCAGGATAATGGAGGAAGATTAAAACCTGTTCATACGCAAACTTCAGAATATTTGAGAAAAATTTATGGAAAAGATAGGTTTAACAATCAATCAGCAACGCAAGTAATTATTGGTATGATGCATGATCCTGTTAGCTGGAGTAAAGAGCCAATTATTAAGGTTAGTCATCAAAAATTAAGAGCATTGTTAATTAAATCTGATCTAAAATCAAAATATATTAACATGTGTTTTAATGATTTCTTTAGTGATAGTGGTCATTATTTATTAACTAATGTTGTAGAACAAGCATATGAAAAGTTGCCAAAAGATAGAGGTCAATTTGATAAAGATGTAATTAAAGTTGATGAAAGAGTAAATATTTGTTTTGCTGTTTTTAGTGGTGGTATTTTTAGGTTATTCCCTTTGCCTAATGATTCCAATAATACTTGGCTTTCTTTTACTTCAGTCATTGAATTTTCAGGTAATGATTCTCTTTTTGTTGCCAATATAATGCCTATGTATTTTAGTGGAATTAAAGATGGTTTAGAAAATAATAATTGGTCAACTGCTGATAGTATTGTAAGTTATATTCATAAGTTTCAAGCAAGATATGGTGCTGAGGTTTTGCCTGAAAAAGTAAAAATTAATTTAGAAATCACCACTAATAAATTAAATTTATTTTCTAAGCTTTTTTTATATTATTTTATCTTAGGATTATTGCTTATTTCTTTTATAATTTTTCAATTGTTTCAAGAGAAAAAATGGGTTTCTATTTTTATTTTAATTCTTAAATGGTTAGTAATATTTGGATTTATTATTCATACATTTGGCTTAGTAGCTAGATGGTATATTTCGGGTCATGCTCCATGGAGTAATGGTTATGAGTCAATGATTTATATTGCTTGGGCAACTATACTTTCTGGTCTTATTTATACTAAAAGATCAGTACTTACTTTGGCAGCTACAGCAGTAGTATCTGGTTTATTATTGATGGTTGCGCACCTTAATTGGCTTGATCCTGAAATTACAAATTTGGTACCTGTTTTAAATTCTTATTGGTTAATGATTCATGTTGCAATTATTACTGCTTCTTACGGCTTCTTAGTTTTAGGCGCTATACTTGGTTTAATTTCTCTTTGGCTTATTATATTTACAAATTCTGATAATAAGATAAAGCTTAATAACACACTTAATGAGCTTACTATTATTAATGAAAAAACCATTGAGGTTGGTCTTTTTATGCTTACCGTAGGAACATTTTTGGGTGGTGTTTGGGCAAATGAATCTTGGGGTAGATATTGGGGTTGGGATCCGAAAGAGACATGGGCTTTGGTAAGTATATTGATTTATGTTTTTATTTTACATATGCGTTTTATTCCTAGTTTAAGAAGTAAATTAACATTTAATACAGTTTCTATGTTCGCTATTTGGACAATAATAATGACTTATTTTGGCGTCAATTATTATCTATCTGGATTACACTCTTATGCAGCTGGGGATCCTATGCCAATACCAACATTTGTGTATTATTTATTTGCATTGATGCTTTTATCGGCAATTCTTGGAAAAATTAAATTTAAGAAATATTATTAGTATGAAATTAGATATACTTGTTTTTGGAGCTCACCCTGATGATGTAGAATTAGGATGTGGAGGTACAGTTATAAAGGAAGTACAAGCTGGTAAAAAAGTTGGTGTTATTGATTTGACAAGAGGTGAGCTAGGAACTAGAGGTACAGCTGAAATTAGAGATGCCGAAACTAAAGCAGCTAACGATATCCTGGGAGTTGCTATTCGCGAAAACATGAACTTTAAAGATGGATTTTTTAAAGATGATCAAGAAAATAAAATAGCACTTATTAAAAAGATTAGAAAATACAGACCTGAAATTGTTATTACTAATGCAAAGTCTGACAGGCATCCTGATCATCCTAGATCATCACAAATTACTGTTGATGCGTGTTTTTTATCAGGTTTAGAAAAGATTGAAACAGGACAAGAAACTTGGAGGCCAAAAGCAACTTATCATTACATTCAATTTAATGATATTATACCTGATATTGTTATCGATATTTCAAATCAAATGCCTCTGAAGTTAGCTGCTGTTAAAGCTTATTCTACTCAGTTTTTTAATCCTGAAAGTAATGAATCTGAAACTATTATTTCCTCACAAGCTTTTTTGGATAGTGTAAGTTATAGAGCTAAAAATTTAGGCAGGCAATCCAATTGTGTATATGCTGAAGGTTTTGTAGTAAACCAACTTCCAAAGATTGATTCCCTTTTAAATTTATAATAAAAAAAGCCGAGCATTTGCTCGGCTTTTTTTTATATAATTAATTCTTAATTTTTAAAGAATTTCTTTCCATTAATAATATAAATTCCTCTTGGTAAATTAGTATAATCGGTTTTCCATTCTCTACCTAATACATCAAAAATTCTTGAATCTTCTTTTAAGTTTGTATTCTCTAATTCAATTACTGCAGTTGATGTATTATCAAATAAACCAGCTGTATCAATCTCTAAGTAAGTAATAGCATTCCAGTCAACAAAATCTTCGTCTCCTGCAACAGCTAAACCTGGTTCAAAATCCAATTGATACACCATTCTTATTTTATCATCAACTACTGGGCTCATGGATCCATATACACATTCTTGCATTCCATTCCAATCATCATGAGGCGTTACATCTACTGGAAGTTTCCATGTAATTCCGCCATCTTCTGATTTTGTTACATAAATATGCCTAAATACTTGCGTTCCGTTATCAACTGTTTCAGTATATCCTGAGAAAGAAAGATATATATCGCCATTCGCAGCTAGTCCTGCGCTCGGCATTGATGCCTGAGATCTGTAATATAAAGCATATCCTCCAATTTCGTCAATACCACCTATCGCTGAGTCTCCATTTAGCTCTGGAGCCTGTGTAATCCAATGATTGTTCATCATGTCAGAATACCATAATGAAGTATCTTGTACAACTGGAGGAGTCATATCTGGACCAAAACTTTCATTCCAGTAAGCTATTCCATTTGTTAATGGGAACCAACTTGAACCTCCATCTGATAAGTCATCATCTATATAGCTCATAATACCATAGAAAACATGAGCATTTCCTGCGTCATCAATAATAACTGCTCCAGAGTTATCTGTTGAATAAACCATATCAAGAGTGTCATCATTATCTAAGTCAAGTCCTGCATCCATAGCGTATTTATCTACAGGAAAATCAAGAAAGACAGTTTTAGCCCAATTATCACCATTATCAGTTGACTTCATAATGAATGAATCTCCCCAGTCATTAAAATATGCAATAACCACAGTTTCTCCTTGTGCAGTTATGGCATAATTATCTGCGCTAAATCCTAGAAAACTAGAAGAATCCATGCCTGGAATTACCATAGTATCAATATCCCAGTAGTTTCCACCATCTTGAGATCTAAAATAAAGCAAGGCTCCATTTAATCCATGCCAAAGCGATCCTGTCCAAGTTCCACCTGAAGGTTCAGTAAGAGCGATCATATGTATAGTATTACCATCTAATCCACCAGCTGCCGATCTGTTCCAAATTAGGTAATTCTCACCAATCGATGAATTAGTCCATGTTCCTGTTCCAATTGAAGTTCTGCTAGATTGATTAAGAACACTGTTATCTGTGCTATGAGTCATAACACGCTCACCACCATTTCCTAATGCAATTAGAGAAGGCCATCCCACTCTTGAATCCTCTAATCTAGGCTCTGAAAATGGAGGTGATGGAGCTGGAAAAGTCCAATTGCTGCCGTCAAAATGATTATATCCTGTTCCTCTATCTGAAAATGTAGAATTTAATTCTGAAGACATAGTCCATGCAGCTGATATAGTTCCGTCATTATGAACTACAATTCTGTTTTGAACAGAACCATTTGTTTGTAAATCATAAGTTGTCCATCCAATTACTTCTGATGTCATTGTACTTTTTGAATTTGAGTTAAGTACTGGATAAGTATAAGGATTTGGATTAACCATTAAATGTGATAAAACCTCATTACCACTCAAAGTTACTTTATCATATTTAACTTTTAATTTAGGAAGATTTTGACTAGTATTTATTTGTGCAGATAAACTAAAAGCAAATAATATACTAGTAATAATTGTAATTGTTCTTTTCATATTTTTTCTTTTTAATAAAATTAGGATGCTAAGATACTAAAAAATATTTTTATAGCGTAACCTAATTGAGTTCCCAATAACTATAATATCAGAGAATGCCATAAACAATGCCCCCCACATCGGGTTAAGTAATCCCATTACAGCTATAGGGATAGCAACAATATTATAAGCAAAGGCCCAAAAGAGATTTTGCTTAATAGTTAATAAAGTGTGTTTACCTATACTGAAAGTCTGAGGCAGTTGGCTTAAATCTTCATTATTTAAAAGAACTACATCTGCTGATTGTATAGCTATTTGTGTTGCATTACCTAAAGATATTCCAATAGTTGCTTTTGCAAGAGCAGGAGCGTCATTTATACCATCACCTACCATTGCTGTTTTATTACTGCTTACTAATTTTTCAATTTTTTCAATTTTATCTTGTGGTAATTGTTCGCTATATGTTTTTGTAATTCCTAATTCAGAAGCTATCTGATTGCATTTTTTTTTCTTATCCCCACTTAATAGGGTGGTATTGTAGCCTTTTTTATGCAGTGATGAAATAACTAGATTTGTATTTGCTTTAAGTTTATCACTAATATTAATAGTAGCAATAAGTTTCTTATTTTTTAATACAAATAAATCATGTTTTTCTGGTGAGGAATATATTTTTGATGAGCCAATAGTATAGATATTATTATCAATATTAGCACTTATGCTAATTCCTTTTTTTTCAGTAATATCTGATAGTTTAAGTAGACTACTATTTTTTTGGAATGCATTGCATAAAGATTTTGCAATAGGGTGTGAGCTATGTTGTTCAATATTGTAAATAATATTTTTAATATCATTTTCTTCACCATCTACTAGAGTAAATTGGGATACAATAAACTTGCCTGTCGTGAGTGTCCCTGTTTTATCAAAAACTATATTTTTTATACTCGCTAATTTTTCTAATGTATCCCCCCCCTTTATGAGAATTCCATTTTTTGCTGCACGACCAATTCCTACCATGACAGCTGTAGGAGTAGCTAATCCCATTGCGCAAGGGCATGAAATTACGAGTACTGCAATTGATCTTAAGAAGGCATCTTGTAATTCAATATTGAAAAAATAATGTCCAATTAAAAAAGTAGCTAGAGAGATAGTTAAAACAACAGGTACAAAAACAGCACTTACTTGGTCACCTATTTTTTGAATGTTAGGTTTATTGTTTTGCGCATTTTTAACCAATTCAATTATTTGAGAAAGTAGCGTTTCATCACCAATTTTAGTAGCCTGTATTTTTAGATTTCCAGTAGTAATAATAGTTCCTCCAATTACTTCATCACCTTTTGTTTTATCTATAGGAATGCTTTCTCCTGTAATCATGGATTCATCAATACAAGATGTCCCAGAAATAACAACTCCATCTGTTGGAATTTTATCGCCAGAATTAATAACAAGGATATCATTTACTTTAATATCTTCAAAATTAATTTCTATAATTTCCCCTCCTATTTCTTTTTTAGCGATTACTTTTTGTATTGCAGTTAAATCCCTAATTGCTGTAGTTGTTTTCTTTACAGACTTGTGTTCCAACACATTTCCAAGAAGCACTAAAGTAATAATAGTTGCGCTTGTTTCAAAAAATAAATAATTATGTACTGCCGGTGTTCCATAATTAATTAACCAACCATATATGCTGTAGAAAAAAGCAGCTGAACTACCTGTAAAAATTAGCACATCCATATTTGGAACACCTGTTTTTATCGATCCCCAAGCACTTTTTCCAAAATACGAGACACCTATAATATAGACTGGAAGGCAAAGAATAAATTGAATTAGAGGATCATGTAATATATTTGGAGCAAACGGAAACATATGGATAAAGAGAGGGAGTGTAAAAATTAAAGTGAAATAGAAATATTTTTCCACTTTAGATAACCCTTTTTCCTCTTCTTTTGATGATGATTTTATTTTATAACCAAGGCTAGTAATAGTTTTTGCAATATCATTTTTATCTTGGTTTTTATCATTTTTCCAACTAGCTTCACCAGTTGAGAAGTTTACATTTACATCTTGTAATCCTTTGTTTTCTAAGTGCTTTTTGATTCCTGCAGCACAGTTAGCACAAGTCATTCCTTCAATCTCTAGCTTTAGCTTTTTAGTCTCAATTTTCATAAGTTACAAATGTACTAAGTTTATTCTTCAATATAGTATAAAATTATATATTTGCAGCCGCTAAATGGTGATTGTAGCTCAGTTGGTTAGAGCACTGGTTTGTGGTGCCGGGGGTCGTGGGTTCGAATCCCATCAGTCACCCATTTAAAAAGAAAAGGAGTTGATATTAAATCAACTCCTTCTTTTTATTTTATATACGCTTTAATCTTTCTTAAAAGAAGTGGTTTAACGTGTTTTCCAGGCAGTACATTAATTTTTTCAAATTTACTATTAAACAAAACTATTGTTGGAGTTGTAGTTAAATCTTCTCCATTTCGATTAAACCTTGCAACTTCATGATAAAAGTCATGCCTAAAAGTTGATCCATGTGATATGGGTTGTTGATTAGAATATTTTATCCCATTGTAAAGTATTGTATCTTTAGTTCTCGAATCAATTTTTACAGGAAAGAAATTATGATTGATAAGATCAATAACTGTTTGGTCAGACAGAGTCTCCCTTTTCATTTCTTCACAATAAGGGCAGTCTATTTTATAGAAAAAGACAAGAATATTTTTGTCATACTTTTTAGCATATTTTTTGGCATTTTCTAGAGGAATCCAATCGATTTCAGTTTTTACAGCTCCTTGTGAAAAAGCAATAAAAGGAGCAAGAGCCAATAATAGAATAACTAACCTTTTCATTTTACTTATTCTTTAAAATTTTATTGGCTCCAGCGATCCAAGCTGATGGACCGCCTCTTACATAACCTTGAGAGCCTAGTTTGTTGAAGTTAACTTTTCCATCAGCAATAGTTGGAGTTACTAGCCAAACAGAAGGGTAACCTCTAACACCAAACATATTTGCAAGTTCTCTATTTTGCTTTTTCAAATCATCAGAAATTGGAGTTCTTCTAGGGAAATCAAGCTCAACTAGAATAACATTTTTTGTTGCCCATTTTTTAAACTCAGGCAAGAAGAAAACTTCTTTTTGTAGTTTAATACACCAACCACACCAATCACTTCCTGTAAAAAAGAAGAATAAAGGCTTAGATGATTGAACTGATAAATTAATTGCTTTATTGACATCAGTATGCCAAGTTAAATCTTTTTGTTGTGCAAAACCTTGTAAAGAAAATGCTATTAATAATATTGCGAATAATTTTTTCATTGGTTTATTTTTTAATTGTTTCTAAATTTAATTTATTGAATTCCGTGCATCCATTTTTTTAACGGGAAACTTAGTGCCAATAGTATAATACCACCAATTATTGGAATATATACTAAGATGCTAAAAAAGTCTGCTATGGATGAGTTTAAAGCTATTTCTTCCATATAACTCGACAAAGACCCTGCTAATTTATTTCCCATTGCTGAAGCAAAGAACCATATTCCAAACATTACTCCTAATAATTTTTTAGGAGAAAGTTTGTTTACGTATGATAATCCTACCGGTGATAAACTCAACTCACCCATAGTATGTAAGAGATAGGCTAATGTTAAAAAGATCATACTTACTTTTTGGACAGAGTTGCCTCCAAGGTTTGCAGCACCAATAACCATTGGAATAAAACCAATACCTAATAATATGAGTCCAATTGCAAATTTTTGAGGACCATTAGGGTTAAATTTTGTGTTAGCTAACTTTTCCCAAATAACAGAAAATAAAGGAGCTAAAGTAAAGATAAATAAGGCATTTAAGCTCTGGAACCATGTTGCAGGTACTTCAGGGTTTTCATTGTAAAACTGATTGTAAACCATAAATCCGATTATTCCCCATAGAATGATAACACTTAATGCCATAAATGACATAGCTTTTGGGTAATCTTTTCCAATGGATTTATTCATTCCTAAGAACATCCAGGTTAAAATACCTACAGGTAGAGCTGATAAGAACGCACTGATAACTTTAAAAATGGTGATTGCACCTCCATTTAATGATCTATCTGTATATTCACTTGCAAATATGGTCATACTCGAGCCTGCTTGTTCAAATGCTGCCCAGAAAAATATAGAGAAAAAAGCTAAGACTCCAACAACTTTAAGTCTATCCTTTTCAATTTTAGTTAATGGTGCATTTTCCTTTTCTTTTTCTTCTTCTGTTTTTTCTGTCTTTGTAGGTGCTAGTCCAATTTCACCAAACATTTTTTCAGATAGTTTAAATTGGATGGATCCTATTAACATAAAAACTCCAGCAAGACCAAAACCATAATGCCAACCGTAAGTTTCTCCCAAATACCCACAAAGTATTGACCCTAAGAAAGCACCTACATTAATTCCTTGGTAAAAGATAGTATATCCTGAATCTTTTTTAGCGCTATTTTCTGGGTAAAGTTGCCCTACTATAGAAGAAATATTAGGTTTAAAAAAACCATTACCAACAATTAATAATCCAAGTCCTAAATAAAAAGCTGGCATTGGATGGAACGCTAGAGATAAATGACCTAAAGTCATAAGTACAGCTCCAATTAAGATGGCTTTTCTAAAACCAAGATACTTATCTGCAAGTATTCCACCAATTATTGGAGTAATATAAACTAACATGGTATACCAGCCGTATAAACTACTGGCATCACTTTTATCCCATCCTAACCCAGGGTTATCGCCTGAAATTTCACTTATAAGATATAATACTAATAACGCTCTCATGCCATAATAAGAGAATCTCTCCCACATTTCTGTGAAAAATAGCATGAATAATCCTACAGGATGTCCAAATATTTCTTTTTCTATAGCTATACTTTTTTTCATATTTTATTTAATAAATTTAGGTTGCCGAAAATAGTAAATTTTTTTGGTTATAGATTGTTTAAAATGAAGTCAGTCATTTTTTTATATAAATGATAGCGTGTATTACCGCCATAAATCCCATGGTTTTTATCAGGATAAATGAATAAATCGAACTGCTTATTTGCTTTAACTAATGCAGAAATCATTTCCATAGTATTTTGTACATGTACATTGTCATCAGCACTTCCATGGACTAATAAATAATGTCCTTTTAGTTTATCTACATGGTTAATTGGAGAGTTTTCATCATATCCACTTGCATTCTCTTGAGGGGTTTGCATGTAGCGTTCTGTATAGATATTATCGTAATAACGCCAATTGGTTACTGGAGCAACTGCGATGGCTAATGAGAAAACATCTGCACCTTTTGTAATTGCTAATGATGACATATAACCTCCATAACTCCAGCCTTGAATACCTATCCTATTTGCATTAATGTAAGGTAAGCTTCCAAAGTATTTTGCAGCATTTATTTGGTCAATAGTTTCGTATTTCCCTAATTCTTTGTAAGTCATTTTTTTGAACTCAGCACCTTTACCTCCTGTTCCTCTATTATCGACACAAGCAACAATATATCCTTTTTGAGCAAGCATTTGGTACCAGTAATAGTTTGTCCAACCGAAAGAGTTAGTTACTTGTTGCGAACCTGGACCTCCATATAAAAACATATAAAGAGGATATTCTTTGTTTTTATCAAAATCTGGTGGTTTAATCATCCAAGCATTTAATTCTGCATCTTCAGTTTTGATAGTGAAAAATTCTTTTTTTGAAAGATTAAAATCTTCCATTTTAGTTTCAAATTCAGCATTGTCTTCCAAAACTTTAAGTTTAGTTCCATCAGCTTTATGAAGTGTGAATTTTGGAGCAGAATTTGCAGTAGAAAAAGAATTCATATAATATTTTAGTCCATTACTAAATGAAGCAGCGTTTGTTCCTAAATTAGTGGAAAGTTTTCTTTTTTCATCAGTATCTAAATTTTGAACAAAAAGAGAACGATTTATTGAGCCATCTTCAGTAGAGGTGTAGTATATTTTCATTTTATCAGAATCTACTCCATGAAAGGATGTTACTTCCCAATCTCCTTTTGTAATTTGAATTTCACCTCCCTCAAAATCTTTTAAATACACATGATTGAACCCATCTTTTTCTGATATCCAAATAAAATTACCTTCAGGAAGAAATGTTAAATTATCATTTATTTCAATATAGTATTTATTTTTTTCAGTAAAAAGAATTTTATTACTCCCATCATTTGCATTAGCAACTATAAAATCTAACTCATTTTGATGGCGATTCATTGCTAGTATTACTAATTTTCCTGGAAAGTTAGTCCATTTGATTCTGGGGAAATATTCATAATCTTTTTCAGTGTAAATGAAAGTGCTTTGGGCTTCTTTTACGTTGTAGATGTAGATTTTTACAACTGAATTATCTTCTCCTGCTTTAGGGTATTTAAAAACTTCCTGGCTAGGGTATAAGTCACCTTTAAATAAGTCCATTGAAAATTCTTTTACATTGCTTTCGTCAAACTTGTAATAAGCTAAATAATCTCCATTTTTTGACCATTCAAATGAACGGACTAAAGCAAATTCTTCTTCATAAACCCAATCAGAAGCACCATTAATAATATGATTCTTTTTTCCATCAGTTGTAACTTGAGTAATCTTTTCATTTCTGATATTTTTAATATAAAGATTATTATCAAAAACATAAGCTACTTTCTCTCCGTTTGGTGAAAATGTTGCATACATTACTTTGTCATCCGATAGTTTTTTTAATTTTTCCGTGAAAATATTATATATATAATAAACTGACTTTGATGAATGGCGGTAAATCTTTTCTGTTTCTGTGCTTAATAATAATTGCTTTTCATCATCAGAAAAAGTGTAATTGTTAATTCTTTGAATATTAAAATCAGCACTTGAAAAAAGTGTTCGTAACTTCTTGCCATCTTTAAATTGATGCTTTATAATTTTCTGCCCCTTTTCAGATTTTTCCATAGTAGTATAATGTTCTCCATCATTCATGGAATTAAATCCTTCAATATATGATGGGTAAAAAGTATAGTGCTGCCATAAATCATCAAGATTAATGTTTCTTTTTTGAGAAAAAGTTGGAGTGATAATTAATATTGCTAGTAAAAGTGTTAGTAATTTTTTCATTTTGAATTGTAAGTTTAAATTAGCTGTGGCGAATTTAATTAAATTTGTGATGTGGAATACAAGAAGATAAATATTGCCGATTTAGCAGTTTTAAAAGAAATTGTTGGTGCTGATTTTGTTTTTTCAGATTTAGACAAATTACTTGAATATAGTAGTGATGAAACTGAGGATTTATCTTATCCTCCAGAAGTAGTTTTAAAACCTAAAAATACTGAGGAAATATCAAAAATTATAACCTATTGCAATGATAAATTAATCCCTATTACACCTTGTGGAGCAAGAACTGGTTTAAGTGGCGGAAGTTTGCCTATAAAAGGAGGAATTGCTTTAAGTACAGAACGGTTAAATTCTATTATTGAAATTGATGATAGAAATTTACAAGCAAAGGTTGAGCCGGGTGTTATCAATCAAGTTTTCAGAGAAGCAGTAGAGGAGAAGGGACTTTTTTACCCGCCAGATCCTGCAAGTAAAGGAAGCTGTTTTCTAGGTGGAAATTTGGCAGAGAATTCTGGTGGTCCGAAAGCACTGAAATATGGTGTTACAAAAGATTATGTTTTAAACTTGGAAGTTGTTTTACCTACTGGAGAAATTATTTGGACAGGAGCGAATGTCCTTAAAAACTCAACTGGATACAACTTAACACAATTGATGATTGGAAGTGAAGGTACTCTAGGTATTATTACTAAAATTGTTTTCAAACTTATTCCATTGCCAACTAAAGATATTACCATGCTTGTACCATTTTCTTCTGCTGAAAAAGCTTGTGAAGCAGTTTCTGCAGTTTTTAGAGCCGGAATTACTCCATCAGCATTAGAGTTTATTGAAAGAGATGCGATAGATTGGACAATAAAATACACTGATGTAGAAATTCAAATATTAGAAGATGTAAAAGCTCATCTTTTAGTTGAGCTTGATGGCAATGATATTGATTTACTTTATAATGATTGTGAAAAAATTGCTGAAGTTATGGAGCAATTTGATTGCGGAGAGATTCTTCTTGCTGATAGTGAAAGTCAAAAAGGACAACTTTGGAAACTCAGAAGAAGTATTAGTGAGGCTGTAAAATCCAATTCAGTATATAAAGAAGAAGATACGGTGGTACCTAGAGCTGAATTAGGAAAACTATTAATAGGAGTAAAAGAAATTGGTGCAAAATATGGGTTCAAATCAGTTTGCTATGGACACGCAGGAGATGGGAATTTACATGTAAATATTATAAAAGGAGAGATGTCTGACTCTGATTGGAACAATAAACTCACTTTTGGGATCAGACAAATAATAGAACTAACCAAAAATTTAGGAGGGACAATTAGTGGTGAACACGGAATAGGTTTAGTTCAGAAGGAATATTTAGGTATTGTTTTGTCTGATAAAAATATTGAAATACAAAAAGGAATTAAAAAACTTTTTGATCCTAATCAGATTTTAAATCCTGGCAAAATATTTTAATTCTTAATCAAATTTTAATCCACCCAGATTGAAATACAAATTAAATCTTAAAACATTTGAATAGTTATCAAAATTCACTACACCTTCCTCTGTGATTAAAGGGAGATAGAGTTGTAATCCTCCATTAAATCCAGGCCCATTTGCAATAGTATTAAGTTTAAATCCACTTCCATATGCAATTTTTTCTCCATTTGTTCCTAATTCTGCATATAATGACATGGTTTTGAGTAAATTATAATCAATATATGTTGATGTCAGAAATTGACTTGAGTTTAAAGAATCATTTGTAAAATGCTTTAACCCACCTTCTCTTAAGAAATATTGTTGTTTGTATGGTAAGTTGTGGTTAAAGCTATTGTCTCTAGAAAATACTCTTTCATTGAACATGTAATCATCTGATCCGTTCCAAGCACTCATTTTTAAGTTATATATATTATCCTCTGTATTTACATAACCTATATACCCTCTAATATTGAGCTGCTTTTTTTGATTGATCATTTTTCGAAAGAATCCACCTAATTGAATTTTGCTATAATTATATCCTTTTTCAATTGAAGAGTAAGCTGAAAATGGATTAACAGTTCTGTTGTTTGTATAACCAAACTGTGCATTAATAAAACCTAGAGTTTCCTCTTCTTTCACTAAATGAACATAAGAGGTATTTAAATATTTAAAGATTTTACTTCTTAATGAAGGTTTTTTGAATTCAATATTTAATTGAGGCATAATCCTAGTGTATTCTTTATTATAATCATACAAATATTGTCTAGCATCAACACTTAATGTTAAGCTATGGTATTTGGCAGTTTGACTAAACTTTTTGTAAGAAAGCTTTATTTCACCAGTAAAATCTTTTGTTCCATTACTGTATAATGGAATAATTTTATAAGCAAACCCACCTTTTTGTAAAAACTGATTATAAATTTTTAATCCATAAGAATGCTTGTTGTAGATATTATAATTCAATATTGGATGAAAGAAGATTTGTGTTTTCTCAGGATGGTATAAACTTCCAATAATCTGTGGTTTTATTGGCTCAATTTTTTTAAAAATCCCTTTTGTACGCATTATGTTATTATTACGATTTGTCTCAGGCATATATCCATTATGATCAATTCTGATATGATCGTAATCTCCATTAAAGTAACGAACTGTTTTTTTTCCCTCAAACCCTTCAATCCAAAGTGGAGTCATGCTTTTCCCATCTTTTACACCACTAATAATTACAGGTCCGTTTATCTCTCCTTTATTTTTAAGTGTTATTAAAAGGTCCTTAGTTTCTTTTTTAATACTTGAAATAGAGTAATCTAGATGCTTTGTTGTTTGTACCATATCATCAAAAAACCATGATAGATTCTTACCACTTACTTCCTCAAAAACTGCTCTTAAATCTTCAGGTTTTGGGTGTTTGAATTTCCATTTTTCAAAATAAGTGCGTTTGCATTTATTCATCATATCCTCTCCTAAATAAGCCATTAAATAATCAAAAACTATTGCAGTTTTTGAGTAAACTATTCCACCATAATTCATGCCTGTATATTTACAAGAATGTAGTTCAATTGGTTGGTCTTTAGCCGTCCAGGCATTCATAAAATACATTAGTTCACCCATAATATTTTTATTTGTATAATCTTTTAAATCAAAGATTCTTGTCAAAGAAGCAGGCATTCCATTCGTTAATAAGTTGTGCTCTGGATATTTTAAACGCATATACCTTAATTCATCAAATGAATTCAACCCTTCATCCATCCAAGGATGATCTCTTTCGTTACTTGCAAGCATGCCATAAAACCAATTATGCCCAACTTCATGCATAATTACTTCTTCTAATGCAATTGCAGTTCTACTTTCCCCAATTACAGTAACATTCGGATATTCCATGCCCCCTCCTGCAGATATTGTTCCATCTACAGCAGTACATTGCTTGTATGGGTAATCACCATTCCAGAGGGAGTAATAATAAACTGCATCATGCATGTATTCTATAGAGTTTTTCCATAGATCTGCTTCATTATTGGTAAACATTGTCCAAAGAGTTACTTTTTCTTTTGTATTTGGCAATTCAACTTCACCTTTCAAAACATGAAAACGCTTATCAGCAAACCAGCCAAAATCATGCACATTATGTTGAATATATCTTAATGTTTTAGTACTTAAATCTGAAAATGGAAAACTCATATCAGTACTAAATTTTGTAATAGTATCAGTGACTTCTGCTAATTTGTTTAAACGATCAATTTCTCCTTGGTTTTGCAAATCACCAGTTGCACCAACTGTATAATTACTTGGAAGCGTAATTCTTACATCAAAACTTCCAAATTCAGAATAAAACTCTCCCTGATTTAAATACGGCATTTCGTGCCAACCATCTTTATCATAAACTGCAGGTTTTGGGTACCATTGAGTAATCATATAGGATTGATTAACATGACCTAAACGAGAAAATTTTGCATCAGGGATTTTTACAAAAAATGGAGTTGAAATCCTTATTGATTGTCCAGCTTTTAAGGGTTTATTAAGTAATAATTTGCAAATATCAATATGCTCAGGGTGATAATCCCATTTTACTCTTTCCCCATCAACTTTAAAGTCTAAACCATTAATGTATCCTTTTTCTTCATCTGTCATATAATAAGTATCAAGAGATCCATCATCAATTGCTTGCTGAGCAAATGCAGTATTTACATTTGAGTAGGCATTTGGCCAGATATGAAACCAGAGAAATTCTAAATCATCTGGTGAATTGTTGAAATAATCAATGTGTTCTGTCCCATTTAAAGTATGATTTTCATCATCTAAAGTTACATCAATTTTATAATTTGTTTTTTGCTGAAAGTATTCTTGTGCTGATAAGTTGGCACTTAAAAGAATAAATAGAAATAGGTTTATTTTTTTCATTTGACAAATATATTATTTTGTTATTCACAACTAATACAACTAAGCCCATCTTTCTCCATTTTCCAATAGTGACCAAGCATATCATAATCCCACATATTTTCTTGGTTTTTTATATCATAAATCAAATCCACTAAACTATGATCTAAGAAAACAACCATGCCAAAAGGAATTTCTAAAGTTATATTTAATTCTTGTCTTCGCCATTTTTGCGTAGTGATGCTGAAAAAGTCATCAAAAATCATATCTGCATTTTCAATTTTAAAATTATAATTTACTGCCTCTGCACTTCTTTTTGCAGCTTGTTTGTCTTTACCAAAAGCTAAAGCTTCTTTTACTAAATTTATTGAAGAACTATTACTATGTATGATATTTAGTCGCATGCCAATACCAATTAATTCCGACTCAAAAGGGCTTACTTTAAAACCTTTTGCATCAAATATATTGTCAAAATTTCTATCATTATCAGCCACACTTAAATAAAGGGTGTCATTCTTTAAATCAATAGTTTCAGTAGTTATATTTTTTGCTTTTTTGCTGAAATCTTTAGCAATATTGGTCCCAGAGCTTCCTAATAAAACCCAAGAAACAAACCATAAACAAACCATTCCTATTTTATAATTAGAGTGTATAGTTGTATTGTTTATTAATTTAAGGCCAAATAAGATAACAGTAATAATTGGAATCCCAATAAAAAGTATAAGTCCTATTTTTAAGTTATTAGGTATTGTGCCAGCTTCAAAAATATAGTTAAATATTTGACTTGTTTCAAGAAAAATATCGCCATTAGAAAGTAATACAGAAGAAATAATAAATAACAGTATTCCCCCAAATATCACAGTAAATACTCCAAAACAACTTCCAATAAATTTGAATAATCCTCTAAATAAACAGATAAACAAATCTGTTATTTTCTTAATAAAATTAATTACTTTAGAACCATATTCTGCTGTTACTTTCTTGTCAAAATCTTTCACTTTCTGTTCTAAATTATTCAATTCATCTTTAATATTTTTTTCAATATTGGAAATATTTACTTTTTTTCCTTTCATTTCTAGTTTTTCGGCAGTAGTTTTAGCGGAAGGAATTGCAATCCAAAGGATAATATACATCAAGAACCCACCACCAACAGTGAATAAAAGAATCAAGAAGATAATTCTAAACCAAACCAGATTGATGTCAAAATAATGAGCCAAACCGCTACAAACTCCTCCAATCATTCTTTCCTCTTCATCTCTAAAAATTCGTTTTCTTTTAACTCTAAGGATATTCTCTTGTATTTCTTCATGCTGAATATCATCATCATACTGGCTAGGATTTCCCATTATTGCAGTTACTTCTTCTACATCGGTAATGTAGATAGCTTCTTTTTTGTTTAATCGTTCCGCAAAAAGTTCAGCCATTCTCCCCTCAATATCTTTTAGTATTTCATCAGAACTTTCTTCATTTTTAAAATGATTTTTAAGTGTATTTAGGTAATTTTTCAATATTTCAAAAGCATCCTCGTTAATATGAAATACCATTCCAGCTAGGTTTATATTTACTGTTTTATTCATCTTTCTTTGTTTTAGTAGTTAATCTTACTGCTTTTGCTAAATCTTTCCATGTGTTATCTAATTCTAATAAAAAGGTATTTCCTTTTTTAGTAATATAATAATATTTTCTTGGCGGTCCCGCACTTGATTCCACCCAACGGTATTGTAAAAGTTCAGCATTTTTTAAGCGAGTAAGTAGGGGGTAAAGTGTTCCTTCTACTACTATCATTTTAGCTTTTTTTAGTTTTTCGATAATATCAGAAGGGTAGGCTTCTCCATTTTTTAAGATGGAAAGGATGCAGTATTCTAAAATCCCTTTTCGCATTTGTGATTGTGTGTTTTCAATTTTCATGCTGCAAACATAAATAAAATATATAGTACTATGCTTTACATAGTACTAAAAATCACATTACTAGAATAAAATATACCAATAAATTGATAAAAAGGACTATTTAAGCAGTAAATCAGCAATAACAAATCCACCAAAAATGAGCGATGCAATGCCGTTTGTAGTGAAAAAAGCAAGATTTACTTTACTTAAATCATTATACTTTACCAAAGTGTGTTGGTAAACTAGTAGAGTGGAGAAACTCCAAAAACCTATCCAGTAGTATAAGCTAAATTCTCCTAATGAACCAGCAACAATTAGTACTGAAACTGTGAGAAGATGTAAAATATTTGACAGCATTAACGCATTCTTTTTTCCAAGTAGTACTGGCATAGAATAGAGTTTATGGCCTTTATCAAAATCCTCATCTTGTAAAGAGTAAATTATATCGAAGCCACTTACCCAAAAGAGTACGGCTGCTGAAAAAAATAATGGAATAATATTAAACTCACCACTAACTGCCAAGTAAGCACCAATGGGAGCTAGTGCCAAACCTAAACCCAATATTAAATGGCAAAGTGCAGTAAAGCGTTTGGTATAACTATATCCTAAAACTACTAATAAAGCAATTGGAGAAAGTGAAAAGCAGAGTGGATTTATCAAATAAGTGGTTGCTATAAATAATAAGGAGTTAATGATAACAAATACTAAAACGGAGTTTGCTTTTATACTTCCGTTCGGAATTTCTCGTACTTTAGCAGTTCTTGGATTTTTCAAATCAATATGCCTATCTATATAGCGGTTAAAAGCCATGGCTGCAGAGCGTGCAAAAACCATACATAATATCACATAGATAAGCGTAATCCACTCAAATTCGTAATATTTTGTTGCTAAGAAAAAACCAATAAAAGCAAATGGCATTGCAAATATGGTATGGCTAAACTTTATTAATGAAAGGTATTTTTTCATTAATTATGCAGGGTTATTTTTATCACATTTTAACAAAGATAAAGGTGTGTTTATTTCAAATGATATTGTAGAATCTTTTGTTATTAACCACTTTTTATCAAATTTTTGAAGGTCTAACCAAAAGAGACCATTAGGATTGTCACTTTTTCTAATCAATTCCCATTTTCCTTTCAAACTTGCTGTATTTTTTGAGATTATTTTCAAGTCTAAAAATTCAAATTTAAGTTTTCCCATACTCTCTTTTGTTGGGTAACTGTTTTTATAACGCTCTAAAGTATTTTCCCAACCAAATACTGGCTCATTGCTTAGGGATGTAAAAATTAATTCTTTAGAATTCCAATACCCCTCCATAAATCCATTAATATCTCCATTATTCCAACATTTTTGTTGAGTAATTAGTATTTCTTTAATTGCTTTTATTTCAATAGTATTCTGTGCTTCATATTCTTTTTGTTGCTTTTTGTCTCCGCAAGAATTCATGATAAATAAGGTTACTATAAGGAGGTGTTTCATTATTATTTGTTTAAAATTTTTCGATTCAAAACTAATGAAATTTATCAATAATAATTTACGATATTTGCAAACAATTATGAGTACTACAAAACCAACTATACCTAAAGGGATGCGTGACTTCGGAACTAAAGTGATGTTCAGAAGAAATTATATTTTTGAAACTGTTCAAAGAGCTTTTGAGTGCTACGGCTATGCTCCAATTGAAACGCCTACTATGGAAAATATCCAAACCTTAACAGGTAAGTATGGTGATGAAGGTGATCGTTTGATTTTTAAAGTATTAAATTCAGGTGATTATATGTCTAAAGCTACTTTGGATACAAATACTACTTCAAAATCTTTAACAAAACAGATAGTTGAAAAAGCATTACGTTATGATTTAACTGTACCTTTTGCTCGTTTTGTAGCTCAGAACAGAAATGATATTACTTTCCCTTTCAAACGATATCAAATGCAAAATGTATGGCGCGCTGATAGGCCTCAAAAAGGAAGGTATCGTGAGTTTTACCAATGTGATGCTGATGTTATTGGAACAGATTCTATGCTTTGTGAAGTGGAGTTAGTTCAACTGTATGATGATGTGTTTACAAAATTAAATATTCCAAATGTTGATATTTACATCAATAATAGAAAGGTATTAAGTGGAATGGTTGAATTGATGGGTGCATCTGATTTATTTGATGATGTTGTAATTGCGTTGGATAAACTGGATAAAATTGGCATTGAAAAGGTAAAAAAGGAAATGGAAAGCAAGGGAGTCAAAAAAGAAGCCCTTTCTATTTTAGATGCTTTTTTAAATACAAAAAATGTCAGTGATTTATTTTCTCTTCTAGAAAACTCTGTAATCGGTAAAAAAGGTTTAGAGGAATTACAATTTGTGATAAATAATGTTGAAAAAACAGGTTTGCAAACTGCTAATTTGATTTTTGATATTTCACTAGCTAGAGGACTGAATTACTATACAGGTTGTATACTGGAAGTAAAAACAAATGATGTCTCTATTGGCTCAATTGGTGGTGGAGGAAGGTATGATGAATTGACTTCAATTTTTGGCTTAAATGACGTGTCAGGAGTCGGTATTTCTTTTGGAATTGATAGAATTTATATTGTGATGGAAGAGCTAGATTTATTCCCTAATAATATTGATATGAGTACGAAAGTTATGTTTGCTAATTTTGGCGAGCAAGAGGCTGCTTTTTGTATGCCATTGTTAAAGCAATTGCGTGCTTCAGGCATTAGCTCAGAAATATATCCTAAGAAAGCAAAAATGAAAAAGCAAATGACTTATGCCAACAATAAAGGAGTTCAATTTGTTGTTATGATAGGAGAGGACGAAATGGAATCGGGTATATTTTCAGTTAAAAATATGGATAGTGGTAAGCAGAACAATTTTAATATCTCTGAGTTAATAAAAGAATTATTATAAATGAGTACTTATAAAGTAGGAGAACAAATGTTAACCCTTTCAGTTATTGCTGGAATTATAACTGAAAAACGACAATTAGTATTAGGTAAAAAAGCAAAACAAAAGATACAAGATTGCCGTGATTATTTAGATAAGAAAATGGAACAATCTGATGCTCCAATTTATGGAATTAATACAGGTTTTGGTTCATTGTGTAATCATAAAATTTCAAATAAAGATTTAGGTAAACTACAAACTAATTTAGTGCTTTCTCATTCTTGTGGCACAGGCGATGTGGTTCCTGCTGAAATTGTCAAAATTATGTTGTTGTTAAAAGTACAATCTTTATCCTATGGTCATTCTGGAGTACAATTAAAGACAGTACAGCGTTTAATTGAAATGTTTAATAAAAATATTCTTCCAGTTGTTTTTCAGCAAGGAAGTTTAGGGGCAAGTGGTGATTTAGCACCTTTAGCCCATCTTGCTTTACCTCTTTTAGGAAAAGGAAAAGTTATTATTGATGGAGAAGAAGTAGAAACAAAAACTATTATGAAATCGAATGGTTGGGAGGCAATTTCCTTGCAATCTAAAGAAGGTTTAGCCTTACTTAATGGCACTCAGTTTATGGGCGCTTATGGGGTCTGGAGTTTGTTAAAATCTCTGAAATTATCTTATATGGCAGATATGATTGGTTCGATTTCTTTAGAAGCATTTGATGGAAGAAATGAATGTTTTAATGAGTTAATTCATATGGTGCGTCCTCATAAAGGACAATTAAAAACAGCTGAGAATATCCGTGATTTCTTATCTGGAAGTAAAATTCAAGAAGGGGAGAAGGAGTATCTTCAGGATCCTTATTCATTCAGGTGTATACCGCAAGTACATGGAGCATGTAAAGGTGTTATTTCACATGTAAAAGAGGTTTTTACAACTGAAATCAATTCAGTAACTGATAATCCTACAGTATTTGTTGGAGATGATAAAGTAATTTCTGGTGGAAACTTTCATGGGCAACCATTAGCTATGGCGATGGATTACTTAGCAATAGGGCTTTCAGAATTAGGTTCTATTTCCGAAAGAAGAATTTATCAGTTAATTTCAGGATTGAGAGGATTGCCAGCATTTTTAGTTGCAGATCCTGGACTGAATTCTGGTATGATGATACCACAATATACAGCAGCATCTATTGCAAGTCAAAATAAACAACTATGTACGCCTGCTTCAGTGGATTCTATAGTATCATCAAACGGACAAGAAGATCATGTAAGTATGGGAGCAAATGCAGCCACAAAATTATATAAGGTAGCCCAGAATACTGAGCGTATCTTAGCTATTGAGCTTCTTAATGCTAGTCAAGGTATTGCATTTAGGAATGCAAAATCATCTGAATTTATAGAAGGTATTTTAGATATTTATAGAGATGAAGTTACTTTTTTAGCAGATGATAGATTACTTCATGATGATATAGAAAATTCAATTTTATTTTTACAGAACTTAGATATTGACGATGCATTGATGCAGTTAAAATTATAAAACCATAAACTGCAGGTTTTAATATCTTTAATTTAACAACTGAAGATTATATTTTTAGTAAGAATTTATTGCTTTGACGTAAATATTCTATTGAGGAATTGTTCTAATTGTTGAGCGGTTCTTTTTGTAAACAATTCTCCATCTTTTACATAAGTAATTCCACCAGTTTCTTCTGATACTATAATAGCTACAGCATCAGATTCTTCAGTAATTCCAACTGCTGCTCTATGCCTCATACCTAAGTGCCCTGGGAAATCTTCATTATTGCTTACAGGTAATACGCATCTAGCACTAATAATTTTATTATTTCTAATTATTACAGCACCATCATGTAATGGACTATTTTTGTAGAAAATACTTTCAATCATAGGAATAGAAATTTCTGCATTCATTTCAACACCCCCTTCTGCAAATACGGCTAAATCATCCATTTGCGTAACTACCATAATAGCTCCAGTTTTAGTTTTTGCCATATCTTCACAAGCTTTTGCAATGGCGTGCGTATTCAGGTGATTTTCGTGTTCTACACTAAAATTGAATTTAAATAACCCTTTGTTCTTCATTACCTTTCCTTTTCCAATCATCATAAGGAACTTTCGTAATTCCTGTTGAAAAACAATAGCAAGTATAATAACACCAACACCAATAAATTGCCCTAATATTTCACTTAAAAGCTGAAAATTAAAAGCTGATACAACTTTCCAAAAGAGGTAAATGGCTGCTAAACCAATAAAAATATTTATTGCAACTGTACCTTTTACTAATTTGTAGAGTTGATAAATTAATACTGCAACTAGAGCAATATCAATTATTTCAATAAAGCCAATTTCTAAAAATTCCATTAAAAGTTATTTTTTGCGAATGTAGTGATTTTAATAGACTCCTTTGCCTCTTTAACATCATGTACTCTTAAAATGTTTGCGCCATTTTGTAGAGCTATAGTATTTATTACAGATGTTCCGTTGAGAGCTTTTTCTGCGGTTGTATCTAGTAAATTGTAAATCATAGATTTCCGTGAAGTACCAACTAATATTGGTAGATTGAACTTATTAAAAGCATTTAAATTATTTAATAACTGATAATTGTGTTCCAAAGTTTTTCCGAAACCAAAACCAGGATCAATAATAATAGTGCTTATATTTAAAGATTTTAGTTTCTTGATTTTCTCTTCAAAAAAAAATAAAACTTCATTAACAACATTACTGTATCTAGGATTTTTTTGCATGTCTTGAGGTGTATTCTGCATATGCATTATTATATAAGGTATATTATGTTTTGCAATAATATTAAACATTTCCTTATCCATATTTCCTGCTGAAATATCATTGATGATATCTACTCCTGCTAAAATTGTTTTATGCGCAGTTTCTGCCCAAAATGTATCAACTGAGATTATTATGCTTGGGAAATTATTTTTTAACAATTTAATAATTGGTAAAAGTTTTTTTATTTCATCTTTAGCTGATATTTGTGTGGATCCTGGACGTGTTGATTGAGCGCCAATATCAATTATTGATGCTCCATCTTCTAGCATATTTCTACATCTTTTAATTATTTGCTTTTCACTTAAATATTTTCCCCCATCAAAAAAAGAGTCAGTTGTAAGATTTAATATTCCCATTACAATGCCATTTTTTGTTGAAAAAATGCTTGAATTGCTATTTAATTTTTTGTCTTTCAGTTTCATAATTGGTGTATATTTCGGCATTATTTAAGGTTAAAACTATATGGAAAAAACAATTGCAGAATACGATTCAATAATAAAAAAATGTGAGGACATTTTCGTTAAGAAAATGAAAGATTATGGTAGTGCATGGAGAATCCTAAGAATCAGCTCATTAACGGATCAGATTTTTATTAAAGCACAAAGAATCAGATCAATAGAGCAAAAGGGAGAGCAGAGGATTCCTGAAGATATTTCAAATGAATTTGTAGGTATTGTAAATTATGCAGTAATTGGACTTATTCAACTAGATTTAGGTGTTTCTGAATTGACTGAAGAAATTGATTGTAATGAGGTTATGAACATCTTTAGCAAACAAGCAAAAATTGCTAAAGAATTAATGATTGCAAAAAATCATGATTATGGTGAGGCTTGGCGTGATATGAGAGTGAGTTCTTTAACGGATTTAATCTTGCAAAAGATTTTGCGTGTAAAGCAAATTGAAGACAATCATGGCGCTACTTTAGTTTCTGAAGGAGTAGATGCTAATTACCTAGATATGCTAAACTATGCTGTTTTTGCGTTAATTAAATTAGAAAAATAAAATTATGAAAAAGAACTTACCAATGATTATTCGTGTGTTGATATCAGCACTATTTATACTTTCAGCATTTGCAAAACTATACCCTACACCAATGTACGGTATAACTAAAGTGTTTGAACAAGGTCAACTTATTCCTATGGGATTCCCAGAAGATTTAGTTCCTTACCTTTCACGTTTCATTTTAGCAATTGAGCTTCTCATTGCTTTTGCAATACTTCAAAAAAATTATTTAAAGAAATTAATTATTCCTTCTTCAATTGGTTTGCTTTTGCTATTTAGTTTTCACCTTACTTATTCTATATTTTTAGGCGATACTGAAAACTGTGGTTGCTTTGGTGATTTAATTCCTATGTCACCTTTACAAGCACTAATTAAAAACTTAATTACTATTGCTTTTTTAGGATATTTATATAAAAATACTGCTGATCATAAAGAAAATAGTTTTTCAAAATTAAGTATACAATTCTTGTCTGTATTGCTGGCTATGTTTGCTTTTTTACCAGTTTCATCTGAAACAAAATCAGAAGGGGGTAGTTTTGTTTCATTTGTTAAAGATGAAAATTTTAAGAATTCAGAAGAGTATAAAATTCTGTGTTATTTTGATGCTGGATGTGAACATTGTCAACACGCTGCAAGAAGCTTAGATTCATTATCTAACTTGTTTGATAATTTTCCGCCTGTTTATATTATATTTTCAGATACTGAAGAACAGTATATCCCAAACTTTTTTGAATATGTTGGTAATCAATATCCTTACCAAGTAATGCCATTTGCAAATTATGATACTGATGAAGTAGATAGTTATATGGAGATTACTTTCCCTGATTATGATAACCCAATTGTGATAGTTTATAATGGAGCAAAGCAAATAAGATTATTTGATGGTACTGGCGATAATGAATATCATCCTGAAGAATTACAATTAATGTTATACAAATAAGAATTTGTTTGCTTACATTACAAAGAAGATAAGTTATGGTATCCTAGTTTTATGGGGGGTGCTTACGCTAGTTTTCTTTTTGTTTAATATATTGCCAGGAGATCCTGCTAGAATGATGTTAGATAAGCGTGAAGATGCTAATCAGTTGGCCGTTATTAAGCAAAAGTATGCTTTTGATCGTACGGTTGGGGAGCAATATATTTTATACCTTAATGATGTTTTGCCACTTTCAATTCATTATAATAGTACCACTGCTTTTACCTCTTTATTAAGTGGAAAATATCAATATTCAAAATTATTTTCTATATCTGATTACACTCTTGTTTTTAAGGTTCCTTACTTAAGAGAGTCATTTGTTCGTAAAGGAACTCCTGTTTCCTCAATACTTGCTAATACTTTTAAAAACACCTTTGTTTTAGCAATCTCTTCCATTGGTATTGCTTTGTTTTTAGGTTTAATTTTAGGAGTGTTTTCAGCATTATATAAGGATACTTTAATTGATAAGTTTATTTTATTTGTTTCAGTTTTAGGGATGTCCCTCCCATCTTTTTTTGCATCTATCATTATTGCTTGGTTGTTTGGTTTTGTATTGCACAACTATACTGCTTTAAATATGACTGGTAGCCTGTATGAAGTTGATGATTACGGAAGAGGTTCTTTTTTGCAAATCAAAAATTTAATTCTTCCAGCATTAACCTTGGGTATTCGCCCATTATCAGTGGTTATTCAGTTGTGCAGAAATTCACTACTAGAAGTACTTTCAATGGATTATGTGCGTACGGCAAGAGCAAAGGGTTTAAGTAAATTTACTGTGATTTTTAAACACGCTTTAAGTACTGCGTTGAATCCTGTAGTAACTGCTGTTTCAGGTTGGTTTGCTTCACTGTTAGCAGGGGCAGTTTTTGTTGAGTATATCTTTGCTTGGAACGGAATTGGAAAAGAAATAGTTGATGCTTTAAATAAAATGGACTTACCTGTAGTGATGGGTTCAGTGCTGTTTATTGCATCATTTTTTGTAATTATCAATATAATAGTCGATTTAATATATGGGTGGCTTGACCCCCGAATAAGAATAAGTTAATATGAGAAAAAATATAGTTGCAGGAAACTGGAAAATGAATTTAAATAGAGAGGAAGTTGTAGCTTTAGTAGAAGATGTATTGCGTAAATTACCTGCTAATAATAAAACCCATGTAATTTTTGCTCCATCGTTTGTTTATTTGCATAAAGTAGCCAAGATTTGTGCTGATATTTCTAAGGTGGTTGCTGCTTCTCAGGATTGTAGTGCAAATGAAAAAGGTGCTTATACTGGAGAAGTTGCTGCAAATATGATAGCATCTTGTAAAGCGCGATATGTTATTTTAGGACATTCAGAAAGAAGAGCGAAATTTAAGGAAACAAATGAATTATTAAAAGCTAAAGTAGGACAAGCATTGACAAATAATTTAAAAGTGATATTCTGTTGTGGTGAAAGTTTAATCCAAAGAGAAAATGGTGTTCATTTAGAGTGGATTAAATCACAAATATCTGAGAGTTTATTTCATTTATCGGCTGATGAGTTTAAAAATATAGTTATTGCTTACGAACCTATTTGGGCAATTGGTACTGGGGTAACTGCAAGTACTGAAGAAGCACAAAATATTCAT
>Ga0315315_10000786_pt1 | contig 28015 bp, 32 predicted proteins | sample M140m3416metaG_FD_203699 | JGI IMG/M metagenome (GOLD analysis project Ga0315315, IMG submission 203699) | Ammonia-oxidizing marine archaeal communities from Monterey Bay, California, United States - M1 40m 3416 | ecosystem: Environmental > Aquatic > Marine > Intertidal zone | place: USA... | reverse complement strand
GATTTTTTACATAAGCTTTACGATTCATCTTTACATACACATCAAAAGCCTTTATATAGGTTGACGGTCTAGTAAATAAGCAGGTACTGAATTGGATTCCAAAAAGATCTCTTCTGCCAATGCCATGACTTCCTGATCATACATTGGATAGCTATTAACCACGTCCGCATTAATTCGTTTTTGACTTTCAACTAGTGCAAACATCAACATCTCGTTTATTTCCTTTACTATTTCTAAACTTACTATTTCTTTTCTCCATGTCGCAATTTGATTCTTTATCTTGTCTTTAAATATTGTCAAACGCGTCCTCTCTGAATACGATTCTCCATATTTTTGAAACTCGGATGTTTCCACTAATTGCTCATCAATCCTATCCAAAATAAACTTTCTGTAGAATTGTTCTTTCATTGTCTGTAAATCCAACTTCATAATGCATTGGTCCAGCATATATTTTAAAATACAATGCAACTCTTTCCAAAAGAAGTAACAAGTTCGATACGACTCGAAAGCCAACCAATAATCTTCGTCCACTTTTGACTTCACATAATCCGACCACGGTATACCTTTTAAATTTTTATCTAATTTATCAAACTTACCAAACGTTGAACTATCGGATCCGTTGTATGCAAGAAATGAGGTCTCCTTATAATATGCAGGATACTTTGTTGCAAGAGTAGACGTGCTTTTGCGGTTGCGCTTTTCCTTGTCCGTTCCTTGAAATTGAAACAGTGCATCCCTTGTAATTGTCATTTCCTCAAATGCATTTTCCAAAAAACTAGGATACAAGGTAAACGGGAAGATTGATACGCCATTCTTTTGCACACGGTCCGATAATTCTTCACCGAGCGAATAATCCTCCCCCCCAGTATTTGCACTTGTTTGATACCCCAATAAGAAAAAAATTAAATATTGTTTCTCTTCTCGTTTTAACGTTTTCAAAAATGTATCTATCTCTTTCTCATCACACGTCTTATTATAATCCATAATGTACGGTTTTGCAAGGATAGCTTCTAACTGCTTTTTTTCGGCAAGGTTGACTGACTTGTCTTCTATTGCATTTAACTTGGCTTGCGCGCCCTCTTTCTCCTTCAGAATATCCTTTGCTAAAAACGTATTCAGTTTTTTCAAAACAGGATTTAACCCCCCATGTAGTTTTATAATACGGTCATGTACGGAAGCTACGGACGCAGAGCGATTAGAATTCTTAAAGTATTGTGCCCATATAGATGCCATACCATCCGTAACTGCGTTCTTTCCCAATGTTTTTAGAATGGCTGGAGGTTTTGCATACTGATACACACGGTCCAACAAACTATTCACATCGATGCCCAACTTTAGCATTTTACCGAATCGATATACCTCATTTTTTTCACTGTCTGCATTTTTTGCCAACCGTTTATCAATCGCAGCCTTCCTTCTTGCGTTGATTATGGCTGTCGAGCTGGCTTCGCTGTTTTCTCTAATTAACTGAAAACTTTCTTTCGTATACACATACCTTGAAGTGTACTCGTCCCACGATTCATACACCGTTTGAAAATTGCCCATGGTTTCAGGTTTTATAGAATCCACACCCGCTTTTATCTGCATCAATCTAGCGTTTTTAGTAAACAAAAACTGTGGGTCTGTGCCTTCCACTAACATGCATATTTGTTTTATCCCCCCAAACGTCTTTACCTCATACAATTGCATAGAGTGTACATCTTTGTATACCCCATCTTTTTTCTGACTGAGTTGGACGTAAGCTTGTTGAGCAAACCCACTCAACAAATTACCACCCATAGGAATACAACTGTACGAGGTAGGGTCCATCACGCGTGCCCCTTTTAGTTTCTTTATTAGAGTTTCGTTTAATTCGTATTTTATGTAGCGAACTGCTTCTTTTGGTTTTAAGGTTTGTTCCTCACCACTTTTTGGGTACGTAACTAAAAAACCTTTGCCGTCAGGGTTTTTCTGAACTTTTGCATCGTATGTTTTACCATCATCATAGTAAACCTTCACCTTGTCAAAATAACAAGCTCTTAGCTCATCAACTTTTATGTCCATACTATTCACCTCCTTCAGACTTTTGAATGGCATGTCATCCACAAAAAACTTAAAATTTTCCCAGAAATCACTTCGAAGATTGTACTCCATCCAAAACCACATCAATGCACAAAACGAAAAAGCAGGACCCTCCCAGTTATTGGTATTCTTATTTTTTATATCAAGCAACTTTCGTATTCTTGTTTTACGTGTATCTGGTGCACCTGCATGACCAGTTTCTAAAACCGTTTCCAACGTTTTAAAACACAATTCAGGCATACGATCTTTACTAAGTATACTGTTTGTCATTGTTACCGTTTTTCTCGCAACCTCCGTATAATAAAATGCAACGCGATACAAAAAATGCAAATCCTTTGTCGAAGCAATGTTCTTAGTAATACGCTTTTCAATAGCGTTTAACTTTTCTTGCAACATGGACTCGTTCATCGTCCACCATACTGTATACGGTACGAATACATCAAACACGGAATCCTCAAACGCCATCACCTTCAATACTTATTTTCCACACCTGCTATATACTCATACTCAGACGAGCCCATTGCCGCGGATCGATGTGTTGACAATTCCAAATTTGCAAATCCAATTCAGCAGCATCAATACGTGAGAAAATACCCGTCTCACGCCTGCATATGTCCATGTCCTCCGCGGAGAACGGTGTATACCGATATGCAAAACTAATGTGGTATGTGCTAATATGAAGCTTACTCCCATTCAAGTGCAACGCCCGTTGCAACGCATAAAAACGGGTGCCGTGGTTTCCTACTGTGCAGGTTTGAGATAACTTGCCGAAGGTAAAGTAAGGTTTGGCAATATTCTTATAATAGTTGTATGGATTTTGGTAATCCAAGAGGTTGCTCTTTATTGTTATGTGCGCTGGAAAAGCAAAACTGTTAAATTGATTCACTAACCTATCCATCACGCTCTGTATAACAGGTTTCCACGTAGATGTCGTTGGTAGTATTCTATACCACAAACAAATTCCAAACATTTGTAAACTCTAATACAACATAGTTTTCAATATATAAGCAACATATATGTTAAGTAAAAAGATGTATACTAGATTTTCTTCATCCGACGAAAGCAGTGATGATGAAAGCAGCGATGATGAAAATTTGCCAAATAACATAAAAAAACTCAAAAAGGATATAAACGAACGTATTGATGACCTAGATGTTAAACTAAGTAATCAGTACGTAGAATTTGAAAATAAAATAAAAGAGATGGTTGATTATGAGTTGACAGAAAAAGAGAAAGAACAACTTGTTATTCAGGTCGAGAATAAAGTTATGAAAAATCAGAATCGACAAAAAAAGGAGTATGGATTGACCAAGGCACAACTCTCGAAGGTTTCCAATCTTATCCACAACCGTATGAAGTCACTCTTTGACGAAACAAATTTAAAAGCAAGGGAAGAAAAACTACGAAATGATCTGTTAAAAAAAGTAACATCGTTAGATAAAAAGTACGGGGAATTGGAAAACAAAATAAGTGCAATGGAAGAAAGAATACAAAATAATCTGTATGAACAAATAGCACCTGTGTTTGTTCAAAATACTGAAAAAATAAAAAAATTAGAAACACAATTACAACAATTGAATACGAACGAAATACAAAACCAATACAAGGAACAAATACAAAAAATACAAAGAACAGTGTTAATCATGCTAAATGATAGCAATAAATTAAAAACAGATATAACGCAAGCATTAAGACGGGCATCTACATTAATCAATCAGAATAATAAAGAATTAAGAGAAATGAAACCCGTCATTAATAACATACTAAAACAGATAAACATGGCAGATTCACTGCTTCAACTGAATCCAAAAAAAGTAGCGCAAGCGTTCTTAAAAGTCTAGTTACGCCTATAAAAAGAATAGAATCATGCTATCATAATGAAGTGTGCCAGCGCCATGAGAGTGCGCCAGCGCCTCAAACAGTTAAACATTCAATGGTGCGCCCTCGCTCAACTGGTGTTGATTGCTATGTTGCTCTTCAACTGTTTGTCGTTTTTTTCTTATACGACGAATCAAATCAATTCAATAATGGAGAAGGTGGAACATTTTGAAACAAACATTAAATCGATGAGAAATTCATTAAGTAATATAAAAAGTACCTTGGAGGATGCAAGAGATGAATTTGAGAGCTCGCTCCGCTCAATAAAAACCGAGTTATCCACCATAGAAACAGAAGTAGTAGGTATCAATGAAAAATTAGCCATCATAAATTCACAATTAGACAATTTCACAAATTTAACGGAAAGTATAAAAATAGAAACTTAAGACCTACTTATACGGATTATTCTCTTTTTTAATATGATTCACCACCTTTCCAATACTCTTAAAAATTGGCACATTATTCTTCTTTGCCTCTGGGCGTAATATGTTTTTAATGTATGGTGCCAACTCCTTCTCGTAATAATCATCATCAAAGGCAGCATCCTTTGCATCCAAATACTTTTTGTTCAATTCTTTAGGCAGAATCACCACTGCATTCACTAATTTTATATTCCACCACGTTGCACCCATGATCCACAAATTCTTTTGCTTCAATAGTCTCGTCACCTTGTCGCATCGCTTCATTATCTCATCGGCATCTTTATCCCAAGACAACCCTGACAGGTTTTTACCTTTGCCTGTTGGAGGAGGCATTGCTCCTACGGCCCACATAATTGGATCTGCGTCCAAAAATTCCATCTTGGATTGCTTTTCCACAAAGTAACTCTTTCCCGACCCGCTAGGCATGATTATACTTCTACCATGCCAGTGATACGAATCCTTTGTCGTGTTCTTCGATAAATATGCCTCTAATCTTTCAATAAGACTATTCATTTATATATTGTTGTCACGCACGCCTTATATAGAATACAGTATTGTGCGATGGATCAACTTCTTTTAACTGTTATTTTACTTGTCATCTTTGGTGCACATTCTTACATTACCTACCGTAAGAACATAAAAAAGACAAAAGAGTGGATAGATTGTATACTTTTCACAATTGCTTACACCGTCACCTTAGTTGTGCCTCCAATGTCACACCTTTGGCATATTATCTACGGAGAAGATAGAATTACGTGTAAGAAGGTAAACCGTGACGCGGCATTTGGATGGACACCTTGCTTTGAATTTAACGGGAACAATATTGTAAATACATATGAAATTACATTAACCATTGAAAATATATTCTTTGCAGCTTTTACCTATTACATATTGTTTGGCTTATTTTATAAAAAGGGCACTAGCGCATGGCTAAACATTCTAGTATTTGCTTTAAACACTGCTTTATTGGTGCTGGCACTTATTCTACTATTCGCATCTCCTGCTTTTCTAGATGACTACGAAGATACCTACAATTGGAGTGGATTTATCATCAGCTTATTGCTATGGATCCTTGTAGATGTATATGTACGATTGCCATTTTTTTATGATCCCAAGGATGATGATAAAAAAAAGGAAAAGAATAAGAAGGAAGAGAATGAACCTTTAATGGAAACCTTCAACAACAACTTGAAACTGTAACTGACATAATACAGTATATAAATATAGACAACACTGTAACAAAAGTGAAATCCCATGCCAAAAACCACCAAGAAACCGAAACCTAAGAAGAAACCAAAAACAAAATCAAAACCAAAATCCAAGCAACGCAAAGGCACCTGTTGGAAAGGTTATCATCGTGTAGGAGGTACCACCCAGTACGCAAAAGGTAGCTGTGCTAAAAATTAACATGTTTAAGTGGTTTAAAAAATCAAAAGCGAAGCTAGCTCCCATTGCACTAGGCCGTTGGGCCATCCAACAACAACATATACAACGCAAAATCGATTTGGCAAATTGCGACAGCTGTGGCGTTTGTGCACCACTCCAACCACCCGTAAAGTTAAAATATAAATATATGATAGTAGACGATGATATTGTATTAGAAGGTAACTTGCAGGTTTATACAAACAAAGTGTGTTAAAATAATGTGCTAGTGCCCGTTAACTTGGCACATCGTGTCCATGTGATTTTAAAGCGTTCTTAAACTCTTTACACTCCTTACTCTCAAAATCAGCATCCAACACATCCATATCCCCATGCACCTTGATGATGAAGTCACAGATCAGGGCAGAGAATTTCTTCTTACCCTCGACGCACTCCACAATACAACCATTCAGATCCTCCAACGATCCAGCTAAATGCTTGTCCCTGATCGGAGCACACAACTTCTGCAACCATGAATACACGTAATGAATCAGCCCAGATAGATCCTCCAACTTGTAACACTTGTTCTCTATCAGCTGCTTAAATATGATCGGATCGCAATGCTCTGCAATCTCGTTTTGAATTTTCGTGTTGCGCTTCAAATACGAACACAAACGAATAATAAGCTCCCGATGCAACGTACACAACCAAATGACACCCTCGGCACTACCCCCATCGATCTCCGATGTCAATTTGACTCGAAACGAATCCTTGTACGCCGTTTGCACCTGCTTTCGTAATAAGACAGTCGGTGATACTTGCATGGCTTACACCGCACCGTCTTGCCTTATATAGGCACGTTTCAAGCCGCCTCCCCACGGATACGACGAGCCAATCGCATATCAGCACGGCGACCCTCTTCCTCCGCAAATATTTCACGAACCAATCGCTGGAATGGCAAACGGCGAATCAATAACTCCGTCGATCGTTGGTATTTGCGAATCTCTTGCAAGGCACGCGTCCCTGGACGATAACGACGAGGTTTTTTTACACCGTCTTTCGTTGGTGCCGTTTTGCGAGCTGCTTTCACAGCCAACAATTTACGCGGTGCTTTACCACCTGTTGATTTTCGTGCAGTTTGTTTTGTTCGTGCCATTTTACTTATATAGGAAATTGCTTTGCTTCTGTAATTTAGACTTCGCTTCTGTAGTTTAAAAAACCAACACAGAATTCTGTAAACGTGCTATCTGATATAAGCTCGCTTCGCTATTTTTTTAGTTACACTATGTTTCAAATTTTTACCGCCATTTTCCTACTCCTACGTCTTTCCATATTGTGCACAAGTGCCATAGGAATAGCACTACTATGCAAATACTACATACAACAGCGAATAAGGTACCTATACGGTGCCTACGACAAGGACAATTATAACGGCGTATATAGTGAATGGGGCGCCTATCCATACAAACAAAGCCACTAACATGCTCAAGCACCAAAACATTTATTTCACTGGCAAAGTATTGAACGTCAAAGAACTTGCCTCCGACAACGCCAAATCCTTTCGATTCTCCAAACAAGAACGAGAACAATTGAACCTTGAAGGCCTGCCCATACGACTTGAACATGAAGATAATTTAGAAGTTGGCAACATCAAAACCTCGTGGAACAAAAACGGCGAACATTGGGTATTCGGATCCATCAACAAAAATAACATACCAGCCACCTTTGCAAAACACGCTCTGATGCAATCAGGACAAACCGATAAACCATACTACACAGGCCTATCCCTACAACACATACATAGAGAATATCCAGACGGCACCTCAGAAAAAAAAGGAATTGAAGTCAGCCTATGCACCGACCCCAGAAGACCCAACTGCAACATCGTATGGACTAGCGCACCTCAAACACAAACAAATAATAACACCTATAAATTAGTTACACAGCTAGCATCAAGCAACAGCATTGATAACACAAATAACATGACCACAGAAACACCAGAAACACAAACACAAGAAACACCAACCACCGAAGAAGCACCACCCGCTGGAGCAGAACTCAGTGAAAAAGTTTACGATGAACTCGCAAAATTGATGGACAACGAAAAAAAACAACAAGACAAAATCATCGAACTGGAAAAACAATTGGAAAACCACAACCAGGTACTTGAAGCAGAAAAACTAAAAAAACAAACAGAAGATGCAGCCAAAGGAAGAGCACTCATGAACACCTTCTTAGAACACGTCAAAGAATTAGTCGGAGATCAAGACGGACTACAACAACAAGTTGAACCACTCATCGCCGCCAACCCTGAAGGCATGGGAAGAGTCATGGAAATCGTATCCAAAGCATCCAGAAAATATGCGGAAAACAATTTAGCATTGCAACAAGCCAAAGCATCCCTCAAAGACAAAGAACTGGAACTCAAATTTCAACAACTCATACAATCCAAACTTGGAGCAAACCCCATCGCACAACCACAAGAAATCATACAAGCCGCAAGCACCAAAAAACGACCTGCCCACGAAACCGTCAACAAAGTCGCACAACAAGCCAGCTCCACCAAAACCCCAACATCAAACCCATACACGGCACGCACACACAACAGAAACAACACACGCAGACGACCACAACAACGCAAAGTCGGAGGCATGAACAACAACTTGTTAAAAGCTTACAATGCTGCCAGAGGTGACGGTTTACAAGCCATGGCAAAATTACACAGAAGCTTAGCAGAAAGACCAAGATTTTACTAGAGAGTATAGTGTAAACGAGTATAACAACGGCGAAAGCCTATTTCTTAACGGTATCCCCCTTACGTTTCTTTTTAAACAACAAATCTACCAAATCATCCGTACGCACATCCTTCACACACACCACATACTTTACCTTGGGCACACCATGAGGATGCTTACTCAACACACGAACAACACGAACTGGAAACATACTCAACCGAGCCCATACACACACATATACAACAAATCCCTTAATAGTTTTATAAAACTTTAAGGAGTCACCCGTAGTTTTTTTTAGCACAGAGCAAAAAATATATATTCCTGTTGTACTAAAATTTGTACCAGGTCACTCCTTAAATTAAGTTAAGGACTTTAAGATTATTTAAGGGATTTACAGAGAAAACTAACCTAACAGGTACACACCAATGAAACTACAAATCCCTTAATAGTTTTATAAAACTTTAAGGAGCCACCCGTAGTTTTTTTTAGCACAGAGCAAAAAATATATATTCCTGTTGTACTAAAATTTGTACCAGGTCACTCCTTAAATTTACGGGCGCTGGCGCAACGCTTTTAAGGGATTTACGCATAAACATGCTAAAATTTTAAATCAGCAAACCCATCTCTTATATTTTTACACAAGTGATACCCATTCGTGTCATTACCTACAAAACGCTTACCCATTTGACTCCTCCAACTACTCAACAGGAGTTTCACTACTTCGGTTTGACCATTTTCGGCTGCCACATGCAACGGCGACCTTCCATCATTATCTGTTTGACTTTGGTCCGCCCCAGCAGCCAACAGGAGTTTCACTGTGTCGATGTTACCTCTTTTGGCTGCCCAATACAACGGCGTCTCCCCACTTTTAGTCCTTGCATCGATATTCGCCCCCTGATCCAACAGGAGTTTCAATACTTCGGTTCGACTTGACCACAGATTATTTTTGGCTGCCTCATGCAACGGCGTCGCTCCGAAACTATCCCCTTGATTGATATCTGCCCCGTTTTCCAACAGGAGCTCCACTACTTCGGTGGGACCCTTTAAGGCTGCCTCATGTAACGCGGTCACCCCAAGGAGATCCCCTTGATTAACCTCCGCCCCAGCAGCCAACAGGAGTTTCACTACTTCGGTTTGACCATTTTCGGCTGCCACATGCAACGGCGTCTTCCCACTACTAACCGCTTGATTTATCTTTGCCCCGTTCTTCAACAGGAGTTTACATACTTCGGTGCGACCACGGTAGGCTGCCCAATACAACGGCGTCGTTCCACTTCTAGTCTTTGCATCGATATTCGCCCCAGCAGCCAACAGGAGTTTCACTACTTCGGTTTTACCTCTTTTGGCTGCCCAATGCAACGGCGTCTGTCCCCCTTGATCCCCTTGATTAACCTCCGCCCCCTTCTCCAACAGGAGTTTCACTACTTCGGTGTGACCCTTTAAGGCTGCCTCATGTAACGCGGTCACCCCAAGGAAATCCACTTGATTCACCTTCGCCCCAGCAGCCAACAGGAGTTTCACTACTTCGGTTTTACCTCTTTTGGCTGCCACATGCAACGGCGTCGTTTCTGTGTTATCCCCTTGATTCACCTCCGCACTAGCAGCCAACAGGAGTTTCACTACTTCGGTGTTACCATTGAAGGCTGCAAAATGCAACAACGTCACTCCATCAGAGTCCGCTTGATTCACTTTTGCCCCAGCAGCTAACAACTTTTTTACAGTTTTAGAGTATCCTCTTTGGACTGCTGAGACCAAATCCATTTGTTTCATCTTTTTGCTAGATCCCCCATCGTTAGACCCACCCTCGCGTGGGCGTTTAGAGTTGTTGTTGTTGTCTGTGGTATTTAAATCTTGAACTGCTTCACGACTTTCACTCATTTTTATTATCGCACCATCTATATTATATACTTGCTTTAACCGATCAGCGACAAACAATAAAAGTTAACGGTGCACAAGTACCAGAGGCCCGCGTGTGGCGCTATCTCTACTATAGATTCAACCCCTAAAATTTTAAACTGTCTAAAAATTTGCTCTGACGCTTGTTTGAAGAAACCTCAGCAGGCTCTTCCAATTGCCTCTTTTTCGTGTATTTCAGTTCTTCCGCTTTAATTTCGTCTTCTGTCAGGTATTGAACCCCAACGATTACCCTTCGATTATAGGGATTAAAATTGCTCGTTCCCAAATGTATTTTTAATTCGACCGCGCAAAATACAAATAATTTATCACCCGCAACATCCCACCTCAAATCATTTCCGTCGTTTACTTTAACTTTAACTGGCATCTCTAGGGTGGGATTTTCTTCATTTATGAAATCACAACCCGCTGCTTCAATTCCGTCTGGTATCTTTAATTCTAAACTCTCTTTTGGAAATTCAATACGCTTGAATTCTTCCAATATGTAGTACGTTCCTAATACAGCATGGTTAGCAACGTTTAAATCACCATTACCTTCTCCTACATTTCTACCATTTTCATCAAAACAATTTGCTTTTCCACCTTTTGAACGTAAAAGTGCAATGATCTCTTGGCGAAGTGGAGTATGATTATTACGATATGCACAGTCCAGGGGAGTGTCTCCCCAGGACTTCTTATTAATGCTATTAAGAGGCATATTAGTTAACAACAATTCAATCAACTCAGTAGTCGTTCTATTATTACTTGCTGCCCAATGTAATGCATTCCATCCATAACTAGTTGCAATATTAGGATCAGCACCTTCTCCAATTAAATATTGAACTACTTGGATATGTTCGTTCTCTGCAGCCACCATTAAAGGTGTACCATAGCTTTCAGCAGAAGACCCAAAATTGTCTATGTTGTTAATTGTAAGCAATACCTTTACATCGTTCAATTTGCCAGTTGCACAGGCATTTAGTATTGCTGAGGTGTTTGGATACATTTCTAAATACCTTGCACGAACTGCTGCACGACTTTTTGCTGTTCCACCTTTTTCACGTATAAGTGCAATGATCTCTTGCCGAATTGGACTATAATTATAAGCATAACAATTGTCCAGCGGTGTATAATTTACTACGCTCTTCTGATTAATGTTCTCAAGAGGCATTTTATCTAAAAGCAATTCAATCAAATCCTTAGGCGATACCTTACTTGCTGCAATATGCAATACATTCTCCCTGTCTCTATTTACAATAGTAAGATCAGCACCTTCTCCAATTAAATATTTAGCGATGTCGAAATGGTCGTAAAATGTAGCTATCTTAAAGGCGTACCACTGACTTGCTCATTGGTGCGGGTGATGAGGAAGTCCAATATATTTATGTTTTCAGATGTAAGCAATACCTTTACATCGTTCAATTTGCCAGTTGCACACGCAACTATTATCGGTGTTTCATTTTCGCCATACTCTTTCAAGTACCTTGCAAGAACCTCTTCACGACCTTCGCTCATTTTTATCACCGCACCATCTATATTATATACTTGCTTCAACCGATCAGCGACAAACAATGAAAGTTAACAATGAAAGTTAACGATGAAAGTAATACGATGAAAGGCCCGCGTGTGGCGCAATTATTCAGGAATTGTCGCGTGATATGTCCACACAGATATGCAAACTTTGAACCGCCAAGCGCAACTTGACTAGCAAAATTTTTAATAAATTTAAAAAGGAAAAGGGTATATACGTCAAGAGCTCTATAGTTGAGAGCTTCGACGTTGAGAGCTTCGACGATGGGAGTGGCGTTGCCGTTAGGAGTGGCGTTAGGAGTGACGTTGGGAGTGACGTTGAGAGCTTCGACGTTGAGAGCTTCGACGATGGGAGTGACGTTGGAACGTCGCATAGCGACTTCCAGAGATTGCGGAGCAATCGTCTGAGGCAGACGTTGAGGGCAAGCGTTGAGGGTGCAAGCGTTGAGGGCAAGCTTTGGGAGTGGTGTTGGGAGTGACGTTGAGGGCAAGCGTTGAGGGTGCAAGCGTTGAGGGCAAGCTTTGGGAGTGGTGTTGAGAGTGACGTTGGGAGTTGCGTTGAGGGTGCAAGCGTTGAGGAGCACAAAACTTAACAAAAAACTTAATTATATATACTCTTTTCCTTTTTTCGTTTACTAATTTTATTTTTAAGGTGGATGCGCTGCGTGGTACAAAATTTGCATATCTGTGTGGACATATCACGTGAAAATTCTTCATTCACCCTACACGTTGACTCTGAGGGCTAACGTATGCATCGGCAGTCGGGCTAACTCTGAGGGCTCTAACTCTGTGCGTTGACCCTACGCGTTGACTCTGTGTGTTGGCTCTGAACGTGGTACTTGGTGTATATAGGTAAGGAGTAAAGTGTTTTAAAATGGAGATACCCGCCGAGGTCAAAAACTATTTAGATATTATAGGGAAAAAAAAGGATGGTTTTGAATCTATAGCAAAGTATATTATTAAGCAAGACAATGTAGGATTAGCCAGCTTTTACTTGAAACATTTGAAACAATTACGTGGCCGAGGTTACAAAAAAATAATCATAGCATATATGAATTATTTAGCAACTGCGTATCCATCTTGTATCTATATAGAGTTTGTGCAATTTGGCACCTTCTCTGGTGATGTGTATTCAAAAGAAATCGTGATAAACTCAAATGCGGTGAACCTGTTAGAGAAATTGAAAAATGTGGAGAACAACAACAATTACTTTGAACTAGAGGTAGAGGATTTAATGTTGTCTATAAAAAATTATGTCCGATCACATGGTTTGAAAGAAGTAAACAGTAATTCTAAAAAGAGAAGGCTTTCAATAGAGACAACAACTGATATGGGGATGGTTAATTTTTTAATTAAAAGTTTGAAAGATAAATTAGAAAAAGATAACTTTGGAGTGCTGCTATCGGCGTTAGGGGGTGAAGGCAAAGATACTACGTTTAGATTAAATGTATTAAACGCACTACTAAATTCAAACGGTGCACTGTACAATACTGAAGGAGTAATTGGTATGTTTTTGAGAAATTATGAAGTAGATCCTGATGAATTACAAGTAAAGGTGGTTACACTTCTTATTGAGGGTTTTAAGCATGTGGTAAAGGAAGATGAGTTTAAAGAAATCCATCTAAGTTTATTAAGTCCTGAATCTGTTAGTGCGGCTACTGCTCTATATTTGCATGAAAAAATTAACAAAGAATTTAAGTTTAACTTGCCTTTCCATAGGATTGCTGACCAATTTGGTTCTTTAAAATATTCAGATATGAGCAATAAAACAGAGTATGGATCAAAATATTTGGAGCGAGTAAAGATGTTCATAGAAAATGGTAGAGTGACATTGTCAGATACTGACAACATTGACCAAACAATGAAGGATTATGTGGAAAGCGATGATGCTAAAACAGAATTATCAACATGGTTTAAAAAGTTAAAGGGTGTCAGTGATACTCTTACGACTAATATGATGAGTTTAAAATATTAAGTATGTTTGTGTGTTAAGGGCGCTTACGCATCGCTTGCGCATCGCTTGCACTACTCTCTTACATAGGTGTTCGTTGATCGTCTTCTTTCATAAATGCGTTTTCTCCGTTTCTTACTTTCTTGACTCCGTTGTATACGTTGCCCCAATGGCCTGTGTTCTTGATCTTGTCGGTGAATCCGCCGCTGTTATGGTTGTACATGAACTGTGCTCCTTGCTGTGGTGTGTGTGTGCATAAATGCCGTGGTTAGTTTAAGCTTGTGAAAGGTGCAAGGGATGGGTTGGTACTTACGAAGCAAACGGTGTTGAGGTATTTGAATGGGGACATGAAGTGTTCGGTGGCATCGGATGCGTATGCGGTCAACTTCTTCAACTCCAATACTTCAGCGTAGTAGCGTCCACCAGGATATTGTGCGGAATCCACCTCGCCCTCAGGGATGTCCGTTTCCGCGTACAATGTTGGGTGCAATTTTCCAGTGATATCGATTGGATTTTCGATGCGTGGAGCGCGTCCACCTTGGTTGGTGCGGTATGGAAGCAACATGCATATGATGGATGCGCGGAAGGCTTCGGCATGAATGTCGTCCATTAATTCGGCTTTGTCTTGGTAGAAGCGCGTGTTTTCTCCTCCTTTATAACCAGCGCCAAATACGTTTTCAGCGATCTGGTACTGCTTCTCATCGTGGATGATGGATTTGGAGTAGCTGTAGGTGTGTTAGTTTTAAGATGTTGCGTAGTGCTCGGAGTTGATATAGAGTGTGTACTTACAAGGTATAATGACCAACGTGCACTTTGTGGATGACGTCATCGGTCAATTGGAAATCATTGTGGCCCATGTAGGTGTTGCCGAGTTGGGTTCCTGATTTGCAAAGGATGGCGGAGCACATGTCGTAGCGTTCAAACGGTCTGGTCAACATGAATCCGAACGGTACAATGATGTCGTGTTCTGCCATGCGTTTCAAATTCTCTTTTGTGATTCTGGTGTTCATAAACGCACCCCTCAATAATTCATCGGATTTGCCTTGTACATCTCTTTCTAAACGTACTAAATATTCAAGACTTCTCCTTTGGTTAGCACCAGCAGCAGCAATTCGTTGTACACCTCGTCTGACTGCACTGTCGAACGCTAACCCATCACCGATCTTGCTGGTATTTCTGCCATCTACACCTGCACCAACACCGCTCATATCAGCAGCAGCTTGTTGCAATTCGTTTGCAATAGCATTGATGTTATTGTTGCTTGTGTTGGTGCTCAATTGTGTGCGTAGTGCGTCAAGCATGTCAGGTGTGACGGTTTCTTTGTTCATGACTTTTGCTTCAATAGCTTCTTCCAATCGTTGTGCGTCTGGTGCTGCCATTGGTTGAATGTAGGATCGTAATATTTCCCTCAATACGTGTGCATTGTCTTGCAAGTCAGGGTTTTCGCGTTTGAAGTATTCTGCGGTGGTGTCAAAATTGTCAACAAACTCTTTGATGCGTTTGGCGGCTTTGGTGCGTTTCCCTTTGGAAGGAGATTGCATTTCGGAAAGTGCTTGTTCAAGCAATCCACCAGCGATGAATTCGCTTCTGGCTGCGAGTACGCGATCGGTTAAATGTTCGGCATAATGGTCGTTGGCATTGCTCAAGTAGCTAGTGTATGCTCTTGGGTCGGCAATCAAGGATTTTGCTTGTTTGACGACTTGTTTGCGTGCAAAGGCGATGTCTTGTGTCGTCAATAAATTTTTCCATGTTTGTGGGAATTGTGCATGGTATGCTTGTTTCAATTCGGATGCGGATTTGGTGCTGGAATTGACAGGCATTTGATCATTGTGCAAGGATGCAATAAGGAGTGGATCCCATGCGTTTTCCAATGCCTCAACAACCGCACGATCTGCGTTCACTCCTTGTACTCTTGGGTTTTGAATTAGTGCGTTACCAAAATCCTCTTCAACTGCTACTGGTACTGCATTTCCGATTAACTCTTGATACCAACCACCAGCATCATTGCCTGGTGCATTTTTGTCCGCAGCGCATTTAACGGATTCTACCCAGTCGCGCAAGTCGCTTCCTTTGAAATGGTCCAATGGAAGATCTCCTAAAACAACACATACGCCGTTTGGTTTTGGGTTATTGCGTATGTATGCTGCTTCAGATAAACCACCTAAATCGTCTGGCTCTTCATGGCAAAACAGTGGATCGTTTTGCATGGATACGTCTTTGGAGGATGGAAGGCCGTGTTCGTACAATACGCTAGCGTGTGCGTGGTGTACGGTTCCTTCTGCATCGTTTGCAAAGCGGAAGCAATTGTCGATGGCGTCTTCCATGTGTACTTTTTCGAATCGATCAACGTCCATGTTGAAGATGTAGATGGAACGGTGATCGGATTTGTATTTGCACTCGTCAACTGCAGGCCTTGCGTGTGGAAGCATGGTGTAGTAGTTTCCGATCATTCTGTTGTGTGGGTGTGGTGTGTTAGTTGTGTTTGTTTGTTGTAGTTGCGGGAACACAAGTGTCGCTTACTTACTGTTCTCGGCGTAGTAGCTCGGAAGGTGCACCTGAGAAGTCCATGTCGAACGGTCTGGTTTCGTGAACGGTGCATCCTCTAAAGGTTAATAGACTGGTTGGTGCTTTGGAGATGTCGTTATTGTCTGAGACGGCGGAGGATCGTCCAACTTCTTGGTAGCTGACTTCGGAGGAGGGTACCATGGATACGTATATGGACATTTTGCTGGGGAAGATCCATGTGTCGGGTGCAACGTTTTGGTATTTCATGGCGTCTTTCATCTCTGCGTCTAATAAGTAAAGGCCGCGTTCGGTCTTTTGGCAGATGGCCCATCGGTTTCTTTCTAAGGATAGAAGGTCACCGATGCGTGAGATGCGGCGTCCGTATTGTCGTTGCCATTCTTTGTAATGGTTCTTACCAGCTAATAATGCATGGAGTACCCCGAAGAAGCATGTTTCGTGTACGGCGCTGGTGATTTGTTCAAGGTTCATCATGTAATGACGGCGGCCACGTTCGGTGGAGAAGAATCCGTGTTCGACTGTATGTGTGTTGTGTTAGTAAGGATGAGTATGATGTGTGGTGATGTGGTAGCACAAGTGTCGCTTACTTACTGATAAAGGCAAGACCTCTACGTACGAGGCGATCACTTCTGGATTCGGATTCAGCAGTGACGTAACGAGGGACCTGTAATAGTAATGTGTGGTTGTGTTAGATGGGGTGTACTAAGAAGGTAAATTGTATGTGGTACTTACACCTTGATGAGGCTCTAGGTCGGCCATGGTTTTGTTGAAGCGGAAGATATTCCATTCCACTGACAATTGATCGGTCATGCGCCATGGGAGTACGCGTGAGGTGTACCAGTCATCGGTGCGGGTGATAAGGAAGTCCATGATGTCGCCTAAGTGCAAATTTTTGCCTTTGTACGCCTCTGGAAGATTGTCTGTGTAGAAGTGCCGTGTGTGTGTGTGTTAGTTTAATGCTTTAGAGTTGTAAGAGTTGTGCTGTGTATAACTTACATGTTTCATGGCTAGAATGTAAAGTAAATGGTTAGTTAAAGTTGTGGTTAAAAAAAAGGGCACAAGTGCACCGTTATATTATTACATACCTGAAAACGTCTGATGCGCGAACATTTTGGTTGTCTTGAACGGATGTTGGTCCAAAAAATGGTTCAAAAGGATTGTCGCTGTTGAAAGTGGATCCATGTGCGAGTCCTGGTAATTTAGATAAATCTTGATTGTAAGCTAATGACATTGTTTTTGTTTGTTTTCTCTGTGTTTGATTGTAATATAAGCGTAAAAGTAATATATAGTAGGGTATTTTTATTGTATTTTTTTTTTACACATTTCCATGCATCTAAATTTAAAGAATCCAAGTATATTAAATGGTTGTTGCAGCACCAAGTTAGGTTGTTATAAATGACAGACAAAGACGCAGAATCGAATTGTTTCCAATGGCTGGAAGATTTGCGTGTTTTGTTTATCGAAGGCGAGGATGAGCAACGTGCTACGATTCCATCAAATGCTTCTATTAAACTACATGGTAAAAAACTCGAAAAAGAACGCGATACAATAAAACGTATTGGATTACAATTAAAAGGCTTGGATTCCAAGAGTATTTCCGATATATGCAAAGGTAAAACAAGCAAAATAACGTTTGCTTTGTACGTTGAAAAAAGAAATTTATTTAAGTTTGCAAAAGAAAACCAATCGTATTTGACACAATTAATTAATAAATATAAAAATAAAATCAACTATACTTATAAGAAAGCAAATTCATATGCCCAAACGGGAATCGGGTCGATGTTCACTTTTATTAGTAGTGTTACAGGATTAATAAGTTATGCAACTGGAACTGGCAATGTAGCAGTAAGTCTTGTTGGTGGATTGGTAGGAATTATGCTCCTTCTTACAAACCCTCCAATATCTGTAGACGAAAATAAAGATATGATAGAAAAATTGAACAAGGAGTTGAGTATAGTGACAGGAATTCAGGATATGGATATTAAGTTAATTGAAACAGACCCTGATACGTATGATTTTCGCGTGACAGTGCAACGCAAATCATTAGTGGAAGCGAAAAAAGACGATAAAGGAAAGAAGGTTCCTTTTCTGGCAAAACCTACAAGCCGTCCTCAAACATTTAAGTTTTGAAGGGTGTATATAATGTTATGGTTGGTTATGTTAAATAAAAAGCGAGTTTTACAATAATGCGAAAAGCAAAGCAAGATAATTGGCGATACAGTATTGTGGATATTGAGCAGGATGCGTTGGAGGCAAGCGAAGGTAGTTTGGACAAAGAAGATATTTTTTATTGTTGGCCGTGTGGTACGGTTTGTTGCCCTCGCAGTAGGGTATGCAAGTACCCGTTTCAAGTGGTGAATTGGTTTGCGGTATTTGGTCACTTTTGTAGTTTTGTGTTGATGATTTATTTTTATATGCAGCTTTCGGAGCCGTTTACGATTCCGTATACGGAGACGTACATCAAGTGGAATCGTTTGAAGAATGTGACAGGGAACGAGACGTGTGCACCATCGTTGGGTCGTATTAATTCAACGGATCCAGCGGAGGATTTTTGTATTGGTGTGACTACGGGTAATATAGCGGATTCAGGTGTGGATTTGGGTCTTTTAATCATTGCATTTCACGTGTTGAGTTTTGTGTTTCAAGGGTTGGCAGGGTTGAGTGAATGTTGCAAGGATGGTGTTGGTTTGGGTTTTGGGTTTGGTGCAATTTTGGGTTTCCAAGTGGATACGTATCGTTTTCGGTACACGACGGAGATAAGCAAAGGTCGTAATTTATTGCGTTTTGTCGAGTATAGTTTTAGTGCAAGTATTATGTTGGTGGCTATTGCTTTATTGAATGGTGTGACGGATATCAATTTGATTGCGTGTATCGCGGTGTTGACAGCAGCCACCCAGATAGCTGGCTTGGTGTGCGAGTATTTGTTGGCGAAGGGTGAAGATTTCCTAATTGCGTGGGTGATGCATGTGATTGGGTGGATGCAATTTTTGTGTGCGTATGGGGTGATTATGCACGCGTTTTTACGTTCGGCAACGCAGGATGAAACTATCCAGCCACCATGGTTTGTGTTTGTGATTGTGTGGTCTATATTTGCGTTTTACGGTTCGTTTGGTATGGTGCAAGTGACGGAATTACTTTGTTATAAGAATAGTTGCTGCAGTTATTTTAATCGCTACCGATCTTGTCGCGTGGATCAGCGTATCAACTACCAATGCAAGGAGATGGCGTATGTGATTTTAAGTTTAGCCTCCAAGTTGGTGCTTGGGTGGTTGATTTTTACAAATTTTCTGATCCGTAGTGAGGATGCTTGGTAGTACCGAGTATATAGGGTGTTGCACGCGATATTCAAAATGCGTTACACGGATAAGAGATTAACGGACGATACGAAGATTCCAGGTTTCGGATCATTGTTCAAGACTGCACCTGACAATCAAAAGTTCTATGCTTACTTTCCGAATGTGGCTGGTGGCATCCGTTCGGAGGAAGAGTGGATTGCGTATTTCAATAAGATTCGTAAGGAGCGTTTCGATCATTTGACGGAGATCAAGTCAAAGAATGCGTTTTATCGTTTTTTGAAGCACGACTTGGATGGCGATGAATATTATTATTGCTTGCCGCGTGGATTCACAAAGTCAGAGGCGATAGCATTGGATATCGATCAAGAAATATTAAAAACACTTGAGGGAAAAACCGTTCGGTTTGAGCGGCTTCGCAAGTTGACTGAGAGTATAGGTATATGTGAGATTACTCAAGTATAAAATTTAGTATACTCTATTTTCTATATAAATGTAAAGTCCTTAAATATTTAAGTAAAAAGGGTAATTTTTTTTTGTACAACAGGAATATATATTTTTTGCTCTGTGCTCAAAAAAATACCTGGTGGGTCCTTAAATATATGTAACTATTTTTAAGGGGTTTGTCTGTAAACATATACTTAGTGCTGTGTGTATGTTAAATGATGTTTTCGTATGTTTTATGCTTCTTAAAATTGCCTTATAAGTTAAGCTAATAGCTGGATAAAGGATGCGTTTGATATTAAGTTTGTTGTGTATAACGGCAGCTTCAGGAGCACTACACAATGTGACCATATTAGAGAACAGGATCTTAGTGGAGTGCAATCGCTATTACGATGATGTACGTTTAGGCAAATGTGCTGAAGATGCTGCGAGTTCGTGGGATAGTATAGACGATCAATACCCCTTTGAGTTGGTGAAGCAGGCGTACGATGCAAATGGCTTAGCGGGTTTATCATTGGAGTGTGAAAAAGTGTGTGCGGCGACGAATCAATGCCGCGCCTACCGCGTAAGTTCTGCCATTGATATCCTGCAAGGCAATGCGATATGCGATATCTATACAGAATGTAACGTCGGGACCATTGTGAGTGCTGCGTCTAAATTGTATGTGAAGCAAGAACCGTTCAATTGCTTTATAAAAGCCACAAATTTCGATGGCGTAAAAAAAAACTATAATGATTTAGTTAACCCCTGGAGTCAGATCAGTAGAGTATTAACTATACCAATCAAGGCATTTCAAGAATGCCATATTCAAATCAATGGGGTAACGGACTTGAATACGTATTCGTATCGGCCGTACAAGGAATTGGAGGAGTACTGTGATTTGGACGACGTGTTTGATTGTTTGTTGACGGAAAATGTGATTTTAACTAGCATTATTTTTGTGATGTTGGTCGGAATTATTAGTAGCAATATAATACTGGTGCTTTCAAAAAAGAATTTAATCAATTAATATATATAGTATAGTCAAATTTAGTGCTAAACCTGAAACCTGTATATGTCGCAAGCCGCAATTAAAAAAAAAATTGCGTTTATTGTCAACTCTTATGATTCAGGCGATACGGTTGATGAGACCGACAGTGCTTATTTGTGCAACGTCTATCTACCATACCTCGAGAATCGTCTGAAGAAGCGTTTGAATATTACTAAAATATCGGTGTTGCGGGATACCAAAAAGAACCGCAAGCGGTACTTGCAGCCGTGGTTTCATTACGAAAATGGAGAGAAAGAGACATGTAACAAATCCAATGCAGTTCGATATTTTAAGACAAGAAAAGTACAATCCCATGCCTCCAAAATAATAACCGCATTTCGCAATGCAATAGGTTCTCAGACTCTTGATTTCAAAACGATGAATCTAAATGATAATAACGAATGTAAATGTGTACACTGCAATGCTTGGTTTGATTTTAAAAAAGTGGACGTGGATCATGCAGAGACGTCCCACAGAGAATGGATCGATTTATTTTTGAAGGAGCACCACCTAGTATTTGATTCTATTCAAGTAAGAAAAGACGATTCGTTTGTAGATAAAAATTTAGAAAAGCTATGGTTTAATTATCATAAAAAAAATGCAATATTACGCATACTATGCATTGCATGTCATTGTAAAATAGGTATACGCCCTAAAACTCGCTACACATAACGCATGAGACCTGTCTTCTCTATAATAATAAAATCAACAACGACAACCAAAGCCATGCACGGTAGTATCAATGGGAATGGCATCTGCATAACGAACAGATGGAGGCCGTGCCAATATATTAAAAACAAATAACTAAACATGAGTATGCTCGGTATTGCTATGAGGCATGTTAGTTTTGGTATGGTATCGTCAAGGAACTTATTCAGAACGTTTGCGGTTGCGCCAAAGGCTGATGTTGCAATCATGTTAATACACTTAAAATTTTAGTTCTAGTTGAAATTTTAGTTTTCTTCTTTTATTAGGTGTGCCTTTACGTGTGTCTTCACGTGTGTCTAAAGGATCGCTTAATGCTGTTATTTCGTAATTTTTTAATTCATTTAATTTACATTCACTTGTTATTTCTTCGTTTGTTTCTTCTATGTCGTGTTTAAAATTTTTGTTGTAAAAATGAAACGTTTGAGTAATACCAGAAACGTCCCTTGTTTTCTTTTCTTGTTCTAATTTTGTTATTTGTTTTTGAAAGGCTACAACGTCTTTTTTGTCAACTTGAAAATTATTTAACATGAATGCATGTATGTAGCAATTTGATGCAGCGCAATAATCATCTGAAACAAGCATCACTTCTGCCGTTTTTACATCCTTGCCTGCTTTTTTAGCTTGCAGTAAAAGCGACTTAATTAAATATGCAGTGGTCTTTGTGCAATGACCTTCACGTTTACCAGTATTAAAAAAAACATTATATAATACAATTTTGCTACGGTTTGGTATCCATAATGCATTTACATCTATTTGTGGTTTTTGGTCCTCGTCGTCCGTTTTCTTTAAATATTCAAGAATTGGTGTGTTTGTGTTTTCATTCCATATTCCCATAACCCTTGCTTCCTGAGCATTTTTTACTTCTTCGTCGCCAAACACATCTGAGAAATCTAATGTATCTTCGATTACACTACATTTAACAACAAATTTTTTTCCTCCATCGATGAAGTTATAAATACTCATTTATTATAATAAATTTAATGTAAATATACTTTTATTTTATTTCTTACACTTACTTAAAATAAATAACTACTTTTCAGAAACACTAAATCTTCGCTTTTGAGAAGCGTGAGCTCGTCTTTATTGCCAGCACGCCTGTAGATGATCCCATCACGCGCATCTGTTCCAGTGTTTGGTCGGGTTCCTCTGTTTTTCTCAATCAACGGAGCAACATATTCTTCTAACTCTTGTCTTTTAACCATAAGAAAATGTTTCGAGAGCATTTCAAAGGCAACATAATCAAGCTTTTTGGAGCGTGCCCATCCAGGCTTGCCTGAACGGCCCATCCATTCTACCCAAATGAGTTTATCTTGGCATTTCGGGTGCCAGCGCATCAGTTTCTTACAGGCTTTTACGTCCACGCTAACCTCTTGTTTGTCTTCTTTTCGCTTGACATAACAATCTATATGATGTATCATATTTTCTTGTTTATTGGAAGGTCTCCACTCGACGCCATGTTGGATGCATTTTTGTTGGAAGAGTTGTTCGGCGTCGGATCCCATGCGTTGGGAGGAGCCATCGCGATCTCTGAAATGTTTTGGTACTACGGTTTTGATAACACTTGAGCTTGTTTTTTGGGTAAGTTTCATGTAAGTATAGTTGATAAACGAGGTATATAATACATAATAAGTAGTTGTAAAACAACGTATCATGCCAAAATATACAAAAAACAAGGGAAAAGGAAAAAAACGTGGAAAAAAGTTAATCGGGAATCAAAAAAAATTGGATAAAAACAAGAATGGTCGTTTGGATAAACAAGATTTCAAAATGATGAGAAAAGGTAAAGGTAAAAAAAAATAATCCTAACTAAATTTATGTGTTAACATTTCCATCTTCTTCTAGCTGCTCTTCCACGTTCTCCGTGCCATCCTCTTGATCTTGCACAAAACGATTTGCGTCGGTTTGCGGCTTTGGTGCCTTTTTTTGCTTTTCCTGTGACGGCTGTTTTTAGTTTGGATCCAGGATGTTTTCTCCTGTATGCTTTGACTCCTTTCTTTGTCATGCCAGCCCCTTTTTTTGCGCTGCGGTAATTGCCTGCTTTTTTCGAATGTGATATATTTTCTTTTGCCATGATTTACTTCTGCTATATTATCTATATATACGTGTTACAAGCAAACGCGTTGTGGTGTATTGATATGAAATTCCATTGGTAAAAGATGAATAAAGACATCTTTGACGTAATTTTCAAAGTAGCATCTGACTTTCCCATCTTTCCACATCCATTGTCTGGCGTACCTGCACTCTTGAATGGCTCCACTGGAGCGTCGAACGGTTCCCCTGGTGGTCAATGCTGGTTTGTAGAGTAGGTCAATATTATGTTCATCTGCTAGGTTGACATAGGATTTTACGGCGCGTCGAACGCAGTTGAAGTGGTGGCAATATAGGAAAACACCTTTGGGGTATTGATGAAAAGCAACAACTTTTTGCAGCGGAGTGCAGGTGGCTAAACAGGCCATGCATTGGTTGCCGAGAATCATGGTTCTTCTTGGAAATATATATTCGTCTTCTGTCATCGGTTTGTTCCACATTCTTTTGACAAGTTGGTGTGTATATTTATTTAACGTATTTAACGTGAAATAGTCAGATGCATATGTGATGTAAAATTGCGCAATTGTCAATAGGATGGGATCGGGTATCACGGAAAATGCGCTTGGGTTGGTGGCTGCCATATTAAGTTCGGTAGCGGCTGCTCCTCAATTGTACAAGGTGATGACTCCGAATACGACGCAAGATTTAAGTTTTTGGACGATTTTAATACACTTTATAGCAGCAATTCTGTGGGCAGTGTATGGTTTTTTGATTGAATCGTTTATTTTATTTATAGAATGTATCTTGGTGGCGCTGTTGTACGTCCTTATTTTATTGGCTATGTTTCGGGATTGGCGACTTAATCAAGCAATTCGCGGGCCTTCTGATTTGCCAAATGATTCGATAGTTGAAAGGCAGGTTTGAGATCTTTGTGACGGTCTCTTCTTGCGTGGTTGGCAAAGTGGGTGTTTTGCATACTTAAAAAATGTTTTTCTAACAAGGTACTGTAACTAAGTAAATTCAAGATGTTTCTTGTGTATTCATCGGTGGAAACTTTTCCTTGGGTCTCTTTTAACAAGAAGGATAGGTCCCTTATTTTGGCGACCATCTCTTTGCTTTTTGCTAAATCGGATTCCATGGTTATGCACTTGTTTATAAAGTGTTATATATATACTTTCGACGACTGGTATATAGGTTCCCGATGTCCGATTCCGAATATTGGTCCGATTTTATTGATGACTTTGAACCACCAAGTGCTAAAAATAATGAAAACAAAAAAAAATCAAACAAGCACAGAAAAACGACGTACCGTTTAGGGCGCCTTGTAAACAACGATGAAATTTACGCAGATGGGTTTACAATGAAATGGGAACAATCAGACAAAAAGTTCAAATTTGTGATGCATGTTACGTTTAGTCAAAAGGACAATCCGATTTGTATTTCTGTTATAGAATCTGTTATAGAACAAGACAAAAGAGTGGATCAATGGATATGGTGCAAGGAAGCTGATATTAACAGGGAGGGTAATACTATTATTACAAAACAAGGCGAAGTCATAGACTTGGGAAAGCGCGTGCAACAGGAAGACATAAAATTACCTACAATATCACCTGGAACAAAAAATTCAGCCATATATAAAGATATAAATCAATTTACGGTAGAAGGCACTGCATATTATACAACTAGCGACATCAATGTAGGAAATCCATTTAAAATGTATAAAGACTTTAAGAGCAACGATAATGTGAATCAAGTATTGGGATTAACGGTAGCGCAAGACCGTAGAAAACCATTGGGTATGCAAGCGTTAGACGCGTATATAAACGATATAGTTGTTAAAAAAAGAATTCTTACTAAAATAGATAAGGCATTCAAATTTGCAGAAGAAATACAAAACGAGCGAAAACTATTAAAAAGTTATCAGTATCCATTAAAATCGTAACATTATTTCTTTATCTAACAACACGGCGTTCAACGAGTTCTTGTACGTATCGTTGTACGTGCGTCCCATGTTAGCGTTGGATGGTTGCATACCCCGAACCCTAACGAGTACAGCATAAATAACAAATCCTAACATTGCAATCAACGCTACTATAAGGGCTATGATAGCTATTGTATTGTCACTCGTACCACCAGCAGCATTTCCGTCTAACCCATTTTGACCGTCTCTACCATCTAACCCATCTCTACCATCGCTACCGTCTTGGCCATCGCTACCATCGCTACCGTCTTGGCCATCGCTACCATCGCTCCCAGCTGTACCTGTTGCTCCATCTTGCCCATGGTTTCCGTCGGCACCAGCTACACCCTGTGCTCCGTCTTGTCCGTGCATCAATTCCCACGATGTACCGTAAAATCCTGGAACCCCGTTTACACATGTCCCGTTACAATGCAAAAACCAAATATGGGAATGATGTTTAGTAATATCACCATCTGCGTACGTCAAGGCACTACTCCAACTGCCTTTATAAATGGTAGGGCCTTGGATACCTTGCGCACCAGTGGCACCTTGTTCACCTGTTGTACCATTAAAACCGCGTTCACCTTGTGTACCAGTAGCACCAGCTAAACCTTGTGCACCAGTTATTCCAGCTAAACCTTGCGCACCAGTTATTCCTTGTAAGCCAGTGACACCAGCTAAACCTTGCGCACCAGTAGCACCACGCTCGCCTGCTATTCCGTGAGTACCATTTAAGCCTTGCTCACCACGCTCACCTTGTGTTCCAGTGATACCTTGAGGGCCTTCTGTTCCTAATAATACCCAATCGTTGCTTGGTTGACCAGGTTGACCGTATCTACATGCGTTACCAGGTTCGCATACTAATTGCCACGTTAGAAGTTGATTATTGACAGACCATTTGACCTGATCACCTTCTTGAAATGTACGCGTTTCGTCCCAAAGGCCCTGCCAGCTACCTCTTCCTCGTGCGCCTGTTGCACCGTCTGTACCTGTGCCACCTTGTAATCCTTGGCTACCAGTAGCCCCGCGTTCACCTTGAGCACCAGTAGCACCATCTACACCAGCTTTGCCTAATTCCACCCATGAATTACCAGCTGTATCAGGACTAGTGGATTGATCGCAAACAAACCCAGTTTCGCAAACCAATTGATACATTGCTTCATCTCCTAATTCATTTGTCCATTTTACTATATCCGACTCTTCGTAAAGTCCGACTTGAGTTTCTTGCCAAACATTTCGATAGACTGCTCTAGCTATACCAGTGGCACCTTGTAAACCTTGCGCACCAGTGGCACCTTGTAAACCTGTAGCGCCTTCGCCTCTTAAGTTAACCCATAAGGGGTCTTCGCTTGGGACACCAGGATTGCAAGCACCTACTAATGGGCAATGCAATTGATACATTTGTAAATTATTACTTAAACCGTATTTTACTATGGAACCATCGGAATATTGCACGGTGTTGCTCCAATATCCTAAATATACACTAGGTCCTGTAGCGCCTTGCGGGCCAGTGGCACCCTGATCTCCTTTTTGTCCTTGTGCACCAGTCACACCATCTTTTCCGTCGCCACCAGTGATACCATCTTGACCAGCCGCCCCAGTCACACCATCTTTTCCGTCGGCACCAGCTGCACCAGTTTTTCCGTCTGCACCGTCTTGACCAGCAGCACCTGTTTTACCGTCTGCTCCATCCTGTCCATCCTGTCCAGCAGCACCTGTTTTACCGTCTGCTCCAGCAGCTCCATCTTGTCCATCCTGTCCAGCAGCACCTGTTTTACCATCAGCTCCAGCAGCACCTGTTTTACCGTCCGTTCCAGCTGCACCAGTTTTACCGTCTGCTCCATCTTGTCCATCTTGACCAGCAGCACCTGTTTTACCATCAGCTCCAGCAGCACCTGTTTTACCATCAGCACCTGTTTTACCATCAGCTCCAGCAGCACCTGTTTTACCATCAGCTCCAGCAGCACCTGTTTTACCATCAGCTCCAGCAGCACCTGTTTTACCATCAGCACCTGTTTTACCATCAGCTCCAGCAGCACCTGTTTTACCATCAGCTCCATCTTGTCCATCTTGTCCAGCAGCACCTGTTTTACCGTCTGCTCCATCTTGTCCATCCTGTCCAGCTGCACCAGTTTTACCGTCTGCTCCAGCAGCACCTGTTTTACCATCAGCTCCATCTTGTCCATCTTGACCAGCT
>Ga0315315_10000785_pt1 | contig 28025 bp, 24 predicted proteins | sample M140m3416metaG_FD_203699 | JGI IMG/M metagenome (GOLD analysis project Ga0315315, IMG submission 203699) | Ammonia-oxidizing marine archaeal communities from Monterey Bay, California, United States - M1 40m 3416 | ecosystem: Environmental > Aquatic > Marine > Intertidal zone | place: USA... | reverse complement strand
TTCAGATTCATCTTATGATTAATATAGAACATATAATTTTAAGTAAGACGCATAATAAATATTTTAATATTTCTAAAATATTTATCTTTAATGAATTGCATTTTTTATATACCATAAAGCTTGCAAAAATGAATCGGCTAAATCATCTTTTTTTTTATGTTTTATAAATATTTCTTTCCATTTATTCATTAATTCATGTTCTTCTATATATTTTTTTGTTATTTCAATACCCATTTTTTTTCTTTCATTATAAGATGTTTTTTTATTTTTTATAAATTCTTTTAATTTATTTGATGCATTAATAAATTCTATATTACTATTATCATTTTCTATAAAATGTTGAGTTATCATGCCTTGTATCATTTTCATTCTTAATGCTAGTGGTCCTATTTGATTTTCTATAATAATTTTATCTATTTCTTTATTATTAAAATATTTATCTAAATGTTTTTTTAAAAGTTTACCACAATCTATCATATTTAATGTATTTGTATTCATTTTTTCAATATAATTAAAATATTTTTTTTCAATATAATATTCAACATTTGTTATCAATTCTTCTTTTGATATTTTTTTTGAAATTGTTTTTGGTGTTAAATCTTCATATATTCCATGTTTTATTGAAAATTCTCTCAATAGTTTTAAACTTATCTTATTTTTTTTTATTTTTTTTTTTATAGTTAATATTTCTTCAGTTGGAATTAAAAATTCTTTATTTTTTGCATGAACTTTACAATAATATTTATTATTTTTGTAATACTTTGCTTGTTTATTGCAAACAGATTTATCTTTCTTTTTTATATGTTTGCAAACCCAATGTTTTTCTCTACATAAATCAATCACATCCCATTCAATAATGTCTATGAGAGAATTTTCATAGTTCATATAGCAATAAGCTAAATTTTTAATTCCAACATCAAAGCTTAAAATTTTCATTATATTTATATTTTATAAATATTTAAATACTTATAAAATATTTAATGTTTCGCTAAACTTTGCATTCTTAACAAATCATCTTGCGTAACAATAGGTGTTACATATTTACTCTGTAAAGAAGCGCGAGATATATATAATTTTTTTAAATCAGAATCTTGGTATCCATAAGGTATGTGTTTATCGCTCATACTTTTAAATAAATACTTATTATTATTATTTAATTCATTTGATTGTTTAACACATTCTGAACTTTCATCGCAAGCATTCACAGTATTATTTTGCATAATTGTTTTTCCACTTTTAATTAAATATTGTCTATATTGGTAATTACTTTTAGCACCAGCTGAAACTTTTAATTTATCATTTAAATCACATGCTGGATTTACATTGGTAAAAAGTCTTGAATCACTCATTAAAGGAGGTTTTTCTGTATGAATATTATTTGATCCGGAATAGCAGGTTCCCCAACTCATTTATATACTTATAATATTAAATTATTATTTAAAATATTAATTTAATATATTTTATTCTGAATATTAATTCTGCAATAAATTTATTAATTCTGCCTTTTTTAATTTTTTATATCCTTTAAAACCATTTGATTTACACAATTCTTTTAATTGGGGTACTTTTAATGAAAATAAATTTTGATTATTATCTTTTTTTTCTTCAATATCGTCGTCATCATCCTCATCATCATCCTCATCATCATCATTATCATCATTATCATCCTCATCATTATCATCATCCTCATCCTCATCATTATCATCATTATCCTCATCCTCATCCTCATCATTATCATCATTATCATCGTTATCATCATTATAGTCATTTGCTGTGTTTGATTTCATATGTTCCGCTATCACACTACTAATATTATTATCACTTAATTGAAACATACCTTTTTGAACAATAATTTCTTCTGCTATGTCTAAATCATTATCATTTCCTTCTAATGTTAATGCAATTTTTTTTATTTCTTCGCTATCAACATTATTTTGAATAGATATTTGATCATCATCATCTGTTTCATTTTCCTCCGAATCACTATCATCGTCGGTATTTTCATCATCAGAAACATCTATTAGGTTCACTCTATTACTTTCTTCAAACATATCACGCGGAATAAATTGTTGTTGTGGAATATTTAAATTATTTTGCATTGAATTTTCTTTTGCATGGGACTGAACAAGGTTAAAAACAATTTCTAATTTTCTTTCTAAATTTCCTATCCTTGTTTTAAAGTAAATAAATAATAAAATACTACTAAGTAAAATTGTAGCTAAAACAATCATCAATAATCTTGGATTCATATTAATTATTTTTAAGATTATTCTTTTAATATTTAAACGAAACAATTAATTTAATTTATTTATTATTTCTCTAGAATCATTTATTATATCATCAGGGTATCCTAGTTCCTTCAATACTGTTATACCACCTTTAACATTAGAAATACCCTTAATAATTTTATAATGATAATTGGGAATATCATCTATAATATCGGTTTTCATTGAACAATTTTCAATATTTTTTTCTTTTTCTAAAAGCTTACATAAATTAATAAAATGCGTTGTTAATAAAAATTTAACATTTTTATTTTTAATAATATATTTCAAATAACCATATGCTGCACTTATCGCTTCATATGGATTTGTACCAGAATAAAGTTCATCAAATACACAAAAATGTTTTTTATCTGGATATTTATGTATAATATCCAAAATATCTTTACATCGTCTCGCTTCTCCCTGAAATAAACTATCTCTACCACACGTATCGGGTATGTTAATATAACAATGTATATAATGAAATGGCGAAATATCGCATGATTTAAAATAGCCCATACCAATTTGTTGACTAAAAATAGTATTTAATAATGTTGCTTTTAAAATAGTTGTTTTACCAGCAGCATTTGGTCCCGTAATAATTTTATTTTTTTTAAAACTTATTGAATTTTTCACAGGTTTTTCTAATGATGGATGATACACATTTTTCATTTTTAACATGGCTTTATTATTTTTTTTAAATTTAACAAAATTTAATTGTTTTTTATTTTTTTCCAAACCTTTTAAATTATCAATATATCCATTAAATTCAAAGGAATATTGCAAAACATGATTTAATCCTTCTTCATCATATATTCTATAAAAGTATTTCATTATTTTACCTATTTGAAATAAATTTTTAATATTCATACATTTTTTTGGGATATTTTTAATTGTAAGTAAAAATTCTTCTAATTTTTCTCTATTCATTTTTAAATCTTTATAGAATTCTTCATAATTATTATATTTTTTTATAATATTTTCATAATTTTTCATTTTTTCTATAGTATAATTTAAATATTGTCTCAATAATTCAAATTTTTGCGTGATAAAATAGGAATTTAAATAAAAACGATAACATGAAAGAATATTCTGATAAAAGTTATATACATACATTCCCGCACAAAATATTAAATATAATTTTTGATTTGGTTTAACTTTATGAAATGAAGTAAATAATTGACCAATGGCGTGATTTTTCATTTGAACAATTAAAAGTTTTTTATAAACAGGCCATGTAATAGGCACCCGCATACCTTTTAAAATAAAATAAGGTACTAAAAATAATGCAAATGGGGATAATAAATTTATTACAGGTGAAGATAAATTATAAAGACTTAAAATATGCATAAAAATTAATGAATAATTGAGAAATTTAATTTTACCCCAACCAATATATTGATATTTATTAATAAAATTATCATCATTGCGAATATTATTCCATGCTAGATATGTATCATCTATTATTTTTTTATCAAATTGAATATTAGATATATCTTTAAATATTTCTTGTGTTTCTTTTAAATAATCAATATTTGTTGTATAATACTTAGACCATCGTACCAAATGTTTTTTACCAATTTCCGTTTCCGGTTTCATTAATAATTCATACATTGATTTATTATTTGAATCTGTCGTTTCTAATAATTCTAAATCAGTTTTTAAATTTTCACCTATATCATATTTTTCTTTTAAATACTCAATTGGAAATTTAAATTTCATACCTTTAATGAAATTTAAATATAAATTTTTAAAATATTATTAACGCAAATATTTAAACATTTAAACATTTAAATGATCGGCATAATTTGCCGGCATTTCTTCTATAACTGTATTATAATATTCTTGGAAATGAGTCAATTTATTCACATCATATTTAGTTTGAAAACTAATTGCTATACCTTTTCTCCCCCATCGCCCACTTCGCCCGATTCTGTGTAAATATGTATGTTCACTTTTTGGTATATCAAAATTAATCACCATACTCACTTGTTGAACATCAATACCACGAGCAAATAAATCAGATGTAATTAATACACGACAACTCCCACTCTTAAATTCAGCATTCGTTTTCTTTCTTTCTTCACCTGTCATTTTACCATGAATTTTTTTTACTGGGAAATTATCTTCTAACATTGCTTCTTCCAAATCATCAACACGTCTGGTACTATTACAATAAATAATTGATTGGGATATTGTAAGCGTAGAAAATATATCTTTCAAAGTATCATATTTTTCACTATCATCATTTAAATTAACATAATATTGTGCAATTCCTTGGAGTGTTAGTTCATTATTTTTAACTAAAATCTTAATAGGATGTTCCATAAATGAATTTGTAACACTCATTAATTCATCTGATAAAGTTGCACTGAAAAGTCCAATTTTAATTGTGTTTGGCATATGCTGTAAAATTTTTGCCATTTGTTCTTTAAAACCACTTGATAACATTTCATCTGCTTCATCTAAAATAAGTAAAGATAAGCTATTCGTTTGTAAAAAACCCCTACGGATCATATCTTGTACACGACCCGGTGTACCTACAATAATTTGAGGATTATCATTATTTAACTTTTTCTTATTTTCATCAATAGAAATACCACCAACAAGCAATAAAGATTTAATTTTCATATACATTCCTAATTGATCAACAACTGATTTAATTTGTCTGGCTAATTCATGCGTCGGTGCAAGAATTAAAACTTGTGGTTTATTTGACTTTTCATTTAACAATTGCAAAGCACCAATAACAAATGTACCCGTTTTTCCAGTACCAGATTGTGCTTGTGCAATAATATCTTTACTTTTTCCATTAACTCCATATACAAATGGAAAAATTGCTTTCTTTTGGATTGAACTCGGTTGTTCAAAGCCATAAGCATAAATACCTCTCAATAAATCATCTTTTAAATTTAACTTTTCGTCTTCCCAACTTTGTATTTCATAATTCTTTTCTTTTGTTTGTTCGGTTGCCATACTCATCATAATAATACATTATTTTTATGTTTAAGTATATTTATTAAACTTTAAAAAAAAAATATATTAAAAATGATTTAAACCATTCTTATTAATAACATTATATTATGAATAAATCATCAATTAAGTATACATTAACTGAATTTGAACATATTAAAAATAATTATAATATTCCTGAATTAAATAATGCAAGTATTCAAATCATCAATAATATATCAAAAAAGGTAGGTGCGCCAACATATAGAAAAACTCCTGTTTTTAAAAAGAAAAAACAAGAACAGAAATATTCAAAAAATTTTGTAAAAACATCTTTTGTTGTAAAAAATGATGAAAATATTATTAATCAAGATAAAATTAGAGAATTATTGAATAAATTAACAAATAATAATTATAATGAAATTTCAGATGAAATCATTACAAATATTAAACATTTTATTTATACTCAAAATGACATGATATTGATGGATTTCGGTAAATCAATATTTGATATTAGCAGTGTTAATAAATTTTGGGTAAAATTATATGCTAAATTATTTAATAAGCTTATTGATCATTTTCCAAAAATGAGAGATATTTGTCTTACACATTTTAAAATTCTTCTAAATATATTTGATAATATTCGTTTTGGAAATGAAGAAGAGTATGATACTTTTTGTGAAATTAATAAGGAAAATGAAAAGAGACGTTCGTTGCTTTCTTTTTATACAGAATTATATAAATATGATATTCTAGGTAATGATGAAATCCAAATTTTAGTAGATAAGATGTTTTGTTTGATTTATGAATCAAAAGAAAAAAATTTAACAGAAGAAATTTTTGAAAATATTAATATTATTATTAAAGAATTGGGAGATGTATTATTAAATGAACCATTATTTGATATTATTCAAGAAAAACTGATTGAATTTTATAATAAAATAAATAAAAATAATACTAGTAAAAAAATAAAATTCAAATTATTGGATATATTTGAAGAATTTGATATTGATGATTATGAACTAGATGAAAATGATGAATAAATATTTTTTAAATAAATATAAAACCTTATAATTATATTTATTTACGATGAATATTAATTGCAAAATTAAAGATAATACCTCTGTCACTGAGTTTGATTATAATGAAATAGTACATTTGGTTGATTCTTCATTAGAAGAAAAAAATAAAAATGAAAAAAAATCCATGATATCGGCATTGAAAGTATTTTATGATATTAATTTCAGAAAAGTAGATCTTGAAAAAATTGCCGATTATTATGGAATTTCAAAAAGAAAAAAGAGAAAATCTGGTTTAATCAATGATATTGTCAATTTTGAAACAACTGAAGAAAATGAATTTTTTGTTGAACGACGAAAAACATTATGGTTTTATATTTCAGAATTAGAAAATGATGAAATAATGAGTAAATATATAATATTTAATTAATTTATATAGTATATAAATGTTGCAATCAATATTGCATGATGATGTACAATTTATACAAAATAAAAAAGTTGCAAAAAATGACATTGGGAATGAAGTAGCTGTATATGATGTTGAATTATTTGGTGTTAAAATGGCAATTTGTTTAGGCGAATTAATTGATACATTCATTGATAAACAAATTTATTATTGTCCTGTTTATTTAATTATAAAAAAAACGGACGTAGAAAGAATTGGATATTTTGAATTTTATAAAAATGAATTATCCATTCTATTAGATAAAAGCGGTGATATAAACATTTCATTATTAGAAGGACCTCTTCTTTTTAATTATGTTGATGCTGATTATCTTATAAATGCTACTAGCAAAGGACAATTTTTACAAAAATTTAGCGTTGAAGAAGAAGAATTTAATAAATTGACATTACAAACATCAAAAACTAAAAAAAAGGATCCAATGAGTTCTTCAAAACATCCATCACAGAATCAATCTGGTGAATCTAAAATGGGTGAATCTAAAAGAGGGAAAAACACACCTGGAGATATTGGTGTAAGCGCTTCCGCAGCAGGACCATTGAGTATGATACCAGAAGAATCTGGAGAAAAAGATACTGGTGAAAAAATATATGATGACGTATCAGAAATACCCAATATTGTAACAATTAAAACAAATGGTGAAAAAAAATTAAACAAATCATTATTGTTAACATCTTCAAAACAATATTTAGAAGATATTAAAAGTTATAAAGGAGGTAGTGATGAAAATTGGTTGCAGGGTTTTTATAATAATTCTAATTTCTTAATACAAGATGTAGAATCAAATGGCGATTGCTTTTTTGCAACTATCCGAGAAGCTTTCAAAACAATTGGTATCGTTGTGAATGTTGCTACATTGCGAAATATATTATCAAAAAAATTAACTAAAGAAATTTATAATACAAATAAACAATTATATAAAGAAACATTGTCCGCGCTAAGAGAATATAAAAAAGAATATATTGCTAATAAAAAATCTATTGGTGAATTGGAAAATAATATTTCAGAGTTATTAAGAGAAGCTTCATTGAAAAAAGATGATAGGAAAAAAGTTGTGAGTATAGGGAAAAAAAGAGATACATTGGATAAAAAACTTCAAGAATTAAAAATAGAAAAAATTAGATTAACAAAAGCATTTCAATTATCAAAAGATATATATGATACAAAAAAATTCATGAAAACCATTAAATCATTTAAAGATTATTTGAAAATAATTAATTCTTCTGAATATTGGGCAGATGAAACAGCCATTAGTATATTAGAAGCTGTTTTTAATATTAAAATGATTATTATTTCTGAAGAAAGATTTAATCAAGGAAATAATGATGTTATATTATGTGGTACAAGTATTTTACAAGCTATTCAAAAAAGAGGAGAATTTAATCCAAAATATTTTATTATCGTAAATCATACTGGTAATCATTATAAATTAATAAAATATAAAGACAATGCCATTCATACATTCTATGATTTACCAAATATAGTGCGAGAAAATATAAAAAAAACATGCAAAAATTCATTATTCAATTATATTCCGTTATTCAAACACTATTTTAAACATTAATTATTGTTTACACATTTTCCCAAATAAATTATTTTTTCCTTCATTTTACCGACAAAATTCATAAATACAATGGCCATGGCAATAGTATTTCCAACCAAATTCTCACCATCTGAAGATTTATGAAATTCATTGTATTTTTTTGAAAATTTAAATATTAAAGGTGGTATTTTTGTTAGTTTTCTTATATAATATAAAAGTATTACTAACATTATTAATTCTAATGATGTTTTTAAAAATATAATTAAAATTCCATCATTTTTATTTAAATTAAAAGAATACTTATTAAAATATGGGGCAATTAATAACGATATAAATAAACCAAAAAATGTAATTTGTGACATATGAAGTAATTTTTGAATTCGTATTTCATCTAACTTAACAAAATTTAATATTTTGTCCGAAATAGTTGTTATCATTATATATACAATTCACATAATAAAATCTAAATAATAATTATATGAAATTTGTAAGTATTCCAGTTTTTATATTGAGTTTATCATTTGGACTATTTTTAACATATATAACAAATCCACCAACAAGAACAATTTTTGTATTTCCAACGCCAGATAATGTAGATGAACTCATTTTTAAAGATAAAAGTGATAATTGCTTTCAATTTTCAGCTAAAGAAGTAGATTGTCCATCTAATCCTGATGATATTGAGAGTTATACAGTTCAATAAATATAAACTATTTTTACTGAAGTATTTTATATTATTATATATTATATTATGTTTGTGAGACGACTAATCTATAGTAAATTTGGAAAGGTTGTTATTTCTATTCTTTTGGGATTGGGATTGGCAACTTTATTTAGAAAAGTTTGTAATGAGAGAAATTGTATGGTTTTTAAAGCCCCAGAATTAAAAGAAATAAAAGATAAAACATTTAAATTTGATAATAAATGTTATAAATATCAAGAAAGTGCTGCGAGTTGTAAAAATACAAATAAAAAAGTTGTTGAATTTGCGTAAATTTTCTATTTATCCAATCTTATAAGTTTTTATATGTCAACTAGTATTTCTTCTTTGCCAAATGAATTAAATAAAATCTCGGAAGAAGTTTCTTTAGAAGTAAAAGATAAGGCTTCAAATATTGCACAACCTCAACAGCAGATGCAGCAACAACAGATGCAGCAACAAATGCAGCAACAGCAAATGCAGCAATCTCCACAACAATCACAAAATTTAGCAGACCTATCAAAAGATTCTATTAATAAAATCATTCAAGGATTACAAGATGCCTCTAAAACGGGATCAACGGATTTACCAAGTAGAGATATACCAATGATGACAGAACATATTATGCATGATAATTCGGCTAGACCTAATTTTGTACCCTCGCCTCCCGCAGAAAAAGCAAATTATATACAAGATGAAGAAACAATGGAAACACTCATCAATCAAAAAAAGAATCAATATAAGGATAAAATGGATAGTTTTTATGATGAAATTCAAACACCACTTTTAATAATGATAATGTTTTTTATTTTTCAATTACCTATTTTCAAATCATCAATGTTAAAAAACTTTCCTTTATTTTTCTTTAAAAATAAAGATTATAATCTTAAAGGTTCTATCTTCAATACAATAGTTTTTGGTGGGTTTTATTATTTAATTATGAAATCTATTCGTTACTTAAGTGAATTATAACTTGGTTACTTTTACATCACATTGTTTGCAAAATACATCAACTAATTCATCGTTTTTATAATCTTCTATATATTTAATTTCCTTTATTTCTGCTGCTAATAAAAGACGACAACAAATAATACATGGGTAATGTGTAATATACGCAGTTGCTTTTAAACAACTTACACCGCGTTTTGCACAATCGGCCAAAGCATTTTGTTCAGCATGAATCGTAGCCTGCTCGTGATTATTACGAACAATTGATTTATGTGGACATCCAGGGAGAAATCCATTATATCCAGCGCTAATAATGCGATTATCTTTTACAAGTAAGCATCCCACTTGAAGTCTTTCACATGCAGATCTTTTCTTTGTTACTAAAACAATTTCTTTAAAATAATCATCCCAATCCGGGCGCACTATTTTTCTCTCAGACATTTATTCTTAAAAATAATAAAAAATCTTTATTATTTTTTTATACAATTATCTTTTACGCGTCCCACCTTTTTTACCCTTTTTTTTACTTTTACCTTTTTTACCCTTTTTTACCTTTTTACTTTTACCTTTTTTACCTTTTTTACCTTTTCTACGTTGACCAAAACCCAATTTTTGTAATGTGGTATTTAATTCACTTAATCTCGTTTTTAATTCATTAATTTGCTCTTCAATATCTCTTTTTTTTCTTAAAATTTCTTGTCGTTTCAAATCTCGTTCCATCATTTGATGTTGCATATTTTGGTGTGAGTCTAAAGGAATTTGTTCGTAAGCTTCCATGATGTTAAGTATATCATTTCCAGACAACATTACCCCGTTAAAATTAACATTTAAATTCATAACAGGTGTTTTTTTAGAGTTTCTACGAGCAACAGCCATAATAGCCGCATGTGCTTTTTCAACTTCTACTTCTCTACCATCATCTAATGTAATTGTAGCACTATATTCTTGAGACATATATATTATTACAATATTTTATTTACGTTTTTTCATTGTTGTTGATCTTCTTTTTCTTCTCTTTTTTCTTCTTGTTTTTGATCGCTTACCATTTGTTAATAATTTTTGTTGATTTTTTAAATGTGGTATATAACGCAAAAACCACCATTCAAATTCAGTTGTATTGCGTCTTTTTCTTAGTTCGTTATATTTTTCTGCTTTAATAGATCTCATCTTTTCAAAAGTTAATTGTTTACCTATACAATTTATATTAAATCTCTTAAATATTCCAGTCATATCAGGTTTTCTACGCCGCATCATTTTATATAAATAATAGCTCATACACATTAAACGATTAATTTTATAACTAGTATCTTTTAAAAATAAAAAGGCTAAATAAAAACTCAAAATAGTTTCTAATGATGCTATTCTTATTTTTTTTTCTTTAATTTCAATAATATTATAACTATGACAAGCAATAGGCTTAAAAATATGCACTAATGTTTTATTATTTAATTTAAAATCAATATATTCTGGAATTACATCATCTATACTTTCATGTTTAATTATATCAATATTTTCAAAGCCATTTTGCGTTAATTTATTTTTTAACATTGTAGATAATTCATCCGGATCTTCGTATAAAATATCAAAATCTGGTATTTTTTGTATGACTTTTGTTTTCTTTTTATAAGTATTGTAATATAAATTCCCAGCATACAATCCAAATAAAACACATTTATGAGTTATAAAAAAATTTAATAAAATTTGAAAAATATTTTTTCTTATATTTGTCTTATGATTAGATTTCATCCCATATTGTAATAATTTTTCAAATGTATAATTTTTACAAATATTTTTTTTTAATGGATAATGTTTATTCAATAAATTCAAACGTTTTAAGACCTTTTCCCATCTGCTTATATTACCATCAGGTCTACTTAATTCTAAATACATAGACATTCGTAAGTAATTTGGTGATGAATAATAAATTTTCTTTTTTTTTATTGATTTTTTTTTTAATGCTTTAAATATTTTTTCATTTAAAAATGTAATATCTGCAACTGGTAAATAATTTACAAATACTTTAAATGTACCTGAATGTACACCTGATTTAGCTTCAACTTCAATAAAGCCACTAGAATAATATAAATCTGCTAATTCTTTTGCATGTTTTAATGGCGTTGGAGAAAAAAAATCATAATCTGGAAAATCACTTTTATTATAAAATTGGTCTTCTTCTGGTAAAAGATTATTTATAGCAGTTCCACCATAACAAATTAACCTTTTTTTCTTTATAAATTTTTCAACAATATCTATAATCTTTATGATTTCAGGATTTGAATTCATTTTTTCACCTTTTTTTTTATCAATTTTATCTATTGAAGAACGTAACACTGTCATTTCACATTCTTCAAATGTTAATTTTTTTTCACATTTAATCATATTGTTATATATTCTTCATAAAATAAATATTTTTCAAATTAATAAAATATTTATTCGCAAGTTGGTGCACCACCGGGAACACCGGAAATTTCAACGAATCCACCTGCGCCATCATCCAATTTACAATGCTTCTGGATAGGATTAAGTCTGGGATCTTGTGGTATTGGTTTACCAGCAAATATACGATTTCTTCGTAAATGTTTTGGTTTTAATATAAATGCTCTCTTTTCTTTAGCAAACATTTTTTTATAGTATTCCATATTAGATTTATTAAAACCCGCGCCAAAATTCATCATAATAGCTTGCGTGCCTCTTTTCCAATGAAGCGGTGCATTTGAATTTTCTTTAGATGTAATATCGGGCAGTGAAATACAATAATGATTTTTATGTTCTTCTTGTGTTGTTTTCTCACTAGCTTCATTAATAGTATAATCTGTTTTATGTAAAACATGACCATCATTAAATCCACCATTCATAATTTCGTAAAATTCTCTGTTTTCTTTATAAGATCTAGGGTTATGTTTTGGCCCTGATGCAAATATGACAACTTTTTGTCTCAACTTTACTAAGTCTGCAAATAGAATGTTATTTTTAAATTTTGACTTTGAATTACCAGTGTATTTTCTACCACGACCTGATTGACCTGCTGATTCAATAACTTCCCCACAAAATCCATATTGCGAAGAAACTAAATAATCACTAAAATATTTTTTTATTGTATGAGCTAAAATAGTATAGATATTATTATTGTTACTCATAATTCTAAAATGCAATATTAATGGATCTGTATTATTTTCAATACTAGCACTTTCTAATGCATTTACCTTTATAGTATCAAATACTTCTGCTAAATTAAGTTCATTTAAACTATCTTTAATATAAACATTCTCTCTCCCCACTGCAACAACAGCCCTATCTTTTATTAAATAAATTTCAAAATCTAAAAATCTTATACCTTGATTAATAACAAATTTTAAAGCATCTAAAGATACATGGCCATTGATAATGGGACCTGTACAACAACTATTAAAACTAGATTTAACATAATAATCAATCATGGAAAAAAGTGTTTGCGGTTTATCACCTTCTTTTCTATAATCATCTAACGTCAAAGCTTGTAAAAGGGGATTTTTATCAGAATCTTGAATGTTTTTCATCTCTTTTATAGTTCTTTCTCCTTTAGACATTTCTCTTCGTAAATAAATAGAATAAGAAAAAATAATAAGAAATATAATACAAACAAGATAAACTACTATTAGGTAACAATTGCCCGACATGACTTGATCCATAGCATTCTTCATAGCATTTATTGTTTGACCTGTTTTTTCTTTTAATTTATTTGCTGTTTTTCCAACATTACTCATGATATATATATTTATATTATTAAATTTTATAAATAAATATTTAAAATAATATGTTATAATATAATTTAATATGACTGGTGGATTAATGAATTTGAATGCAACAGGAAATGAAAATATTATTTTAAATGGTAATCCTAAAAAAACATTTTTTAAAGCTACATATAATAAATATACTAATTTTGGTTTACAAAAATTTAGAATAGATTATGAGGGTCAACGAAGATTAGATATGAGCAAACCATCAGTATTTGATTTTAAAATACCTAGATATGCTGATTTAATTTATGAAACATATGTTTGTGTAACATTACCTGATATTTGGAGTCCATTATTATATATTGATCTAGAGAGTGATCCACATAATCGTGGAAATGATGGTAATAATATTATTCCATATGATTTTAAATGGATAAGAGAGTTGGGAGCTTTTATGTTGCGTGAAATAGAAATACATAGTGGTGGTGTTACTTTATCTAAATATTCTGGAGAATATTTATCATGTTTAAAAGAAAGAGATTTTAGTAAAGAGAAAAAAGAATTATGGAATAAAATGACTGGAAATGTAAAAGATTTATATGAACCTGAAAATACTGAAAGCAGAGATAATATTTACCCACATGCACAATCTGATCAAAATGGAAACCCCATAGAACCTAGTATTAAAGGAAGAAAATTATATATCCCCATTGAAGCTTTTTTTTGCGATTCTAGCAAATTAGCTTTACCATTAGTTGCATTACAATATCAAGAAGTTAATATACGTATTACATTTGAACCTATAAAAAATTTATATATAATTAATGACACAAGAAAAGCTATGTATAGTAATGGGTTGGGGCCACGAATACAACCAAATCCTATTGAACCTGAACATCAAATTTGGAGATTTTTACAACCTCCAACAAAAGTTGATGCATGTAGACCTAGTATAGTTGATAGTTCGGGTAATGGATATAATATTAATATTGTTGATTGGGACGCCGATATTCATTTAATTTCTACATATATATTCTTAGATAAAGAAGAACAACGCGTTATGGCACAAAATAGCCATAAAATATTATTTAAACAAGTGCATATACATAAATTCAATGACAATACAGGTTCTAATATTGTAGAAATAGAAAGTAAAGATTTAGTTAGTAATTATATGTGGCGATTTAGACGAAATGATGTTTTTAAACGAAATGAATGGAATAACTATACAAATAAGCCTTATTTAAATATACCTACACATTTTTTAACATATTTTGATGTTTCCAAAATGCTTGAATACGGTATAGTTCTCGAAGAATATCCTAAGGGATGGCAAACTTTTATTACTGGAAATTCCGACCCAGATAATCCCAATAAAACTGAAGAAAAAATATTGCAAGATATGGGAATTGTATTAGGTGGTGTATATCGCGAAAGTGTATTTGATTCTGGTATTTATAATTATATTGAAAAATATAATGCTACTACTGGAAACGCAAAGGATGGTTTATATTGCTATAGTTTTGGATTAAATAGCAATAAACGTGAATATCAGCCCAATGGATCTATGAATTTAAATCGTTTTAAAACAATTAATTTTGAATTTAATACATTAGTACCAAAATTTAGTGACCAAGGATCCATTGAAGAATATATATGTGATACTTCGGGTAATCCAATTTCTTTCAGAAAAAATTTAGCGAGTCTTTATGATTATACTTATGATCTTGTTATATTTGAAGAAAGGTATAATGTATTAATGATACAATCAGGTAGATGTGGTTTATTACATGCAACTTAAATATTTTATAATTATGATTTAAAATATTTAATGAAAAAGTCCCCAAACTGAATTGAAAAATTGTGGTGTACCATCAGGGTTTAATGGTTTATATGTTTTAGTATAAGCATTTTCAGACCCACCCAATCTATTTTCTACTTTACTTGTCAATAATCTTCTTCGGTAATAATCATCTAACGATACATCAGCTACACCTGTATCTAAAGAATTTGACATATCTGTATATGGTGATCCAGCATCTGAATTTTGTTTCATATGGAATGTTTGTTCAAATTCCTCAAAATTTAAACCTTTTGTTGGTGTTTTACCAATACCAAGCGTTTTTGAATCCCATAATGATTTGAACTTGGGACCACATTCATCTTTATCTTCCAATTGCCCTGCTCTAATTTTTGTATCTAACCATTCGCAAATAGTACTTGAATTTGCTTCTTTTGTTTTATCTACACTCCAATATTCGGGTATTTTTTTAAATCCTGCATTTGAAATACCCATATCTAAACCTTGCATTCTAGACATTTCCCTTTCTGTTAATTCGTCTGTTGCTGGCAATGATCTTAATTGATTTGGATCTTCCCAATAACTTTTCCATGTTCTATTGTGAATATATGTTTTCCAATTGGGCTCAGTTGCTAGTGGTGTTATCGTGTCATCGGCTTCTGAACCTGCTTTAATCGTTGGAATAACATTGGCTTTATAAAATATAATATGCAAAACATCATTTTGAATGTTTTCAACCTTGCCTTGTGTTTTATTATATTTAAATTGTTCATTTTTTGTCGGCCATGTTTCATTATCAAGTTCAGGATTTTGGAAACAAAAACCTACTATTTCTAAATCACTTTTTTTCTTTAAATGTTCAATATGACGAAATATAGCAGTTTTTCTTTTTGTTGTAGGATCTGTACCATCTCTATTATTTATATATTTATCATAACCAAAATTATCTTTTGATAAACTAAAAGAACTTACTTTATATGAATTATGATAGATTTCAATCTTACCATTATAAGATGTATAATTATTTTCTAAATCAATTAAATCACATTTATTTATTGAAAGATCACATATTTCACCATCATACATATGCTTCACTTGAACAGCTGTTTTATCACAAGTTTCTTTGCATTGTGAGGGATATCTACAACCATGAACATCTGGATCATATTCAATTTTTGTACCATCATCTTTCATAGTTCCACCTTTATCAATATCTTGATATCTTGGATCTAGTGGACCCAAACATTCTTGTGGACACATTCTGAAAAAGCGTTGAATACCATCTACCGATTTTGAAACTTTAGTATCAACATCGCAATTACTATTTAATGTTCTAACTGGTGCGCAGTTTTTTAAACATCCGGAAGAACCATTCATATTATTAATACCTTCACGAAATCCTAAAAATCTTCTCATATTACCAAATCCTTCAGCTCCTGCTTCTGTTTCAGATCCTTCTGTATTTGTTTTTTGCCAATCATATTTAATTTCTGAATATCCTGCATCTGTTGCCATAGATTTTGCTGAATTCATTTTTTCTGTTGAACCTACTAAAAAACATGAATCCCAAGATTTTTTAGAATCACAATTTAAACCGGCTATGCTCTTATCTGTATCCGAAACTAAATAAACATTTTCAGCATTTGCAAATCCCGGCATTGAAATTTTCCTAGATGCTTGTGTTAAATCAACTGTTTGTTCAGGTCCTACAGCACTTTCAATGGCTAATTTTTTTTCTCTTATATATTCAGTTTTGCATACTTTTTGGTAATCTTTACTATAGCTTTCCCATTGTTTACTTTCGTCGTTATCCGCTGTGCTCCAATCTCTTCTTAATGTACGTGGTCCATAATTTTTTGTTGGTTTTACAAAAATAAACTTATTAGAATTGCTATCTGGAGCTGATTTATGTACTTGACAACCTTTAATGAATCCATGACTAGTATCAGGCTTATTAAAATATTTTTGTGTAAGATTACCCCCTTTCATTTCAGCATAATCACGACATTCTTCTAATGTTAAATCTTCATCATTATTTGCAAGACATTGAGAATCTTCAACAATGGGTTTACCTTTATATTCTCCATTTGCATTCTTTTCAAATTTACATAAACAATCTCCACTTTTTTTTGCTTGTGGATTGCACTCTGATAAACCATCTTTAAATAAATAACATTCTCTGTAAATTTTATTTTCTGGATCTATATTTACACATTTTCCTGTCATTCCATCTTCATCTATCATAATATGATTTGTATCACTTGATTCTTGACCAATATTAATACATGATTTTGCTGGACCAAATCTTTTCCATTTTGTACCATCTCCAAGTGGCTCGTTTCCTTTATCATTAAATTCAGAATTAGATATATCAATTCTACAATATGGAGCATTTTGCAAGTTGCTGGGCATATCAGGGGCATAATTCAATTTGCAATCTTTATCCTGTGTTTTTTTTTTACAATAAGCTGTTTGTCCTTGTAGTAAACTATCACGAAAATATCTTAATTTATTTATTTCTTTTTTACCATGTCCGGGACATTTAACATCTTTAAATACTAAATATAAAAATCCTTTTGGCAATATAAGTAATTGTCTATCACCATATATGTAGTTGTCTAGATTAACATCGGCTGTTGCATGAATTTCGGACGTTAATTTGTTTTGCATTATTTTTTGGACGATTTTAAAATCAGAGGAACCAGAGTCCAGGCCCTGGTCAGTAGCGGGAAGGTCAGGAGTAAATAAATTTTGATAAAATTTTGGATATTCTGAAATAGCAGCAGCAGCAGCATCTGTAGCTATTACAGAATTTATCAGTCCAATTCTATTATAATGTTTTGTACATATAATGTCATCAAATTCATCCCCGTTGGAGGAAAAGGAAAATTTACCATTTTCATTTTTTCCCCTTTCCTCAACATATTTCCTCCATTTTCCGAAAGGTCCATCAGTCGAAGTTGCACAATATAATTTGTTATTTGTCAAAACTAAAAAAGAGTCACCTCTATTATTAATAAAAATTTCTACTATTATATCCAATTGTTCCCTATTTTCACTAGTTTCTGCTAATTTTTTTAATAGATTAAATGTGTCATTATCATTCCATTTCATATCGGAATCTTCGGATTCTTCACTTCCATCACTCGTTATTTTTTTGATAATGCCCACATTATTATTTATATTCAATTTTCCAATAGTGTCAAATATTGCTTTAAAAAATATATCAGTATCAGTATTATTATTATTAGTAATTTTATTTGCAGTATTATTAAATGTTATAGAAAACCAAAAATTATCAGGGTTATCACCATTATTATATAATTGAAAACCTCTTATATTTTTTTGACTAGGACTAAAAGAAAGCGGTGCAATTCCGGCGTTGTCGGTTCCACCTATATGTAAATCAAAAGACACATTATTTAATGGCAAACCTAAATAATCTTTACCTGTCGTTATATCATATTTAGTTTCATCGGTTGTATCGTCACTAAACAAGTTAAAATTCCAATCGGGGCCACCTTCAGTACCTTCACCTAGATTAGCAGTTCTAGTAGTATTATTTAATAATGTTGAACTCGCAGTTGACCATCCTTCAATATTTTTTCCAAATAATTTATTTTTGAAAAATCTAATTATATTTTCCATTTTATTTAACTTTATATTTTTATTTTGAAATGGTTCTGATCCAACTGTGGTTGTTTCACTTTTTTTTCTACAAGTATCAATAATTCCATCTTCATTTTTATAAATAATCTCAGTCATAGCTTTATTAATCATTTCATCATGTTTTGTTTTACTAGTCCATATTTTATTTAAACCTTCAATACCATACGGAATTATAATTAATTTTTTTGCTCCCGAAATATCTAATTCATTTAAGTCACCATTGTCATCTATCCCGGGATGTTTTAAATCATCTTTACCACTCCAATTATACATTACTTTTCTTTTCCCATTCTCTATTGTTTCTGTATAATAACCACCATAATTAGGTGTCGTATTAATAGTAGTAGGTAATATTTTGTTGTTAAATCTCGCATGTAGAAACATTTCATTTTTACTTATCGGTGGTCTTTTTGTAATATATTTGTCAATATAAAATAATTCTGTGTCTTTATTTCTCACGCATTCTTTCAACTGTTCACCTGATTTATGTTGTAAACATTTATCATAATCATCAGCTGAATTTTTTTTTTTAATAAAATTAAATTTTAATTTATTATTCAAATATTTAAGCCATACTTTCTCTAATGATTCATTATCAACATTTCCAATCCCCTTCTTTATTTGATTCATTATATTATCAACATCTGTCCCTGCAATTGCATCATCCCATGCTTCTTTTGATAATTCAATTCTTTTATCACTATTTTTTAAATTTAATGAACCACCAAAACCAGTTGCATTTTTTTTAAAGCAATGATGTAAACAGGACATATAATTATAAAACCATAATACCATAAACATCTGATGCCTACTATTAATTATAAATTTTTCACCCCCCGGCCAGGTTGCTTTACCAATTTCGTTAAGTGTTATATATATATTATCTGTTTTTGGTTGTTTTATTGTATCTAAATAATTAAATAAACTATAAAAATACTCAAACACATCTTCTTTATATTTTTTTATATTTCTAAGTTTGTTATAAAATATTTTTTTTTCTATTTTAATTTCATTTTTGTTATCTTTTAAATAGTCATTACATTTTGCAATATCATCTAATACTCTATTATAAAAACAATTTAATTTTATTTCTTCTTTAAAATTTAAACCTACTATTGAATTTAAAAAAGAATCTTTTCTCATTTCTTCTATTAATTCTATTAAAGCTGTCCTTTCTTTCGTATAATAATCTTTTAATCCATTTTCTCTCTTTGTGTTATCTTTAATTTCATTATATCTAATTAATAATTTTTTCTTATCCGTGTTATTAAGACTTTTATCTATTTTATACCAAGTGTTATAAACATAATCTAAAGCATATTCTGGTTTAATATTTTTTGAAAAACCAACAAACTTGTCACATTCATCTGGGAATTTTTTACAGTGAGCGTCTGCACTTAATGTGTCAATAGACGCATCATGCCGAGCTTCAAGTTGAGCCATTAAATTATCATCTCTTCCTGACATTAACGTACCAAGCATATAGTCTTTTGATTGTAATACCATGTCATTAATATATTTTGCTTTTGTAGGGGTATCCTTATTTTTTAAATGTTGTGGATCTATAATACAATAATCTTTCCCTCCTTTATAAGCGTTTTTATTTGGTTTTTCATAAGTCCAAAATGTCCCATGTATCATACCACCATCTTTTGTTTCTCCTCCCCAAGATTTAGGTTGACGCGGATTCTGTTTACAAATTAAATCCCCCAAACAATCTGAATGACGGTCACAATCACCTTCACCCAATATTAATCTTCTTGGTTTCGTTTGACCCTTTTTTTTCCAGAGGTATGGATCCCTGTCAGTAGGATGTCCCCATCCATCTAACGATTGCATTTTTATCAAATTTAATCTTATTTTTCCTTGAGCTTTCTCTGCTTGACTGAGATTTGCCATCTCCTTCTTTTTGTAGTTACTACGATTATAATATGCATTACCACTTTTTGGCCCTGAAGTATATGCATATAATCCTTTTGTTGAATTGTCATCATCCCTATTAACACCTCCAAATCTTAATCCATAATGATTTACAATATCCATTATTTGTAAATCATACATTTGAGTATCTTCATTCAACATATCTAATGGAATATTGTTGGCGATAATTCTGTTTTCTATAGCTTTTTTTTTTTCCTCCTCAACCTTTTTTGCTGCCCCAAATATCTTGAGATCTGTTCTATTTCCCTCTTTCATGGCTTTCCACGCTTTAGCAAACAGCTCTTTTATTTTATCTTTTATTAGTAAAAAATTCTTCTTCTCTAGATTTAAGATATTCTTTTGTTCTAATGACAAACTATCATAACGATCTATAAATGATACGCTTTCCTCTGTTTCATTTTGAATTGTTATAGATTTTATTTGATAATAATTTTGAATTTCTTTTGTACCAAATGATTTAAATATTCTGTTTTGAAAAGGCCCATCTTTATATTTATACGTACCATTAATATTTAATGTACTTACAGGTATTTTATAACCAAAAAATCCCTCCCTCTTACTTTTTCCTTTACGATATAAATAATTTAATTTATTATAATTTTCTTTATAAACATTTAATGCGCTTAATGGAAATTTTATTGTATTACCATCTATAGGTATTTCTATCATTATTTTTGTCATCAATGGTAATTGTCTGCCTTTTTCTTTGGAAAATAATAATCTAATACTATCAATACCACTTATATTTATATTTAAAGGTTTATTTATAACGTTGTCTCTGTGAGGTTTTGTTATTTTGTGTGTATGACATGATGATTGATAAAAGTATCTACCTTGAAGTTCGGGATATTTATGTATACCATCCCATTTATAAGCATAATTTCCACTTTTTCTATCATGCCAAAGAAATTCACCATTTACTAATTTTTTCCATGAACCATTCCTTACATTTGAAAAGGATTTTGGTGAAATTTTCGGTTTACTTGGAACTTCTTTATCACCAACAATTACAAAATGATATCCATGTGAGCCGCTATGATTACCATACGGCATGATAATTTTTATACCCTTAATTCCAGGAGGATTTGTCCATTGAACATTTGGAATATTTGTTACGCCTATTTTATTTAAGTCAGTATTTGTTAAACCACCATTGTCTGGGGATTGTTGAAAATCAGTCATTCCTTTCTTTACCTTCAATGAATATTTTGCACTATTTTGACAAAAACATTCCCCATACAATTGAAGTGCGACGTGTGTAGTATTTGGATCGCCGTTTTTACATAAATTATAACACTTGTTTACTTCATCTTTAACGGTACTAAGTTTTGCTGTCCGCCCACGGCGTACACCCACACCTCTAGGACCATAACCCTTAGCACCTGCCCACCTCATAGTACGTGAACTATTATCCTTATAACATCCTATAAAAGATGGATCTTTAGAACCTACTTTAAAGACTTGATTTGTCCATCCACCATAATTATCTGGAGGTGACTTGTCTAAATCGGAAGCTTTATTATTGCATGATTTTTTTCCAAGTCTAGCATAACCTGGATTTACCTGTTTAGAAATTGGAATTGGATTTGATATTACTGCCATATTTTCCTTATATTTCATTTTATTTAATATAAAATAAGCACTTATCATAAATGCTAAAAATAACAAAAAATATATATTCATCGGTATATATATTTTATACATATATTTTTAATTATCATAATTATTTATATTTCATTATTTAATTTCATTATTATATTTCATTAGAAATAGGTATAAATTTTAAATAATCTAATGGTCTCCTGCCTTCTGCATTTGTGTCAACTTCTTTATTTAAATATGTTTCATTCGTTCCTATATATTTTAATTCACCACTTGAAACACCTTCATTTTCTATAAACAGCTTCTCCTTATTATTTACAAAAATCTTTATATCTTGATATTCATTATTATTTTTTCTTATTTCATATTTTATTACTATTGGACCCCTTTCTAACATAAATTTATATCTTTTTTCACTTCTTCCTTTTAAAATACACCCATCTGCTGAGTGACCATCTCTATATACTCCTGTACTAAATCCAACACCATGTTCATCGGCATTGAATCCCCAATTTCCTTGCACAGTACTATAAATCTTTTGTCCCTCAGGTATAGCTATTTCTAAATCATAATTTTCAACATTAGGTAAAATAATTTTCTTAAATTTATTGGCATTTTTTTCATTTGTTGTTGTATTAATAAATGTTTGTTTTTGTACATTTACAAAACCTTCTATTTTTTTATTTTGAATAATATTCTTCTTTTTATATTTTGACCACCAATTACTTGATTTCAGATATCCCCACCATTTCTTTTTATTTTCTTCACTTTTGCGTTTTGTTTTTTTTATTTCTTTCACATTATTTTTCTCATTCATCCTATGTTGAATATCTAAATATAAATTACCCAAAATAAATACAAAAACAAATAATATTATAAAATAAAATAGTATTTTCATACTTATCATCACTAAATCCATAATATTATATAATTATATTATTTTTAAAAATTTTATTCAATATACCATCACCCAAATCTTTTGTATTAAACATATCTTTAAAATCAACATACATATTATATACTACAAAAAAAATAACAATCAATAACAATATTGCTAACACATTTTTACCTTTTTCTGACATATAATATTATATAACATATTTATTTAACAAATACTTGATTTAATTGTTGTGATACCATAATGAATGTACAACATTTTGATAAATGTTTTATTTTATATGCATTAATGTAGGCGCAAGTAGATCTTAATCCGCCTAAATAATCCAATACTGTATGTTCTAAACTACCACGATAAGGTACTTTTACAACTCTTCCTTCAGAAGAACGATATTTAGCCATTTCACCATAATGTTTTTTCATTGCAAATTCACTACTCATACCATAAAATAATTTAAATTTTTTCTCATTATTATTAATATCCTTTTCTACAATTAATTCACCCGGATTTTCATCATGACCTGAAAAAACGCCACCGCACATAACAAAATCTGCTCCTCCGCCAAATGCCTTCGCCATATCACCCGGATTTGTTATACCACCATCACCAATTATATGGCCACCACATCCATGAGCAGCATCAGCACAATTAATAATTGCACTTAACTGTGGGATTCCAACACCTGTTTTCATACGCGTTAAACATGCACTACCCGGTCCAATACCAACTTTCACAATATCCACACCACCATTAATGATTAATTCTTGCGTCATTTCACCTGTGGCTACATTACCAGCAATAATAATTTTGTTTGGAAACTTACTTCTAACAATTTTGCAAAAATCAACTAATTTTTTCATATAACCATTTGCAACATCAATACAAATCCATTTAATTTCTGGAAAAAAACTTAAAATATTTTCAAGTTTTTCTAATTCATGATCACTAATACCAATAGATACAACAATATTATTAATATAACTATTGTATTCTGTATCATTCTTTATAATTTCTTTCTTATGATTCAAATGATTTTGATAATCTTTAAAACTATAAAATTTATTTAAACATGTAAGAATATTATGTTTACTTAAAACATTAGACACGTTAAATGTTCCTGTTGTATCCATATTAGCTGCCATTATTGGTACACCTTTCCAATTAGAATTGCTATTTTTAAAATGAAATTCTCTTTCTAAACAAACTTCGGATCTAGAAGAAATTGTTGTTCGTTGAGGTCTAATTAATACATTAGCAAAATCCAAAAAAGGTGTATTGTTTATTTTCATTTATGTTTAGCATTATAATGTATTTTTAAATAATATTTTTATGTAATATAATTTATATATATCAATATGTCTGAAGAAGAAAAAAAAGAAGAAGAATGCGAACCTGGAAAATGCAGAAATGTAGAAGGTGTCGGAAGAATAGATGAAATAAAGACAATTGACATTTTTCTAAAAAAACCATTAGTGGGTAGTTTAGCTATCGCATTAATGATCTATTTTTTCGCTGCATTATTATTTAAAATAAAAGGTACGCCATTAGAAGCATCAAATGCTCGTGATAAAAGAATTGGCAAATATATTCATTGTGGTAGTATCAAATTAAGTAAATATTTATTTCAATCGGGCATTGAATGTGGATCAGCACATGAAAGTGCTTATAAATTAACTATGAGGAATACATATGGTAAAATTTTTTGGCCTTGGTTAGCGGAATATTTATATCCACCTAAACCAAATAGAACTGGAGGAGGAAATAAAGGGGCTACGGCTGCTCAGAAAGGGGGTGATGGCGAAAAAGGAGGTGAAAAAAAATCCGGAAAAACGTGTGGTGGAACTGGATATCTTGATTTTATGTATTTATTAATGTTACCATTTTTTTTAACACTTCAAAAAGCAACATATATTTATTATAAAATTTTTTCAATGGTCAAAAAAATATTCTATAAAGAAAAACATTGGGGTAGTTTAAGTGAAATTAATAAAATAAATAAAAATTTATGGTTGAAAGATTTAATTGTTGTATTTTTCTGTATACCATTTCTTTTATTTTTGGTTTTGCCCATTGTTTCTGTGGGTATATTTTTGATGCAAGGTATATTTATGCCATTTAAATCCATGGCATTCCATGTTAATAAAACAGATGACATTAGAAATCCTGATGGATCAAAAGGTTTCAAAATCTTAAAAATAATTGGATGGTTTTTCTTATATATGTTAACATCACCAATATTTTGTTGTGTAATATTTGTTCTCCATATGTTATGGTTTTTCTATATGATGACTGGAGCACAAGAAACAGAAGCAGATGGATTAAAAACCATTATTAAAACATGGGCTAATATTATTTGGGATTATAAATTTATTTTAGCTATTTTAGCTGGTACTCTTTGGTTAAATAACTTTAAACGATATTTATATGGTACCGAAGCAGAAAATCTAGGCGTAAATCAAGAAAGTGGTATATTAAGTTTTATTAAAAGAGAAAATCAAGAAATGATTATAGGTACAACTGGTGGTGCTTTAATGATTATCTTACTTTTACAACAAAAGAAATATTTCAGTGGATTAAGTAAAGATGTACCCAAACCAAGAAATTGTGGCAAATGTGAAGCTCCAAAAACACACCCAGATGATATGAAAAAGACGGGTGAAAAACCATGCTTAAATCCTAATTATGACGAAAACTTTGATGATGGATCTTTGGGTTTTAAATTTCGCCAGAAAAAGAAAGCCGTGGGTGCTAAAATGAGAAAAAAATTTAATGCGGAAAAAGCAGATAATGTTGCGGCTGAAGAAAAAAAACAAAATGATAAAAATATAGCTATGGCAAAACAAAAAGAAAAATCTGAAACAACTTAATATTTATTTTATAATTAATAATCTTGTTTATAATTTATTTAAATATATCATAATAAATAAATTATATATGGGTAAAAAAAGAAAAAAAGAAAAAAAGGTTTCAGCCAATGGCAAACCTTTCGTTAGTGTTTGTACACCAACATATAATAGAAGAATTTTTATACCAAATTTAATTAGATGCTTTAAAGCCCAAACATATCCAAAAGAACTTATGGAATGGATTATCATTGATGATGGTGAAGATTCTGTTGAAGATTTATTTAAAGATGTTGAATGTGTGAAATACTTTAGATATGAAGAAAAAATAAAATTGGGAAGAAAAAGAAATCTTATGCATGAAAAAAGTAAAGGTGAAATACTTGTTTATATGGATGATGATGATTATTATCCACCCGAAAGAGTCAATCATGCTGTTAATCGTTTAAGAGGTAATCCAAGAGCATTGGCTGTAGGTAGTAGTGTTGTATTTATTTATTTTAATGATCTAGATAAAATTTATCAATTTGGCCCATATGGTTTACAACATGCCACTGCAGGTACATTTGCTTTTAAAAGAGAATTATTAAGACAGACATGTTATGATGATAATGCAGAAATGGCAGAAGAAAAGAAATTTCTAAAAAATTATACTGTACCTTTATTGCAATTAGATCCAAGAAAAAGTATATTAGTTTTTGCTCATCAATATAATACATTTGATAAAAGAAAATTATTAATAAATCCAAATCCCAATTATGTACGTCCTACAAATTTAAAACCATCTTTTTTTATTAAAAATAAAGAATTATTAAAATTCTATGCTACTATTTAATAATATAAAGTTTTAACTCAAAGTTTTAACTCAAAGTTTTAACTCAAAGTTTTAACTCAAAGTTTTAACACAAAGTTTTAACACAAAGTTTTAAATCATATTTTTGAAAAATAAATTATATTATTTTATATTATAACATGGCCAAAAAATCAAACGGATTAGGAAAAATGATGAAAAAATTCAAGAAACAAAATAAAAACTTAAAAGTTGTTCTTATTTTATTAGGTGTTTATGTTCTTTATCGTCTATTAAAAAGAATGAGATGGATTGGTGGAAGTAACAGTTATTTAGAAGGTATGGGAATTAAATCAGATAAGACATTTGTCTTCTTTAAAATGAATGGTTGCCCTCATTGTGTAAAGATGGAGCCTGAATGGAAAAAATTTGTTGATTCTAAACCATCTTGCAAAACAAAAACTTTAGAAGCTTCTGCTAATAAGAAAGAAGCAAAAAAATATGGGGTCACGGGATTCCCATCATTATTGATGGTATCGGGTGGAAAAGTAGTTGACAATTACAACGGCGAAAGAAATGCTGAAGGATTTAAAAAATTCGCAGCAAAACATGGTAAATAAATTTTTAACTTTAATAAATTTATTCACTTTAATAAATTTATTTATTCACTTTAATAAATTTATTTATCTCTCATAAAATTTATTTAAAAACCTATACAGTCTAGCCATTTCTAATTTTGTAATTTCATAATTGCTATTAGATAAAACATCATATATTTCATCATCATATATATATAGTTTTTTTAAATAAAGGAAATATGAAAATAAATCCTTTTTATCCATGGTTAATTTATTGCATAGATTTTGTATAAAA
>Ga0315315_10000784_pt1 | contig 28033 bp, 22 predicted proteins | sample M140m3416metaG_FD_203699 | JGI IMG/M metagenome (GOLD analysis project Ga0315315, IMG submission 203699) | Ammonia-oxidizing marine archaeal communities from Monterey Bay, California, United States - M1 40m 3416 | ecosystem: Environmental > Aquatic > Marine > Intertidal zone | place: USA... | reverse complement strand
CTCCATCGGCGGTGGCTAGTGAGTGAGGCGGAGGTGCGGCCGCGTGGAGATGCCTCCGTTGTCCGCTACATCTTCTTCAGGCTGATTCTGTGTACGGGTCTGTTTGGTCTGGCGGCTGCGGTTGTGCTCGCGCAGCCGTGGGTCATGTTTACGATGTCAGCGCTGTTCAATGTGGCAGCTGCCGTCTTCATGGTGATGGCCATCAGTGCAGCGGGCATTCGGAGTCACGGTGACAAGACGTGGTTTCGCTGGTCTCAGTTGCTCATCGATACGGTCTTGGTGACGACGCTCGTCTGGTTATCCGACGGCCCCAAGAGTCCATTCTTTGTTCTGTATTTTATGAATATTGTGGCTGCTGCTTGGCTGCTCCCGCGGTGGGGGGCGGTTGCGGTTGCTGGCATTGATGCCGTGACGTTCTTGTTGACCACCTTCGCCGGACTCTATGGATTTACAGAGTGGGAGGTCGTGACCGGTGGTGCGCTGTTGTATACCGAGATGACACTGCGGGTCTTTTCGCTGTTTCTCGTTGGAATGCTCTCCGGCTTTCTGTCGGAGAATCTCCAGAGAACTCGGTTTGCCTTGTTGGCATCGGAGCAGGCAGTTGCACAGATTCAGGCTGAGCATCATGTTGTGCTCAATCAACTCGATACCGGAATTCTGGTCGTCGATGACTCGGGACTCATTCAGGCCGTAAACCCTGCTGGTGCACGCATACTCGGGCCAGTCTTGATGAAGCCGCTTACCGAGGTGTTGGCACCGCTTGAGGAGTTGTGGGAGCAGAGCTATCGCGTCGGACATGTCCATCGTGTGCTGGTTTGCCGCCGGCAGGTCTTAGAGCGAGGCGGGACTGTGGTTGTTGTTGAGGACATCACCAAGTGGAAGAAGATGGAAGAGAAGGTTGCACGTGAGGAACGCTTGGCGGCTGTGGGCCGACTGGCAGCGGGTCTTGCGCACGAGATTCGGAACCCACTGGCCTCGCTGTCAGGATCCGTGCAGATGATGCAGCAGGACAGCGAAGACGCACTCCATGGGATTGTGCTTCGCGAGGTCGAGAATCTCAATGACCTTGTTCAGGACTTTCTCGATATTGCCCGACCACTTCAATTGCGGGTTGTTCCCACAGATATTTGTGGTGTGGTGAGGGACATCGTCGGCGCCTTTGAGGCCGACCCGCGCTATCGCGACAAGTGTACGCTGACCTCAAATGTTGAGCTTGCTGTGCCTCAGCTACAGCTCGATAGCAACCGTGTGCGACAAGTGATCTGGAACTTGGTCCTAAACGCTGCTCAGGCGACTACAGAGACGGGCGCGATCATGATCACCCTGCGACCCTGGGCAGATGGCTGGGAGTTAGAAGTTGAAGATGAGGGCGTCGGAATTTCAGTGGAGAGGCTCGATAGAATTTTTGATCCCTTCTATACAACACGCAGTGGTGGCACAGGCCTAGGTCTCGCCAATGTGGATCGCATTGTTCGTGCCCACAATGGAGAGGTGATGGTGCGAAGTACTGAAGGCGTAGGGACATGCTTCACGCTACGATTCCCTTGCGATGCGACTTCGGCTTCGCTTGAACCTGAGGATGGAGTCCTGGATGCGTCGTGATAGAATTCTGGTGGTCGATGATGACCTGTCGATGCGTCAGATGCTCTCGATTTTGCTCGGCCGGAGTGGCTATGAGGTGGATGTGGCTTCCTCGGGAGAGGAGGCCCTCGCCATCCTTGATGAGAATTGGCCAGACCTGGTGGTCACCGATCTCAATATGCCTGGAGTACATGGCATCGACCTGTTGGTCGAAATCAAGCGTCGCGGGGCGGTGACGGAGCGTGATGTGGAGGTCATTGTGGTGACCGCGTATGGCTCGACGAGGACCGCTGTCGATGCGATGACAAAGGGTGCTGCGAACTATGTGCTGAAGCCATTCAACAACACCGAGCTCAAGATGGTGGTTCGGCGAGCTTTAGGACGTCGTGCCCTCCAAGCTGAGAATCGTATGCTGAAGGCTCAGCTGCGCGACCAATACCACTACGGAAATTTGATCGGCTCATCACCCGCCATGAACCGTATCTATGAGCTGATTGATAGGGTCAAAGACACCAAGATTAATTGTCTCATTGTGGGCGAGAGCGGCACTGGAAAGGAAGTCGTTGCCCGTGCGATTCACTTCAGTGGCAACCGCTCTGAGGGGCCATTTGTCCCGATAAATTGTGGCGCGATTCCTGAGGCGCTGGTGGAGAGCGAGCTCTTTGGGCACAAGAAAGGCTCGTTTACCGGTGCCATCAAGGACAAACAGGGCCTACTCGAGGCTGCGCACGGTGGGACGATCTTCCTCGACGAGGTCAACTCTCTTCCACAAGCAGCTCAAGTGAAGTTGTTGCGGGCGGTTCAGGAGAGAAGGGTCACACCGGTGGGTGGAATCAAGGAGATCGAGGTCGACACGCGAATCATCGCGGCGAGCAACGCCGACCTCGACGCCATGGTGGAGGAGGGGAGCTTCCGGGAGGACCTCTACTACAGACTCAATGTGGTCCAAATCGGGTTGCCCCCGTTGCGGGAACGTTCTGGTGACCTGCCGAAGCTCATTCGCCACTTTGTACGTAAGTTCGCTGAGGAGTATGACCGGACCGATATTGTGGTGAGCCCAGATTCGATGAAGGCGCTGCAGGCCTGGCATTACCCGGGCAACGTGCGAGAGCTGTCCAACATCATTGAGCGATCAGTGGCGCTCTCCAGAGACGGTGCGGTCATGCCAACCGACCTTCCTGACAAGCTGGTAGACGGTGGGCGAACCCCAATGGCACTGGCGCAAGAGGAATTCCCTGACGATGGCGTCAACCTAGACGTCATGTTGAGTGAAATCGAGAAACGTTGGCTCTTGTCTGCGATTGAAGAGACGCAGGGCAACAAGACAGAAGCAGCCAAGCTGCTCCAGATGTCTTTCCGATCATTTCGATATCGACTGGCCAAGCTCGGTCTGGATGAACTGGACACGGATTAAGCGCTGAGGCTGGCACGGTTCTTGCTTTGATTTGTATCGTGACTCAATTGAGTCCGAGCAAAGGGGTTTGAGGACAGTGGGCAGTCGACAGCGCCGAAGTGGCTTTTCAGTCATTGAATTTATGATTCTGATTGCTCTGCTGGGCATTGTTGCGGCCATTGGTGTGCCAAACTTTATTGCGATGCAGTACCGGACTCAGCGCGCCGAGGTGCCGAAGAATGTGGACGGTATACGCGTTGCAGCACTCGCTTATCGCGCTGCGCATGGCCAGTTGCTGAGTGAGGATATTCCTCGTCCCGATGCTTTTCCCGGAAAACGTGAGCGGCCCTGGAAGGCGGGCACGGGCTTTGATGAACTGGGGTGGCGTCCAGAGGGGACTGTGCGGGGGTCGTATACACTCTCATCAATAGAAAGCGGCACTTTCAAGGTCAAGGGTTTTTGCGATGTGGATGCAAATGGGACCCAGGCTGTATTTGAGGCGGGACCAGAGGGTGATGTGCGGGCGTTGACCGACCCAGAGGTTTTCTGAGCGGAGATAGGTCCCTCAGGAAGTGAGTAAAAGCACCGCTTTAAAACTGTTGTCATGTCAACATTTATGCTTTGCGCCCCGCGCTCCTGACAAAATCTGTCAGCCGGAACTGACATTTTTTGTCACTTTGACTTGCTAAGAAGGCTCGACGAGGCTCCATTTTCACTGAATTCGCTGTATGTGTCCCCGTCGAGAAACTTGGCACGGAACTTGTATGGTAGTTTCCACGTGGGAACGCGGTGTTCCCTCGTTCAAGATTTTCCGGGTCTGCCCGGAGCAGACTCAGATGGAGAGATAAAATGTTCAACAAAAAGGGATTCACCCTTGTAGAGCTAATGATTGTTGTTGCGATTATCGGAATTCTTGCGGCTATCGCGATTCCGAACTTCGTTGACATGCAGTATCGTGCCAAGCGTGCTGAGGTTCCGAGCAACGTTGATGGTATCAAGACGGCCCAGATTGCTTACGATGCTGCGTTCGATACGTACATCCAGATCACCAGCTTCACGCCAAGCTCGTCAGTCGGTAAGACTCAGGCTGATTGGAACGCAGATACAGCGTTCTCGACTTTGGGCTGGGGCCCAGACGGTAAGGTTCGCGGCGCGTACAAGGTTGTATCGACCGGACCCACAGACTTCACCGTTACAGGTATCTGTGATGTCGATGGCGACTCTACAAAGGCAAGCTACACAGCGACCAAGTCCATCAACACCGTCATGTTGACTGGTGCATCAATCTACTAAGGTAGAGGTTGCTATTATCGAGAGGGCGACCCATGTGGTCGCCCTCTTTTTTTGTCTGTTAGAGTCTTCTGATGGGAAGAGGACTCATTCTTTTGCTTTGCCTGACGGTCGCAGCCTATTCAGGTCTGTGGGGCGCGGGGTTTGTCTGGGATGACATCCCGCTCATAGTAGAGAACACGGCGCTCGCCGAAGCCTCCCTTGTGTCTCTGTTTACATCCGACTTGTGGGCACATACCGGCGCTGGCGACGTTGCGAGTGGGTACTACAGGCCGCTCGTTCTCTTGAGCTTTGCGCTGGACAGGGCAGCGTTCGGTCTCGACCCCGCGGGCTATCATCTCCACAGTCTACTTTGGCACCTGTTTGCTGTTGCTGGTCTGGCTTATTTGTTGACGGATCTATTGGGGCGCGGCCCGGCGCTGTTGGGCGCGGCCTTGTTTGCGCTACATCCTGCACAGTCGGAGGTGGTGGTCTGGATAGCTGCACGCAACGATCTCATGGCTGCTGCTTTTGGTTTCGCCGCTATGAGCGTGATGTGGAAAAAGCTGCAACCATCTTGGGGTCGGTCCTTCATCGCAATACTTCTGGTGACCTTCGCGGCCTTGTCCAAGGAGACCGCTTTTGTTCTACCGGTGATGTTTGGGGCGGCGGAGCTCGTTCGAGGTCGAAGGGATGGCCTCTGGGTGAGACTGATGCCCTTCATTGTCGGGGTGGGACTGGTTGTGGCTCTTCGTACGGTATTGGGGCTAGGGGCGGCCGTGGTCCCATCGGCCAACGGCTGGTTACTCTTGGCCCAAAGTGCCTTAGATTTAATCGGCCTATCAGGCGCGGCTGTGGTGACCCCCTGGCCGCTCTCGAGCGCCCGTGACCTCTCCTGGATTGAGCGCGCGCCCGCCTGGAGAGTTCAGGTAGGCCTCTTGTTCGTTGCTGTATCGGTACTGTCTCTGAGGCTGCGAGAGCAGCGCGGCATGGTAGCGCTCGGTCTCATCTGGGCGGGTCTCTTGATGGCTGTGACCTGGATTCCAATTGCAGACAAGGGCGGCTTCGGTGACCGCTTTCTGTACTGGCCTATGGCGGGTTTCTCTATTCTTCTTGCGGCCACAGCAGGGCAGTATTGGCGTGTGTTTGTGCCACTGATTGCACTGCCGGCAGTGTTCATCATTCAAGCCCGTCTCCCTGACTGGCAGGATGACGAGGCTCTGTGGCGAGCGGCAGTCCGTGACGTGCCCACACCAACCAATGCTGTGAGTCTTGGTCATACCATGATGGTGTCGGGCCGCTACCTGCGTGCTCACGTGAGTTTTGTCGGTTCCATCGCGGGTCCAACGATTGATGTCGATGGCTGTGCTGGTGTCGTTGGCTCAGCAATGCGTGCGGGCCTTGCCGGGCACGCGCTCAAGATGGGACTGTGGGCGGAGGCGAGGGGGTGCCCCCCTCAGGGCGGTGTTCACGGATGGATGGCGACGGCTGCGGCTATCGAAGAGGACTGGGATCTGGCTGCAGACTGGGCCAATCGATTGCCAGCTGACCCGCGCTTGCGCGATGTGGTCGTCCAGGCAGCACTGGCTAGGCGCTCGGGAGATCAGGCGGCATATGAAGATATCCTCGGTGCCTGGGTAGACTCAGCGCCTCTCGAGGCCCAGGTGGATGCACTGATCGGGCGGCGTGAAGATACTGCAGATGCCGTTAAGAAGAGCCCATGAGTTTACGGCACATCATCTTGGCGGTCTTGCCCGTTCTCGGAGCAGTCGGCGCTCATCAGTCACAGGGCTACATTGATCCTGTGAGGCATGCTGATGCCGCTGAGGTGCGTCACATCTTTGTTCCGTCTCCAGCGGCGACTAAATTTGCGAGTCTCGGCTTCGATTTGGTGGTCGCTGATTTACTCTGGATTCGGACACTCCTCTTCTTTTCAGACTTTCTCGATGATCAGACCATTCAAGGGGCAAAGCTGACCCGGGCAGTTCTAAAGACTGTCGGCATGCTGGACCCCTACTGGAGGACGCCCTTCTTCTACGGGGGCGGAATGTTGAGGATGCTGGGTGATGTGGAGGCCAGCGACGAAATCTTCAGTGACGGTATGAAGGCCTTCCCTGAGGATGCTTATTTCCCTTTTTCGCTGGCGATGAATGCCTACCTCATTCGAGATGATGTTGACTCGGCTGTTCGCTACCTGACTCGGGCTGCGGCGTTACCGGGTGCGCCAGACTGGTACCGAAATGCTGCGGCGGAGTTCATCAGCAGTCGAGGCCAGCGTAAGGCTGCGCTTTTGTATCTGAAGGAACAGGTGAGTCTCGCCAACTCAGAGCGGGAACGACAAGTTCTCTTAGACAAATACAACAGTATTCTCTATCAGCAGGTCGTTGAAGTCATTGAGATGCGTCAAGATAAGTGGCAAGCCCAGTTTGGACGTCCGCTCCAAGCTGTGGATAGAATCGGCCCACTTCCCCCAGACCCTCTCGGCGGCCAATGGATCGTAGCACCAGATGGGCGTGTAAGATCGACTGTGTATGAGGATGTAGTTGCTCGGAAAGCTCGCAATAAGGAGCGCTCCATTCTCGTGAACCCATGAGACGGCGAGATGCAGTTATCGGCCTCGGTAGTTCGCTTGGTGACAAGTCTGCAGTGCTGAACTTGGCTGTGCGGATGCTCGATGCGGACCCTCAGGTTGAGGTGGTGGCGTCATCTAAGGTCTGGTTGAACAAACCCATGGGTTCCGCTCGGGGAGCATTCCTCAATGGTGCTGTCCGGGTGCTGACAACCCACTCGCCGCGGGGCCTGCTCGCGGCATGTAAGGCCATTGAGGACCGTATTGGGCGCAGAGATGCAGGACATTGGGGTGATAGGGTCGTGGACTTGGACGTACTCCTCGTCGATGACATTGTTCGGCGTGGCCATGGACTGACACTTCCGCACCCAGGAATGCTGGATCGTCCTTTCGTTCTGGTCCCAGCTGCCGAGGTTGCACCTGAATTTAAGCACCCGCTGCGGCGACAAATGCTATCGAGTATAGGGTCTGGCCTGGGAGGCGGGTTGATAGCTGCAGGGCTCTTGCCTTCGGCCCTTGCCCCGGGCGTATCGGCGAAGTACACAGGGGCCGCTGGACCGCGAACCCCAGGGAGACTCGGCATGAAGATTTTCATTGATACCGCCAACCTCGACGAAATTCGGGAGGCTCATGCATGGGGCATTCTCGATGGCGTCACCACCAACCCGAGCCTGATTGCGCGAGAGGGTGGCGACTTTATTGAGACGATTCACGAAATCTGTGAGTTGGTGAAGGGTCCTGTTTCAGCCGAGACAGTGTCTCAAGATGCTGCTGGCATGATCAAGGAAGGTCGCCTGCTTGCGCAGATCTCCGAGCATGTGGTCGTAAAGGTGCCGCTGAACGCTGCAGGACTGACGGCCACACGTGCACTCGCTGATGATGGTATCGATGTCAATGTCACCCTCATCTTCCAGTCGGCACAGGCCCTCATGGCCGCCAAGGCTGGTGCCGCGTATGTGAGCCCATTTTTGGGAAGACTTGATGACATCGCCACCGATGGTGTTCAGCTCATTGATGAGATTGTCACCATCTTTGGAAACTTCCCAGAGCTCGGTACAGAGGTGCTCTCGGCATCGATTCGTCACCCACTTCACGTCAGCCAGGTTGCTCTGGCTGGCTCAGATGTCGCGACGATTCCCTACAAGGTGCTCTCAAGGCTGGTCAACCATCCACTCACCGAGAGCGGAAATGCCCGCTTCCTCGCTGACTGGGACACTGTTCCAGACAACGACATTGTCGGCCAAGTGACACGCTGGCTGGAGAAGCGCGGTTCCTGACTCAGCGCCGGATCGTGAGTCAACCGACTCATGGACTGCTGGTCTTGTCGCGGCAGGTGCGGCTCTGCCTTACCTGTTCGGTGGCTACATCTGGGATGACAGCTCGCTGATTGTCGATCGGCTTGTCGGGCTGGACTTGGTGGGCTTACTTGAGCTTTGGTCTACTCCTGTCATGGCCGAGGGGCCTGGGTCTGCCTATTTTCGTCCGGTCGCGTTGACCTTGTTGGCACTTTTCGGCCGGATTGGCCCTTGGGCCATACACCTGCTTGCCCTCGTGCTTCACGCGCTCAGTGCGGCGATCATTGTACGCGAGTGCCGCGGTCTACGGTGGCCGCTCCTCGGTGGACTTGTCTTCGCCTTACACCCCCTCGGAAGCGAAGTCTTGGGGTGGTGCTCAGCGCTTCCTGATGCCCTTGCGATCTGTCTTGGGCTGCTGGCTGTGCGGTTCCGATCACGAGGGGCACTGCTAACATTCGGCCTACTTTTACTCGGCGGCTTCTCCAAAGAGACAGCGCTCCTCGTCCCGCTCATGTTTGCGCTTGGGCGAGGTGACTGGCGACAGTGGGCGCGGCCATGGCTCGGTGCACTCGGAACAATCGTCGCAGTACGTTTTTTGGCGGGTGTGGGGATGGGGTCGGCATGGACGTCAAAGCTCTCGCTGGCGCCCACTGCGCTGGGCTGGGCTACGGGCGCCTTGGTCTGGCCGTTTCCTCAACACGCTGTCCGTGATCTTCATGTTGCTCCACTGAGCATCACTGTGGTTGGGTTTGTACTGATGCTTGTCCTCCTGGTTGTGGGCCGCCACAGCAAGATGGCGCTGGCGGGTGCGGGGCTGGTCTTGGTCGCGCCAGCGGTAGCGCTGCCCGTAGCGCTTGATGGGTATCTGCTTGGTGAGCGCTATAGCTATCCTGCACTGCTCGGTCTGGGTGTCTGGCTCAGTGCTGTTGTGCGCCCGTTTGGACGCAGCTGGATGATGTGGGTCTGCATTGTCGCTGGGCTGAGTGTCCATGCTCAACAGTCGCAGCGTTTTCGGACGAACCTCAGCCTGTTTTCGTCGGCTGAGGTTGATGGGCGCGGCTCGTCATACGCTTGGCACCTCCTTGGCTTCTCACAGATGCAGGACGGAGACTATGGAGGGGCGGCTGTCTCGTTCTCTGAGGCAATTGAGGCCGGAAACCCGTATCCGACGGATCGTCTCTTGAGGATGCAGGCTTTGGTGCTCGATGAGCGACCAGCAGAGGCGCTAAAGTGGGCCAGCGAAGGTCCAAGTGATGGTCTCACTGCTGAGGACATTGCCTGGCGGGCTCGAGCGCACTGGGCGCTTGGAGACCAACAGCAGGCAAGATCGCTTCTGACCATGTTGAGGCAGCCGAATGGCTTCGATGGGCCGTCGTGGATTTATGGTTTTGCAAACCAAGTTTTTCGGACTCCAGAACCACCAATAAAACGTGATGAACTCACCACCCCTTGACCCCACCTAAATCGCCGCATAGGGTGCCCTCTAAGCCATGGGTTGGGATGTCTTCAAGCGATACAAGTCGACCGGATAAGCGCGAGCGGATCACCGACGCTGCCATCGCGGTTTTTGCGGAGAAGGGCTACCGTGCGGCGCGCGTTTCAGATGTCGCTCAGGCCGCCGGTGTCGCAGATGGAACGATTTACCTCTACTTTAAGAACAAAGAGGATCTGCTCGTTTCTATCTTTGAAGAGAAGATGGCGATGCTGATGGACATGCTGCGGTCCGATCTGCAGGGGGTTGACTGCCCGCTTGATAAGATCCGTATCTACGTGAAGCACCACTTCGAGCAACTCCGGACACATCCGTTGATTGCACAGGTGTTTCAGGTCGAGCTGCGGCAATCACATAAGTTTCTTCGTGAGTACCGACCGGAGCCTCTCTGGGCGTACCTCAACGTATTCGGTGACGCAGTCAAAGAAGCGCAGGCCAGGGGACTCATCCGGAAGGATGTAGACCCCTTCATCACGAAGTGGGCCTTTTTTGGTGCGATTGATGAGCTCTCGATTCAGTGGGTGCTTGCACGCAATCGCGAACGATTTGACCTTGAAGTGGCGGCCCAGCAGGTCGTCGACACATTCTTCCGCGGTGTCTTGACCGCAAATCCTCAGGAGTAATCCATGAAAGTCGGAGTCTGTATTAAGCGGGTCCCAGGAACGGACTCTCGGATCAACATCGGAGATGCGGCCCAAGGCCCGGATCTCGCCGATGTGAGCTGGGAGGTCAACCCTTACGACTCATTCGCTATTGAAGCAGCCCTTCAACTGCAGGAAGCGGGTACCGCTACTGATGTTGTTGTCTTTACTGTCTGTGGAGCCGAAGGCGACGCTAAGATTCGCGATGCCCTCGCGATGGGCAAGAAGGGCACCAGCGGAGCCAGCAAGGCTGTTCGGCTCGACGATGCTGCTTTTGCGGGTTCTGATTCGCTCGGTATTGCTCGCATCTTGGCGGCTGCGATGAAGAAAGAAGGCGTAGACATTATTCTGGCTGGTAAGCAGTCGATTGATGGTGATAGCGCTCAGGTTCCGGCCATGATGGCTGAGGTTCTCGGCTGGCCATCCGTCTGCGAGGTCACTGACCTCGAGATTGAAGGCGGTGCTGTAAAGGCGTGGCGCCAAGCTGGCGGTGGTAAGCGCGAGGTGGTCTCACTCTCGACGCCGTGTGTCATTACTGCCGACAAGGGGCTCAACACTCCTCGTTACCCCACGCTACCAGGCATCATGATGGCCAAGCGCAAGCCCATCGAGGTTGTCGATGCAGCCGGGCTTGGTCTGGACGCCTCTACTGTGGGTGCTGCAGCATCGTCTGTATCGGTCACCAAGTGGAGCCCACCTGCGGCACGTCCGCCGGGCCGTATCCTTGAAGGTGAGGCTGCCGATGTAGTCTCCGAACTCATCACCCTGCTTCGCGACGAAGCCAAAGTACTTTAGGAGGCCTGGAACATGGGAACTGGAATCCTTGTTGTTTGCGAACATGAGAATGGAACACCAAAAAAGACGGCCTATGAGCTCTTGAGCAAGGCGCGCGGTCTCGCCCAAGAGCTGGGGGGTACCGTCAATGCTGTGGTCATTGGCTCCAGCAACGCGGCTGACCTCGGAGAGTATGGTGCTGAGACGGTCTACACTGCAGATGGCGGCGACTTTACTTCAGGGTCTTCAGGTGCGTGGGTTGCTGCCCTTCAGGGTGCAGTTGCTGCGTCGAATCCAGCGGTTGTGCTGGGGGCGGCGAGCGCAAAGACTCGCGAAGTGTTTCCGCGCCTTGCGGCGCGACTGGGTGCTGGAATGGCCAGCGACTGTACGGACCTCAGCGTAGATGGCGGAGCACTCATTGCTCGACGTCCAATGTATGCGGGTAAGGCATTTGCTGATCTCAAGATCACATCAGATGTGGCGCTGTGCACTGTCCGGCCAAACTCCTTCCCAGGAGCAGCGCCGTGTGGTGGGAGTGCTGTGGTCACTGACCTCGGTGTGACACTCAGCGAGGCCGATCTGGCAGCCAAGGTCATTGCTGTTGAGGAGCCAAAGAGCGAGACCATTGATCTGACAGAGGCTGGACGTATTGTCTCTGGTGGTCGCCCGGTTGACTCGAGTGATAATTTCGACCAGATCATCCGCCCCTTGGGCGCTGCGTTGGGGGCCACTGTTGGCGCGAGCCGGGCTGCAGTGGATGCAGGCTATGCACCTCACAACGAGCAGGTTGGTCAGACTGGTAAGGTTGTAAACCCGAGTCTGTATATTGCATGTGCGATCTCAGGCGCTATCCAGCATTTGGCTGGAATGCGCACCTCTCGTGTGATTGTCGCCATCAACAAGAACCCAGAGGCCCCAATTTTTCAGCACGCGACCTACGGGATCGTGGGAGATATCTTTGAGATCTGCCCACTGCTGACAGAGGAAGCCAAGCGCCAAGGGATTGGTGCTTAGCCGGTCCCTGACACGACCCTCTGACTTATCGCTGCACTGGTGGTCCATGACTGCCGGTGCAGTGCTACGATTGGGCGCAGGGAGAGCATCTTGAGCAGCACCGACGATACAGGCCCATCAGCATTTCGGTTTTCCGTGGTGCTGCGGAAGCTTGTGGCGAGTGGAGATGCTCGTGGCGTGATTCGCCTGGTCGAGCGTTGGCTTGAGCACGGAACAGTGAGTCAGACAGCACGACTGGCGCAGGCCCGTGCACTGCTTGACCTCCGCCTCATGGATCGGGCCTGGGTTCGTCTTCGTGAAGCAGCCACTGCAGATCCGACCTCGTCAGAGGTTCAATTGCTCACGGCTCGGATGTTTGTAGAGAGAGGCTGGCCAGCGAAGGCCTCCAAGATATTGGAGCGTCTCAACATGGTTGAGGAGCCCGAGTCAGAGAAAGAAGAGTTTGCAGTGCTCAGTGGCTTGGCCGAGCAGCCGGCCAAGGTGCCGCCGTCGAATGCCTCAGAGATCGAGCGTTCTGGAACGGCTGATGGCGTGCTTGAGCTCGCCGAAAGCTACATGTCGGTTGGTATGATGGTGCGCGCAGAGAGCTTGCTCGAGCGCCTTCTGAGAGATGGCTTCTCGCCACCTCGCGTGTCTGATTTACTCTGGGCGCTTCGCGGTGAGTTCTTAAGTGCACGGACATCCACAGATGCGCTGTTGGACGAACTAGACGGAGACTCGGCAGGGATTGAGTGGGCTGGAAGTGAGGGGACAGACAGCTTGGCTGTACCTGAAGTCACCGCACATGTTGATGTCGCAGAGCTCGATGCCTCGATGATGGGTGAGGTTGATAAGCGTGGCTTTCCCGCGCTCTTCCGCCGTGATGACCACTCAGACGAGACGACGGGTGTCGAGGATGAAGAGGTCACGATGTCGTCTGTGCTCGTGGAGAGCATCGCGCAGGCTGAGGCGTCAGATCTCACAGACCCTGAAGGGACTCCTACCCCTGGCGGAGGGGATACCCGGATCATGGAAGTGATTCAGCGGGGAGATGGTGTCGAGCTCGGCGCCGCTAAGGGTCCGATTCACAAGGCGAGGGGAGGAGGGAGCTCAACAGTTCTGGATCTTCACTCGCACAGAGAGGCTTTTCTTCCCCCCGATGACGAGACCTTTCTCGAGGATGAAGACAAGGACCTAATTGTAATGACTCGCCGAGAGGGGGTGGTCAAGACGGTCCAGCCAAAGCGTCAAGCCGCTGTAGAAGTCCTTCGACAAACAGCGTCACAGCCACAGTCTCCTCCTCTCCGGCCTCGCGTAGAGGTATCGCCACGTGTGGTGGGTGCTGAGTCGAGGCAGAATTCTGCCAGCCATCGCAGTGAGCTTCCTGTTCAGGACTCCTCACCCGATCCAGATACCGACGACATGATTCACGGGCTCGAGCCAGGCAATCGGCGGCTCCATCAGGCGCTACTGGGCTTTGGTGGTCTCGCACTGTTGACTGTTGTCTGTGGCTGGCTGGTCGTTTCGGTGCTTCACTGGATTGCTGAAGGGCAGATCATTGAAGAAGCTCACCAGACAATTGCGAGTGCCGACTTCCGAGCTCTTCAGGAGCTCGAGGCTAAACTCGAGAGCCAGATTGAGCAGGAGCGCGAGCCTATTGCGGTCCGACAGGTAGAACTCGCCTTGGTACAGGCGACACTTTGGTATCAGTACACAGGCGACTCAGAGCGCATGATAGCGGCCCAGGATGGTCTCCAGAGTGCAAGAGAGTCTGGTGCTCCTCCAGAGGAGATCATGCTGCTGGATGTGTTCCTGCGGCTTGCTTTAGGGGATCTGCAGAAGGCACGGATGCTCATCGATAGCCTTGCCATGGACGATCCGCTGCAGCGTGATCTTGCTGCTCAGGTCGCTCTCCGTGTTCGCACTGACGAAGAGTCTTTGGCGCTCTTGGCTCGACTGGGTCCAGTCGGGCCGGAGACACCGCTGATAGAGTTGCTCTCTCGAGAGTCGCTGTACACCGCTATCGACAACATGGAGCAGGCTCAAGTACTGAGAGAGCGCTTGCTTGCTGGTCATGCCAACAATCCGTTTGTTCAGATCTCGCGATTTCATGAGCAATGGGATGAAGATGAGCCCGATGTGCTCTTGGTGCTGTTGGCGGATGTGATGGAGTCACTGCCTGGTCCGGTTGCGCCGCGTCAGGAAGGAAGGCTCCATGCTCAGCGTGCATTGTTGCTTATGGAGCAAGGGGAGCGAGAGATTGCCGAGCAATCGTGGTCCGCTGCATTGCTCTTGGATCCAGCGCATCCGAGGTACCTCTTCCATGCGGCCTCCGAGCTTCTGAGTTCCAACGACATCATTGGTGCCCTCGATGATCTCGACCGATGTCTGGGTGCACGGCCCTGGGACTTTTCGTGTCGAAGAGGGATGATTCAGGCCCTGATAGAGCTCGATCGACTCGAGACTGCACGCCAGAGCGTTGAGGCCTGGCGAGATGCCCGGACTCCCATCTTGGCGGCCTGGGTATCTCTGGCGGAAGGTAAGGTAGACGAGGCGCTCATCGGGCTCGAGGATGAGAGCGGAACACTCGCTGCTTACATTCGAGGGATGGCCTTGTTTGAGTCAGGGTCACCACAGGCGGCTGCATCGCTGGGTACGGTCATTGACGTCTGGTCTGATATCGATGACCCCATGACTCAGGTCCTGGTGGGTCGTGCAGCGGTGGCCAAGGGGCTGTTTGAGCAGCGTGTCTATGAGGTCGAGTCAATTGCGGTAGACCTCGCCCCTGCTGATCCGATGGCCTACGTCATGCTGGCAAGAGTCATGGAGAATGCAGGTCAGCGTGCGTCTGCTGAACGGTTGTATCAAGAGGCTGTGGCTCTGGGTCCGCAGAGTGCGCTCGCGCATCATGCGCTTGGTCTCTTTTGGTTTGAGCCGCAGGGGGACTTCGCGCGTGCCCGGGCGCTGTGGCGAAAGTACCTCGATCTGCAGCCAAACGGTGATCGTGCTCGGCGTGCCCGGGCGCGAATGGGAAGACGATGACGCTCAACCCTTATGCCGCTACACTGAAGCAGATAGGTCTGAACCGAGGTGCGCATCATGCTTAGGCAGGTATTGTTGTTGAGTGGATTCCTTGGCTGTTCGGCGGCCAAAGAGACGGCTCCAGGACACACCGAGTCAGCAATGGATGATGGCATGCTTGATTCGGGCAGCTGGGGCGATGGTGGTGAGGCAGACTCTGCTCTCTCTGCGCCCACGCACTGGCTGCTCTCAGGGTCTTTGATGGTACGATCCGGTGAGCTTGACGCAAGCGTGAGTCACTTGACCATCGATATGTATGATCTCGGAGGTGAATTCATCTGCACTCAGAGTGTGGGGCTGCAGTCTGCCGCCCGTGTTTCTGACCTGCCTGATCCGGATGTGGATCTGTGGTGGGAGGTGGAGACTGAGGCGACTGCAGGTGGTGACTGTCTTCAGGGTGAAATCACGAACCCGCTGCCTGCGCTGAGCTATCTCGGTATGGGGGCAGTGCATCCAGAGATTGAGGCTGTTCTGGACTCGGAGGCAGGCGACGCTCCGCCCGCTGATGTGGAGTCCAGGAGCGTGTTCATTGCGCTTGGCCCAGAGGCGAGTGTGTGGGTCTTTGGGCTGGCAACAACAGACGCCTCGGCCAGCAGTCCACTCGATGAGGGCGTGGCCGGGCTGAGCATCCCAGATGGCTCGTGGAAATTTAGCGCCCTCTACTCGTTTCCGTATACAGACTGAGTACCGGTGTTTGCGATGATGACCCCGGTAGTTGGGCAGTAGATCCAGTCAGTTTTTGTGGTCACATCGCCCTGAACGCAGGATGAGTGAATGGTGGCAATACCGGGCATTAGCGGGTTGTCTGGCACGGGTGTACTCAGGTGAGGTTTCCCATCATCAGCATGCCCTTCGAGGTTCTCTCTGGGGATGGGCTGACCTGTACGGGCTCTCGCAGCCTGAATCTGCTGGGTCAGTTCGGCTGCAACCTCCTGCTGCATCGCCAGTGCTGCCACCGGTACCGGGCGAGGCAGTGCCTCAGGCGTCGTGATTGAAGCGGGTGGTGGTGGTCCTCTAAACGCTGCCCATGTCGCCCATAAACTGAGCGGCAGGGCAACTGAGAGGATCAGCTTCATGGGTGGCTATGCAGCCTCTTTCTGTGCCTTGATGCCCAGCGCTCGCGCCACCATAATCGCCAGTAGCGCAGCCCCCGCACTCAGCACGGCACCCATTTTGGCGGGCCCCTGGTAGGCTGAGTCTCCCGGGAAGGCTTCACCGGCAACGAAGAGGGCGACGGTGAGCCCAAGTCCAGCGATAATGCTGGCCACGACCAGGTGTCGGATGCCCATCCCATCTGGGAGCGGGAAACCCATCTTGGCGCCGACGGCCGAGAAGAATGTGATGCCGATCACCTTGCCGACAATGAGTGAGGCGAGGATCATCCAGGTCACTGCGTTGACTGCAGCAAATTCTACGCCTGCATTAGCAAAGGCGAAGAAGAAGAGTCCCAGGTCCACCGGAAGCTTGAGGTTGTGCTCGAAGTTGTGAAGTGGACTGTGGTCGTGGTCGTGGTGACCTTCCTTGTGTTCCTGATCAGTCTCGTCCTCGGCCTCAAACATTCCTGTGTCACGGCTCGGGCCTGGCAAGAACGGTACGATTGGGACGAGTGCGAGTGCAGGGTGGAGATGGGCCATGATGAAGCCTACCCAGCTCAGTGTTCCTGCTACGAGTATGTACGGGAACCATGCCATGACATTCCTCTTTCGGAGGATGTAGGCGATGATCATCCCAGGTACTGTGAAGTACAGGAGGTACTCAGGGGCCGCTGGGTTGGCTGGATCACCGTAGAAGACAGCGATGATACCGAGGCCAATCGCATCATCCGCTACGGCCAAGAGCAGCAAGAAGTTGACTGCTGGATGTTTGTTTCCGAAGATCATGCGGGCAACAAGCCAGGCCAGCGCGATGTCAGTAGCCGTGGGTACACCCCAGCCATTCGCGACTGCACTGAAGTCTTCGTGGCCGGAATAGAGCATGTACAGCATCAAGAAGTAGACGCCGACTGGGCCGGCTACACCGCCGATGGTTCCGAGCAGTGGATTGATGGCTTTTGATGGAGGGTTGAGGTCGCCACCCGGTAGACATGCCTCGGTGATTTCTTTGGCGGCGATTCCGAAGAAGAACACCATGAAGATGTCATTGATCAGGAAGTGTGCGGTCAGCGGATGGCCGAGTAGTGCGGCGCCTTCGCCAAAGACTGGGTAGTCGACAATCACGTGGTAGGCGTGCTGGTCGATGTTTGCCATCACAAGGGCGGCGATCACGCCGAGGATAAGCGGGAGTGAGAACTCCTGCAGGATGTTCAAGGTCTTTTGGAATTGGCTCATCTGTTCCCCCATGCCCATGGACAAATGTGTTGTGAGCGCAAGCATACAACAAACGAGCCGTCCAGCGGTCAGTGAAGCTCAAACAGGGCAGGTATTGATGTCCATTCGCATCATTGAGGGCAGTTTTATAGATAATATCTGAGAAAGCGGACATAAAATGTCCTACCAGTGGTCACTACTTGGGATACTATCTGTATAGATGTTCAGGAGGCCTTCCATGGTTGGCGATATGTTTCGAATTCCAAAACTTGCACAAACCGCTGACGGCGCTGTAGTCGTGACCCACTGGGGGCAGGCAGCATCGCTTCTCTTTAGGGTAGGCGATCGTGTGATCTTTGATCCGCGAGGGAGCGCGGGGCTGTTGCTGATGAAGCCCAAAGGTTGGGGGAACCCGATGTTTGGCCGCCGTTGTCAGGGACAGCTGATCTCTGAGCCATCAGGAACACCGGCAAATGGATGCCGCTGGGATGTGGCGGGGTCGGTATTGGCCATCGAGCGCGATCTCGAGCGTGGCGGGATTGGTGTGGGTCGGTGGTGGTGTGCTGTACGTGTCGAGACTGGTGACCTCACTAAATTGGCTGCGGCCGCGGATCACTTTGAGTCTGGTTGGTACAGCGCTCATGAGGCCGACGCACTGTGTCGGCAGGCTGCAGTAGCACCCGAAATGCACGGCGTGCAGGTCGCTGTCGCTGCTGCCGAGTCTGCTGCAGAGGCAGAGGTATTGCTTGAGAAGACTTCGGTCGGTCGCTTACGGTTTGCTTGTCGCCCAGATGCTTCGGTGTCTTCAGAGAATGGCATCGTCCTCACGGGTCCGTGGCGTCGTTTTCGGGATACTGCGCGGGCTTGGAGTGATTCGGAGTTCAGTGATGTGCGGGTTGCGCCGAGGCGTCGCGCTGTAGCTGGAGGTGGCTCGCGTGTGCAGCTTTCTCTTTTCGGAGATATCGCCTCTTTAGATGGCTGATAATCAACACTTCTCGATCTCTGGAGTTCTCCACCTCCCACCGCTACCGGGTGCACCTGCTGCCCGGGGTGGCTTTCAGCATGTGATCGACCATGCTCTGAGGGATGCTGAGGCTCTTGTCGCCGGTGGTATGTCTAAGTGCATCATCGAAAACTTCGGTGATGCTCCCTTTAGAGCCAATTCTGTTCAGCCTCATGTTCCTGCGATGATGGCGGTGATTGCTGCCGCTGTTCGCGCTCGCTTTGGGGCTGACCTCACTATGGGCATCAATGTTCTTCGGAACGATGGTCATGCAGCGCTGGGTGTGGCATTGGCCTCCGGAGCGGATTTTATACGTGTAAACGTGTTTACTGGGGCGGCCTGGACCGACCAGGGTTTGATTCAAGGAGAGGCTGCTGCGCTGAGTCGGTACCGAAGTGCCATCTCGACGGGTGTTGAGCCTCCTCAGATAATGGCAGATGTCCTGGTCAAGCATGCCGTTCCTGCTGGGACGGGCTGTATCGAGACCTTGGCGAGAGAAGCCACGGGACGGGGTGGGGCCGATGGGCTCATTGTCACTGGATCGGGCACGGGTCAGGCCACGAGCCTTGATGATGTCCGTAAGGTCAAGGCTGCCGTCACCAACAAGCCAGTATGGGTTGGAAGCGGTGCAACTGTTACGACGGTCGCCGGTATTCGTGACGTCGCCGATGGCGTAATTGTCGGCACGGCGCTTCATCGGGAGGGCAACATCACAGCCCCAATAGAGAAAGACCGCGTACGATCCTTCATGGACGCAGCGCGGTCTTGATTCCCGGCGGGCCCAGCCTGGACGGACCGAGCTGGGCTCAGTCCGTCCAAGCGGGAGGGTCTGTGGAGCGCCCCTAATAGGGGTTGGAAGTTGTCGTTTTTATCGGTGACGTATCACCGAGCAGGAAGGTTGAGGGGGCCGGTCGGCCCCCTCGTGCGGCAAACTTTATGAGCAACCGCTTGTTGATCCGCAGTTGAAGCACTTGTAGCAGGCGCCAGAGCGAACCATGATTGACCCGCAAGAGGTGCATGGTGGTGCATCTGCTTGACTGGTGAAGACGGCCTCTTCTCGACTCACGCTGTCCTCATCGACTGTCTCCACTGAGGCAACAGCTGCTGTTGTCTCTGCCTTAGGCGTGGTCTCGAGTTGGTCTCTCTCACCAAACTTGAGGTCCATCCAGCGGAAGATGTAGTCCATGATGGACTTCGCGATTGGAATTTCTGGGTTGCCAGTGAACCCTGAGGGCTCAAAGCGCATGTGCATGAACTTGTTCGACAATGCGTCGAGCGGCACGCCATACTGCAGTGCGAGACTGACTGATGTCGCGAAGGCATCCATGAGACCAGAGACGACGGAGCCTTCCTTGGCCATGACCAAGAAGATCTCTCCTGGGGCGCCATCCTCGTATTGTCCTACGGTGATGTAGCCCTCGTGCCCTGCAACTGAGAACTTGTGCGTGATGGCCGCACGCTCAACTGGGAGCTTACGTCGAACAGGCTTGTACTCAACCTTGGTGTTTGCGGATGTGGTCTTCGGGTCTTCATCCAGGCTCGTGTTCAGCGGTTGGGTGCGCTTGCAGCCATCCCGATACACTGCAACAGCCTTGAGGCCCAGACGCCATGACTCCATGTAGATGTCAGCAATGTCCTGAACCGTCGAGTCGGTCGGCATGTTGACGGTCTTAGAGATGGCACCTGAGAGGAATGGCTGACAAGCACCCATCATCTGCACGTGACCCATTGGTGCAATCGTGCGCTGGCCGTGCCTTGGCTTGAAGGCGCAGTCGAATACGGCGAGATGCTCATCCTTGAGGAATGGAGCACCTTCGATTGTCTCGTGTGTCTCGAGGTAGGCACCGATGGCTGCTTGCTCTGTTGGGCTGTAACCGAGCACTTCGAGTGCGAGAGGCACAGTCTGGTTCACAATCTTGAGCATTCCGCCACCCACAAGCTTCTTGTACTTGATGAGGGCGATGTCGGGCTCAACACCTGTTGTGTCGCAGTCCATCATGAAGCCGATGGTTCCTGTTGGGGCAAGCACCGTCACTTGACCATTACGGTAGCCATGCTTCTGTCCGAGCGCGTAGCACTCATCCCAGACCTTCTTTGATGCAGTGCGCATCTCGGCAGGTACACCATTCTTTGCGATGGCCTTTGCAGCCTTCCTGTGCTTTCCGATGACCCGAAGCATTGGCTTCTGGTTTCGGTGGTAGCCAGCGAATGGCCCACGCAGCTCAGCGATACGAGAGGACTGCGCGTATGCCTCACCATGCATGAGAGAGGTGATTGTGCCCGCGTAGTTGCGGCCATCCTCAGAGTCGTAGGGAAGTCCCTTCGCCATGAGCAGTGCACCAAGGTTCGCGAAGCCAAGCCCAAGGGGCCTGTAGTCGATTGAGTTCTGCTCGATGGCTGGCGTTGGGTATGAGGCCCGGTCGACCAAGATCTCCTGAGCGGTAATTGTGGTGCGAACACCCTGGACGAATCGCTCAACATCAAAGCCACCATCATCAGTTCTGAACTTCATGAGGTTCAGGCTGGCCAGGTTGCATGCAGAGTTGTCGAGGAACATGTACTCGGAGCATGGGTTTGACGCGTAGATACGGTCAGTGTTGATGCAAGGGTGCCAGTCGTTGATGGTGGTGTCGAACTGTAGACCAGGGTCGCCACACTGCCATGCAGCGTCCGCGATGTGGTTCATGACATCAGCCGCTGAGAGTGTCTCTACGACCTCGCCGTTCGTTACTCCCCGTGTCTCCCATGTTCCGCCAGCTTCTACAGCGTTCATGAAAGCATCGTTGACGCGAACAGAGTTGTTCGAGTTCTGGAAGAATACGGAGTCGTATGCACCGCCAGGAACATTGAAGCCGCCGTCGTAGCCGGCATCGATGAGTGCCCAAGCCTTCTTCTCTTCGTTCACCTTGCAGTCGATGAACTCAACGATATCTGGGTGATCGATATCGAGGATGACCATCTTCGCTGCCCGGCGTGTCTTGCCGCCGCTCTTGATGACGCCAGCGAAGGCATCGAAGCCTCGCATGAAGCTGACGGGTCCGGATGCAGTCCCACCACCGCGCAGTTGCTCCTTGCTGGAGCGAATCGGGGAGAGGTTGGTGCCGGCGCCTGAGCCCCACTTGAAGAGCATGCCCTCGGTCTTGGCGAGACCAAGAATGCTCTCCATTGAGTCTTCTACGGAGTTGATGAAGCAGGCTGAGCACTGTGGCCGAGCCTCTACACCCACGTTGAACCACACTGGACTGTTGAATGCCATGTGCTGGTGCAGGCAGAGCCAGGTGAGATCGGCCTTGAAGGCCTCTGCGGAGGCTGCAGAGTCAAAGTAACCGTCCTCAAGTCCCCAGTCAGCGATTGTCTCTGTTACGCGGCTGATGAGCTGCTTGATGCTTGTTTCGCGAATGTCAGTTCCGAGATGTCCGCGGAAGTACTTGGACACGACCACATTGGTGGCTGTCATGCTCCAGGATGTCGGGACGTCGATACCGTTCTGCTCGAAGACCATGTTTCCGGACGCATCACCGATGGAAGCGTCGCGCTTCTCCCAAGTGACGGTGTCCCAGACGCTGGTGCCTTGGGGGCAGAACTTTTGGGTCCATGTGAGGCCAGAATTGGCTTCGATGTTGATTTGCTGCTGCTTAGTACTGTTGGTGCTGGTTTCCATGATTCTGCTGTGTTCTATTTGCTAGGGTTTGGGGGGATACGCACCACAACGCCCAAGCGGGGTAGCTTGGAGTGAGACGCACGCGTGGCGAGGACGGAAAGGTCCGTACCAAAGGCGCTTATTGGGGTGCAGGGGGGGTGCGGCTCGAGGATTTCTGGTCTGCCGTTTCTCTGCCCGGGGCCCGGCGCAGTTTCTATGGCTTTGACAATCAGAAGGGGATTTCGAGGACGCTCTTAGGTTGTACCGGGTTGGGAAAAACTGGTCAACCCTCCCGAGACACAAGATGTAGGGTCTCTGGAAATTTTGGGCACTATTTCTAGTGTTTATGGGCTGGTATGGAGAACTCACAAAAAGCCAAAAATTATCAGTAATTTCAAGATCTACGGTGATCCGAAGACTGTGGATTTAGGGGTCTAAAGTCACCCCAATTAGGGCAAAAAAAAAAATAGAGATCGACCTCGCAATATGGCTATTGATAAGTTGTGGATAAAGTCGCTTCGGTGCAAGTGGCTTGTGGTCGGATAGGGTGGGGTAGAGAGGGTGATCGATGAACGTCATTCGAAAAGCGGTTCGTTCACGTTTCTGTAAGGGACTTCCCAGGAAGAGTGAGGGGGATCTTTTGGCGATCCTCAGCGATCGATCCGATTGGTCGCGCGCTTGTGCGATCATGGAGATGGGCTGTAGGCCTAATGGAGCGTTTACCAAGGTTCTCTATGGAATCATCGGCGATCAGAGTCCAGCAATTCGGCGCCAGGCTGCAGCCACTTTGGGCAAAATAGGGAGATCTGACTTCGCTGAGCCACTCCTCGAGAGGGCGCGAGTAGAGCGGGTCGATATGACTCGTTTTGCAATGTGTGTTGCTGCGGTGCAGTGTGGGGCAGATCGAGAGCAGTCCCGAGCTGTTCTGGCCGAGGCGGGTGCGCGGCGACTTCACGGCGCCTATGGCTCAAAAACTGTCGGCGGTCTTGCCGGGTTTGGTGTGGCCACCACAGACATGCTGTGGGGTCATATTTTTGGTTCGGGTGGTGAAACCAATATCTCTTCACACGCGCGCGCACGCGAGGTGCTTGGTTTTGAGCCCGAAAATAGAGATGCAGTGATATCCCTGGCGGTGCACTGCGACCGACGGGATTTTGACCACCTGCATGGCCTCTGGCTCGCCGCAGGACGCCGCATGAGGCTGACCCTCGTGATGGCTATGGGGCTCCATGGTGACCCAAGGTGGCTTCCTTTTCTGGTGGATGCGCTAACCGCCATGGATGTTGACCCTGCGCATGGGTTCGCGCTCCGATCCGAGGCGGCGACTGCTCTGGGTAGGCTCGGACTCAAGGAAGGACAGGCTCACCTGGTCCGTGCGCTGGAGAACGAGGCACTTGACCACGAGGGGAGGCCTGGAGCCGGGCTCGGAATACAGCGGCCGGTACGTACTCACATACTGGGTGCGCTCGGTGAGCTGGAGGGACCCTCAAGTGTCCTGCTCTCTTACCTCGGGAATACCCATGGAACCGTGACTGGAGGATTCTATCTGTCCGCGATGTACGGGCTCTGGAAAGCTGCAGATGCTTCCGTTCTTCGCAAGACACTCAACGGGCCGGCGCTTCCAGCTGCGAATGCCCTGGGTGTCTTGGTGGCCCTGGAGGGGGCTCAGGTGGCCAGTGCCTGGCGCCAGGACTCACGAGAGCTCGTGAGGCTCGTCGCTGAGACTTACTCCGACGTCGAGGTAATCGACGTTCCGTGATTGGCGTCTGGGTAGCGATCACCCATCAGCGGGTTCTCTACACGGGTCATACCCGACCGCGCAATCTGGACCTTATAGATGTCCTGAACGCCATCGCTGTATGAGACCTTGTTGACGAAGGGAACGATGATGTAGCCGTCGTCGAAGTCCGAAGCCGGGTTTGCTACAAATCCGCGAGGCGAGAAGACAATAGAGTCTGATCCCGAGCCGGTAGTGCCGCTCAGGCTACCCCAGTCCATGATGGACACGTTTCGCCTGTAGTTGGTCGAACCCTCAGCGATGTCGAAGGTGCCTTGTACCTCCATGAGGCTGGTAGGCAGGGTCTCAAAGTCATCTGCCTGAATGCTCTTATTGCCCAGCTGGATGTAGTAGGAGCCAGCGTTGCCCGTAGCGAGGTTCCCCGGTTTGTCATCGTACTCATTCATGAGGATTCGACACTCGTACCCACTGCGGATGGCTGCCATTCTACATGTGGCCACATTCGCTGCGAACTCCTCAGCTGCCGAGTAGGCACGGTAGCGAGGCAGGGTCTCGCGGGTCATCCCAAAGCCAAGCACAGCCAAGACCGAGAAGATCGCGACCACTATCATGAGTTCGAGAAGGGTAAACCCTCGGTGCTGGTGCTTCATGAGGCTCATTACAGAGAGTTTAAGCTGTAGTTGTGGTCTACAGCAAGCAAGGAAATAACGCGAGTCGATTCGGCCTCATCTAAGCGATGTCTTTCGAATTGCAGTTGACTCTCTCAGTAGCACGCAATATCAGCGATTGCTTCGTGACCCACTGGGTCCACACGTAGCCTCCGGTTTTTGGAGTCCGCGCTGTGCCGATACGGGCGAAAAGCAAGCTTAAACGCACCGAAATGGTGATTCGTTTTTTTGGAGATGCATTATGGCTCGCTATCGTGGACCCCGAGTAAAGATTTGTCGTGCACTGGGAACAGTACTTCCTGGTCTGACCAACGTGACCACTCTCGATCGTCAATATCCTCCTGGTGAGCATGCCGGACGTCGTCGCGGCAAGCCCAGCGACTACAAGATTCGTCTGGCTGAGAAGCAGAAGCTTCGCTTCCACTATGGCGTCGCTGAGAAGCAATTCAAGCGCTACGTGGCTGAGGCCACACGGTGCAAGGGCCCAACGGGTAAGAACCTGATCACCATGCTCGAGTCTCGCCTCGACAACCTGATCTGGCGAATCGGACTGGCGCCAACCATTCCGGCTGCACGTCAGATGGTTGTTCATGGTCACATTCTCATCAACGGTAGCCGAGTAGATCGCCCAAGCTTCCAGGTCCAGCCAGGCAGCGAGATTGGCATCCGCACCAAGAGTAAGGAGAAGCCATTCATTCAAGAGCGCCTTGAGCAGAGTGCCAGCCGTACTCGCCCAAGTTTCTTGGACTTCGACCCAGCTCAAGCCACTGGCAAGCTGGTGATTGCTCCAGATCCAGCTGAGATTCCTCATGGCCTCGAGGTGAATACTCAGGCTGTGATCGAGTTCTACTCACAAATGCTCTGATTCCATCAGCTACCAAAAAGCCTCCGGTACACCGGAGGCTTTTTTTTGTTTTACGAACGTATGCCCCAAAAAAAAACCCTGGTGAACCAGGGCTTTCTTCTCAGTTAGGCGCCAAGCCTACTTAATTTCACGGTGCAGGGTGTGCTTGCGCATGAACTTGTTGTACTTCATGAGCTCAAGCTTACCTGGGGTATTGCGCTTGTTCTTGTAGGTGGTGTAGCGACTCATTCCTGGGATTCCACTGTCTTTTTGCTCTGTGCATTCGACAGTGACGATCATCCGAGCGCCCTTTGCTTTCTTAGCCATGCTTACCTCTTTCACGCGCGAATCTTTGCGCGGGTTGTTGATTGAACGGCCCGTTTCTATGGAGCCTGAAGCCGGGTGTCAAGCGCATGCTGGGCTCAGATCTTGTATGCTCTCCCGGCGGCATCACGAGGGGCGGGATGTGCTGGGAGTGTCGAAATTGTTTCGGTTGATACCACTTCTTGGTTTGGGGCTACTTGTTGCAATGAGTGGCTGTGCGCCAAAGCAGCCAATTCAGGGCGAGGTGGTGAAGTCGATTTCGTTCCGCGGTAACTCAGGTTTCTTCGGTGTCGCTGACTCCAAGCTCCGGAATGCTATGGAGCAGAGTCAGAGCGAGAGTATGTGGTGGCTTCAGCCCGGTGACCGGGCGCAGGTCCTTGATCGGAAGACGCTCAGCCAAGACGCGTGGAGGATCGAGACCTGGTATGCGAACCATGGATACTTCAATGCAGCCGTGCGTGGCTGGGACGTCATTACCGTTCGTGAGGGTAATCCTGAGAAAGACAAACCCAAGGTCGTCAAGGTGGTCGGCTATGTCGATGAGGGCCAGTCCGCGGTCATACGCAACATAAAGTGGAAGGGGCTCAAAAAGACCGGAACGGCATTTATAGGGCTCGCGAAGAAGAAGGCTGCCATAAAGCCGGGTGAGGCGTTTGATATCGACGCGGTTCGAGAGACTGAGGGGATGTTGCTCAATCAACTCCACGACCTCAGCTTCGGTTTTGCCACAGTCAGCACTAAGGTCAACGCCTACCCCGAGGAGGGGGTAGTAGACGTCACAGTTATCGCAAAGACTGGGCCTGCGTGCCGCTTTGGGGACATCACCATTACCGGTGACTACGACATTCCAGAGGCCTTCGTCAGGGCTGAAGTCACCATAAAGAAGGGAAGGGCTTTTCGGGCTGCGACCTTGGCTGAGACACAGCGACGACTGTTCGCGCTGGGTGTCTTCTCTATGGTCAATGTCGTCCCTGACCTGAGTCGGCGTAAGGATAAAATCATACCGATACGGCTCGAGCTGTCGGAGAGCAGCTATCGCCAGCTCAAGGTAGGCGGCGGTCTCCAGATCGAGAGCGGTAAGCAGGACATTCATGGCGTCGCTGAGTTTCAGCATGTCAATGTATTCAACCGACTCTGGAACTTCACCACTCAACTCCGACCTGGGTACGCGTGGATTGGCAGTGTCGATGACTTTGGCTCGAGCGATGAGAGCGTCCAGAAGAGCCCGACAGCGCAAGCCAGCATGTCGCTTGCAGTCCCTCATTTTCCGGTGAGGAGCTTTGAGTTCACCAATACGCTGGACGCTGAGTATGGTCTCGAAGATGGCTACAAATTCTTCTCCCCGTCCTATGGGCCTGACCTGACCTGGGCCCTCAGTGAAAAGCTGAGTCTGCGGCTGGGCTACAACATAAAGTTCTTCAAGTATTACGACCTTGCGGCGGACGACCAGCCAGGACAGAACCGGTTCGGGCTAAACTTCACAAACCCGTATTTGCTCTCCTCGCTCAACCAAGAAATCATATGGAACACCAGGGACAACGCCCTCTTTCCATCTACAGGTGAGTACATCGTCACGACGATAAAGGAGGCGGGAGGTCCGTTTGGTGGCGGCTTTAATTATCTGGAGTTTCGGTCAGATGTTCGGGTCTTTCGGCGGATACGGAAGCTCATCTTTTTCAGACCCAACATCACCATTGGTGGTCGGATAGCTGGCGGAGTGATGCTCCCGTATTCATTTGGAGATGGGCAGAACGAGGTGCCATTTGCGGAGCGTATGGTGCTCGGTGGTGCGAACGATGTGCGCGGCTGGAGTCGGGCACACTTGGGACCATATCTCTGTGATGCTGAGGCATACACGGGAGGGCTCGATCTGGAAGATCCAAGTCAAGCTGCCAAGTGTGCAGGTCAGATGGGCAGATCACAGCACTCCACTGAAATCCAGCCAATCGGAGGCACCACCTATCTCCACGGAACCTTTGAGATCCGGAAATACACCCTCGATGGCTATGGCGTTGCGGTCTTCAACGACTGGGGCATGGTCTGGAATACAATTGATGAGGTGGATCCGCTCCAGGTGCTGCCGAGTGCAGGCTTGGGCCTGAGGTACAAGAGTCCGATTGGTGCCATCCGACTGGATGGGGCGTACCGATTCAACCTCGAGCCAATGTTCGACAAAGAAGCCGCATTCCAGATCCACTTCGGCCTCTCGGAGGCATTCTAATGTCCCGCTTGGTTCGCCTACTGCTGCGACTCATTAGCTGGGCACTCGTGGGTGTGGTCGGCGTTGTCGTTGCTGCAGTCTTGTGGATCTCGAGCAACTCAGGAAATGAGTTTATACGAGAGCAGATCCATGAGGCAGCTGCGCCATCATTTCCGAATGGAAGTCTGGTGGTGGAGGCGGTTGATACAGATCTTCTCACTC